>Ga0182748_1001292_pt1 | contig 24722 bp, 21 predicted proteins | sample eDN3rd37CKraftOP_FD_128877 | JGI IMG/M metagenome (GOLD analysis project Ga0182748, IMG submission 128877) | Enriched Organic Plus compost microbial communities from Emeryville, California, USA - eDNA 3rd pass 37_C Kraft OP (version 2) (version 2) ...
AAAACCGTGCGCGAGGCGCAGGCGCGGGCCTATGCGGCGGTCGACCGTGTCCGCTGGTCGGACGGCTTCTGCCGCCGCGACATCGGCTGGCGGGCAGTGCAGCGGGAGCCGGGCTAGATTACCATGGCATCACCCGCGCATGCGGGCGATTCGCTACGCGCCGCGCGCGCGGTGCTCAAGGGATGCCCCGCCGGCGCGGGGCATGACATAATCCGCCCGGTTGCCGCCCGGAGACCCCGATAATGCACCCCGTGCTTCGCCTTTACGAAGACGTCCTTTCCAGCGCCGAGAACGTCGAATTCCGCCTGCCGCCTTTGCCGCGTTTCGTATTCGTCGTGCACGGAACGGCCACCATCGACGGCAAGGTCTTGAGCGAAGGCGAAGCCTGGCAGGGCGAAGACTCCGTCACGGTCAAGCCCGGCGCGGCCGGCGTCACCTGCTGGCGCTGGGAGCTCGCGCGCGGCGATCAGGGTTCGACCACGGCCAATGCGCCGGGCATGGCGACGCACGAAAAGCTCTCCGCCTTTCTCGAAACCGTGCCGAAGGGCGAACTCCTGATGCGCGCCGACAGCGTGTCATTTCCGCCCGGCGGCTGCGCCTTTCTGCATTGCCACCAGGGCCCCGGCATCCGTTGCCTGATCGAAGGCGGCATCCGCGTCGACACGCACAACCGCTCGACCTCCTACGGACCGGGCGGGGCCTGGTACGAATCCGGTCCCGACCCGGTATATGCGCAGGCGGCCGAGGACAAGCCGACCCGTTTCATCCGGGTGCTGATCCTGCCGCAAGAACTCATGGGCAAGAGCTCGATCCAGTATGTGAACGAGGAGGACAAGGCCAAGCCGAAGGCGCAGTCCTACAAGGTCTATGCCGACGCGCCGATCTCGTTCGCGGTGAAGAAATGACCTTCCCGTCATTCCCGGGCACGGACGCGCCGACAGGTCGCGCTTCCCGCGCACTCGTTGACGCCGCCCCGAAATGACAAGCACTGAGCCATGACCACGATCGATCGCCAGCAGGCCTTTTCCGGCACCAAGGAGGCGGCGGGAACGCTGCGCCTCGATGCCGCGCGTCTGGAACAATATCTGTCGGGCGCGATCGCCGGCTTCGCCGGCCCGCTCACCGTCAAGCAGTTCAAGGGCGGGCAATCGAACCCGACCTATCTGTTGGAGACGCCGGCGCGGCGCTATGTGCTGCGCCGCAAGCCGCCCGGAAAATTGCTGCCCTCGGCGCATGCGGTCGATCGCGAATATCGCGTGATCGGCGCGCTCCACGCGCAAGGCTTTCCGGTGGCCGAACCGCTCTGCTATTGCACCGACGAGAACGTCGCCGGCACCGCGTTCTACGTGATGAGCTTCGCCGACGGCCGCGTGTTCTGGGAGCCGCAGATGCCGGGCTCGACTCCGGCCGAGCGCGCCGCGATCTACGATTCCATGAATGAAACCATCGCGCGCCTGCATTCATTCGATCCGGCAAAGATCGGGCTCGCCGATTTCGGCAAGGGCGAGAACTACGTCGCGCGCCAGGTCGACCGCTGGTCGAAGCAATACCGCGCCTCGGAGACGGAAAAGATCGACGCGATGGAGCGGCTGATCGAATGGCTGCCGCAGCACATTCCGCCCGGCACGCACAGCCGGCTGGTGCATGGCGACTACCGGCTCGACAACCTCATCGTCGCGCGGCACGAGCCGAAGGTGATCGCCGTGCTCGACTGGGAATTGTCGACGCTGGGCGATCCGCTCGCCGATTTCACCTATCACCTGATGGCCTGGCACATGCCGCATTCGGAAAGTGCGGCCGGCACCGCGTCGCTCGTCGGGCACGATCTCGGCGCGCTCGGCATTCCGTCGATGGCGGACTACGTGGACGATTACGTCGCGCGCACCGGGCTCGATCCGCGCCCGCATCTTGCGACCTATCTCGCCTATAATTTCTTCCGCATCGCCGCGATCCTGCAGGGCATCATCGGCCGCGTGCGCGACGGCACCGCGACGTCGGAATTCGCGCCCGCCAAGGCCGAAATGATCCGCCCGCTGGCCGAGAAAGCCTGGGCCTTCGCGCAGGACGCCGGGGCGTAATACGGCACGGCGGTCACGAATGTCGTCCCCGCGCAAGCGAGGACTCTCTACGCCGCAGGTCTGTCGATAGGACACGGCGTACTGCGTCCCGGTTCGCGGCCGCCGTACGGCCGCGGCCGGGACGACGAAGATAGAGTCAACGATTCCTTTCCGCATTGCTCGGGATTTCAGCCGTCGTCGCTGCTTTATGTTGAGAGCTCCGGCGTAGGGTGCGGGCGCATGAGGAAAGCATCGCCCACCAGCGCGCGCGGGGTCGGCGTCAGATTAGTGACACCGAAAACCGGAACGTCGCCCGACTTCGACCTGCAGCGGCGGGTCGAGGAGCACGCGGACGACGACGAGCCGCGCCGGCGGGCACCGCCTCCGCCCGGCATGGGCAAGCTGCTCGACAAGTTGGTGTGAACGGCCGCAGCCGCGCGCGGCGGAACGCGCGCGCCACCTGTCACGCCTCGCTGGCACCCTCGATCGCCCGAACCATTGCCGCTACGGCCGCTGCCTGCTTCAAGCCGCCTTCGCGCACCAGCGTGCGCCAGGTGAAGAAGCTGAGCGCCAGCGCCAGCAATGCGCGCTGCGCCGCGTTCAGTTTCGCACCGAGCACCTCTTGATAGAGCGCGAACTGCGGATCGATCCGTAAAGCAATCATCTCTTTCGTGAGCGGATGGAATTCGGCGTCGCGTAGCACGCAACCGGCCAGCGCGGCGTTGCGCTCGTACCAGCCGTAGATCGCGAGCAGGCCGGCGCGCAGGCGCTCGCGCCGATCGGCGATGGCGCGCCAGGGCGCGGCATCCGGCAGCGGATCGCGTTCCACGGTCAGCCCGGAGCAGGCGAGAAACAGGCTCCGTTCGTCCGGAAAATGCGCATAGAGCGTGTGCCGCTGCACGGCGGCCCGCTCCGCGACCATGCTCAACGTCGTCGCCGCCGGCCCGACGCTGCCGTGCAGTTCGACCGCCGCTTCGACGATGCGGCGGCGCGTTTCCGCCTGCTGTTCCGCGCGGCGCTTGAGAGTATAGGTCCGTGCCATATTTTCATTGCACTACCATGTGCATCGATTGTTGACAAGGCCCCAAATTTCAATATACGTTCGTGTGCATTGAAATTTTCGATCAACCGCCAAGTCCCAGGAGACAGTCATGGAAACCAAGATCAGCGAAATCGCCGACGGCATTTACCGGCTCTCGACCTTCGTGCCCGACATCGCCCCGCCGGCCGGCTTCACCTTCAACCAGTTCCTCGTGCTCGGCGCGGAGCCGCTCATGTTCCACACCGGCCTGCGCAAGATGTTTCCGCTCAACCGGGATGCGCTCGCGCGCATTATTCCGCCGGAACGGCTGCGCTGGATCGCTTACGGCCATTTCGAGGCCGACGAGTGCGGCGCCATGAACGAATGGCTCGCGGCCGCGCCACAGGCGCAAGCCGCGCACGGCAATACCGGCGTCATGGTTTCGCTGAACGACGTCGCCGACCGCACGCCCCGCATCCTCGACGACGGCGAAGTGATCGACCTCGGCGGCGGCAAGCGCGTCCGTTTCATCGATACGCCGCACACGCCGCACGGCTGGGATGCCGGCGTGCTGTTCGAGGAATCGACCCGCACGCTGATGTGCGGCGACCTCTTCACCCAGCTCGGCAACGACAAGGCGCTGACCGACGGCGACGTGGTCGGCCCGGCGATCGCCGCCGAGGACGTGTTCAAATATTCCGCGCTCAATCCCGGCATGGGCGCGACGATCCGCGGCCTCGCCAGCCTCGCGCCGCGCACGCTGGCGCTCATGCACGGCCCCTCGTTTTCGGGCGACGGGGCGGCCGCGCTGCGCGCGCTCGCCGACGACTACGATCGCCGCGTGACCGGCGCGGTGCGCGATACCATGCAGCTGGCGGCCTAGCGCCGCGCGGCGAAGAAGTCGCGCAGCAAGGCGGCGGCCTCGCGCTCGCCGATCCCGCTGTAGACCTCGGGCCGGTGGTGGCAGGTGGGCGCGGCAAAGAAACGCACGCCGTGCTCCACCGCCCCGCCCTTCGGATCGGCGGCGCCGAAATAAAGCCGCCGGATGCGGGCAAAAGACATCGCCGCCGCGCACATGGCGCAGGGTTCGAGCGTCACGTAGAGATCGCAATCGGTAAGCCGTTCCGAGCCGAGCCTGGCCGCCGCCGCGCGGATCGCCAGCAGTTCGGCATGCGCGGTGGGGTCCTTGTCCGCCACGGTGCGGTTGCCGGCGCGCGCCACCACCTCGCCGTTGCACACGATGACACAGCCGACCGGCACCTCGCCGCGCGCCGCAGCGGCGCGGGCCTCCTCGAGGGCATTCGTCATGAAGGACGGGCGGGGCATGCGAACGGCTCGGCGTTGTTCCTCTTGTCGTGATCGGGCATAGCCGTTCGGAGAACGGCGTTTTGTTCAAAACGGCTATGTCCCGGCCACCTCGCTCAAGATGGCCGTGCCGTGCCTACCCAAGCGGGATGCCCGGGACAAGCCCGGCCATGACGAGGAATGAAGCCATTGCCGCGACACAAGGCGACAAGTCTGGTATCAGGCGGCATGTCTGACAAGAACGGTAAAGAACCCCCCGGCGAGCGCATCGCCAAGGTCATCGCCCGCGCGGGGCTGGCCTCGCGGCGCGAGGCGGAGGCCTGGATCGCGGCCGGCCGCGTCTGCGTGAACGGGAAGCCGATCACCTCGCCCGCGCTCAATGTCGGTCCGCGCGACCGGATCGAAGTGGACGGCGCGCCGCTGCCGCGGCGGGCGCGGACGCGGCTGTTCCTCCATCACAAGCCGCGCGGGCTGGTGACGACGCATTCCGACCCGGAGGGGCGGCCGACCATTTTCGGCGCCCTGCCGAAGCACCTCCCGCGGCTCATCAGCGTCGGCCGCCTCGACATGAATACCGAAGGCCTGCTGCTGCTCACCAATGACGGCGGGCTCGCACGCGTCCTCGAACTGCCGGCGACCGGCTGGCTGCGCAGCTACCGCGTGCGCGCGCTCGGGCGCGTGACGCAGGAGGCGCTCGACAAGTTGCGCAAGGGCGTCACCGTCGAAGGCGTCCATTACGGGCCGATCGAGGCCACGCTCGATCGCGAACAGGGCGCCAATGTCTGGCTCACCTTCGCGATCAGGGAAGGTAAGAACCGCGAAGTGCGCCGCGTGCTGGAATCGCTCGGGCTCAAGGTGAACCGGCTGATTCGTGTCTCCTACGGGCCGTTCGAACTGGGCACGCTCGACGACGGCGAGGTGAAGGAAGTGGAGACGGCCGAGTTGCGCAAGCTCTTGGGGCCGGAACTCGCGAAAAAGGCGGAAGCGGATTTCGAGGCGCCGCTCGAACGGGAGCAACCGCGCGCTCCGCTCATTCCCGCGAACGCGGGACTCCGGAAGGGCAAGCCGACAGGGCACGGCCGCGCCGGGTCCCCGCTTGCGCGCGGACGAACGGGTGAGGCGTTACACGGGCAAACCGAGGCCCGCGAGGATGAAAGGCCGCGCAAGCCGCTGCACAAACGCCGGCGCCGTCCCGATCGCAGCGGTGGGCCGCGCCCCAAATATCCGAGACCCAAATAATGCGCGTGGTCGGAGGACGTCTGCGCTCGCGCCCGATCGCGGGCCCGAAATCGCACGGCTTGCGGCCGACCGCGGATCGCCTGCGCGAGACGCTGTTCAACATCCTCGCGCATGCCTATGGCGATCCGGTCACCGGCGCGCGCGTGCTCGATCTCTTTGCCGGCACCGGCGCGCTCGGCATCGAGGCGGTCTCGCGCGGCGCGTCGTTCGCGCTGTTCGTCGATGACGGCGTGGAGGCGCGCGCGCTGCTGCGCGCCAATACCGAAACGCTGGGCTTGGGCGGCGTCAGCCGCATCTTCCGGCGCGACGCGACCAAGCTCGGGCCCTGCCATCCGCTCGAGCCGTTCTCGCTGGTGTTCGCCGATCCGCCTTACGGCAAGGGGCTGGCGGAAAAGGCGCTCGCGTCGGCCCGCGACGGCGGCTGGCTGAAACCCGATGCCCTTGTTGTCGTCGAGGAAGCCGCCGATGCCGGCTTCAAGGCGCCGGAGGGTTTCGAGGAACTGGAGCGGCGGCAATACGACGATACGGAACTGGTGTTCATGAGGGCGATTTGATCGTCATCCCGGCCGAGCGAAGCGAGAGCCGGGATTCAGCATTCCATGTCCTATCGATCTGCTGCGGAGTACTGGATGCCCGCTTTCGCGGGCATGACAAGCTTGCGCCTACCGCCTCCCGAACAACCTTTCGATGTCCGTCAGCTTCAATTCCACATAAGTCGGCCGGCCGTGATTGCACTGGCCGGAATTGGGCACCGCCTCCATCTCGCGCAACAGCGCATTCATCTCTTCCGGCTTCAAGCGACGGCCGGCGCGTACCGAGCCGTGGCAGGCCATGGTGGCCGCGACATGCATCAGCCGCCGCTCGAGCGGCAGGGAATCGTCCCATTCGGCCATGTGCTCCGCGAGGTCGCAAACGAGCCCGTTCACATTGACCTCGCCGAGCAGCGCCGGCGTTTCGCGCACCGCCACCGCGCCCGGGCCGAAGCTTTCGAGTACCAGGCCGAACCGCGCGAGCTCTTCCGCGCGCGCGGCAAGCCGCGCGGCATCCGCCTCTTCCAGCTCGACGACCTCGGGAATGAGCAGGATCTGGCGCGCCACGCCGTTCTCGTCGATCGCCGCCTTCATGCGCTCGTAGACGATGCGCTCGTGCGCGGCGTGCTGATCGACGATGACGAGTCCGTCGCGCGTCTGCGCCACGATATAGGTTTCGTGCACCTGCGCGCGCGCGGCCCCGAGCGGACGCTCGATCAGGTCGGGCAGCGGCTCGACCTGCGCGACGCGCGCATCGGCGGACGGCGCGCCGACGTCGAAGGCGGCTTGCGCGGCTTCCGCGAAGCCGGCCGCGGTTGCCGCGGCCTGCGGCGCAAAGCCCATCGGCCGCGCCGGCGAATGCCGCCAGTCATAGCCGCCGCGCGGCGCGAAGGCGGGCCGGAACGTCGCGATGGTGGCGCCGCCACCGGTCGAAGCCGCGCGCTGGCCCTCGCGCGCGAGCGCTTCCTTCAGCGCGCGCACGATCAGGCCGCGCACAAGATTGCCGTCGCGGAACCGCACCTCGGTCTTGGCCGGATGCACATTGACGTCCACCTCGCGCGCATCGAGCGTGACGAACAGTGCAAGCAGCGGATGGCGGTCGCGCGGAAGATAGTCGGCATAAGCGGCGCGCAGCGCGCCGGTGAGCAGCTTGTCGCGCACCGGCCGGCCGTTGACGAACAGATATTGCCCGAGCGAATTGGCGCGCGAGAGCGTCGGCAGGCCGGCGAAGCCTTCCAGCCTTACACCCTCGCGCTCGGCGCCGACGGCAATCGCATTGGCGCGGAAGTCGGCGCCCATCACGTCGCCGAGCCGCGCCAGCCGATCCGCCACGCCCCAGGTCACCGGCGCACGCTCCTCGCCGGCCAGCGTGAAGGCGACGTCGGGGCGGCTCATGGCGAGCCGGCGCACCACATCGCGCACGGCTTCCGCCTCGCTGCGATCGGTCTTGAGAAACTTCAGCCGCGCCGGCGTCGCATAGAACAGGTCGCGCACCTCGACCGTGGTGCCCCTCGACAGCGCGGCCGGCTTGATTTCCGACTTCGCGCCGGCATCGACGGAAAGCGTCCAGGCGTGCGGCTCGCTCGCGTGCCGCGTGGTGATGGCCAGCCGCGCCACCGCTCCGATCGAGGGCAGCGCCTCGCCGCGGAAGCCGAGCGTCGCGATATTGAGCAGGTCGTCGCCCTCGAGCTTGGACGTGGCGTGCCGCTCGACGCTGAGATCCAGATCGGCGCGCGTCATGCCGGCGCCGTCGTCGGTGACGCGGATGAGGCGGCGGCCGCCGCCGTCGGTGAGCACGTCGATGCGGCCGGCGCCCGCGTCGAGCGCGTTCTCCACGAGTTCCTTGACCGCGCTCGCCGGCCGCTCGACCACTTCGCCGGCGGCGATGCGGTTGACCATGGCCTCTGAGAGCTGACGGATGGGCATCGGATTTCCTGATTCTCGGATCTGCGAATTTACAGCGATGTGCTGGCGGTCGCGAGCGCTTCTCGACTGTCGTCCCCGCGAAAGCGGGGACCCAGTACTCCGCAGTTTCTCGACAGGCTGCGGAGTACTGGATCGCCCGCCTTCGCGGGCGATGACGCCTGAGCTTTAATCAAGGCCCGGCTTGCCCCGCCGCATCGCCTTGATGCTGGACCGCCGTTTCTTGTCGTCGAGGCGTTCGCGTTTGACCGACTTGGGCACCTTGGTGGCGCGGCGCACGGTGGGCTTCACCGCGGCCTGGCGGATCATGTCGATGAGACGCTCGCGCGCCTCGGCGCGGTTGCGCGCCTGATCGCGATAGGCCTGCGCCACGATCACGATCACGCCTTCCTTGGTCAACCGGCTGCCGGCGAGCTTCATCAGGCGGATGGCGACGTCGTTCGGCAATGACGGCGAGCGGCGCGCGTCGAAACGCAACTGCACCGCCGACGATACCTTGTTGACGTTCTGCCCGCCCGGCCCCGAGGCGCGCACGAACGATTCCAAAAGCTCGGATTCGTCGATCGCGATGGTGTCGGTGATGCGGAGCATCGTTTGTTTCATGCGCTATTGCGGGGCATTCCCCAAGCACCGCTCATTCCGGCGAAAGCGGAAATCCAGCACTCGACCACAGCTGGGTCCCCGCTTTCGCGGGGACGAGCGGGGCGATCACGCCATCAAATACTTCTTCGCCAGCACCTTGCCCTCTTCCACCGCCGGTTGGTCGAAGGCGTCGATCCCCAAGAGATGCGCGGCGATGATGGTCTCCAGCATGAAGTGCATCATCAGCTCGCCCAGGCTTGTCTCGTCGAGCCGCTCGAGATGGAAGGTGCGCACCGGACAGCCATTCTTCGCCAGGGTTTCGGCAGTGGCGCGGCCTTCCGCCGATACCAGATCGCCGATGGTCTTGCCCGCAAAGCCCGGTTCGCCGGCGAGACGCGCGAGTTCGCCATCCATGCGCGGCCCGAGCCCGCGGCTTTCGACCGTCACCACGTTGAACAATTTGTCGCGCGGACCGGCGATGAACAATTGCACCTGGCTATGCTGATCGACCGGACCGAGCGCCGCCAGCGGCGTCGTTCCCTTGCCGTCCTTGCCGAGGCTCTCGGCCCAGAGCTGCACATACCAGCGTATCAAGCGTTCGAGCCGGTCGGCATAGGCCATCAGCACGCTGATGCTCTTGCCGCGGCTTTCGGCGAGGCCGACGGCGAGCGCGGCACCGAGCGCGGCCGGCACGTCGGCCGGCGGCTTCTGCGCGAGCACCGGCGCGAGCGCCGCGGCGGCGCCGCGGCGAATGGCGGCCACGTCCAGCCCGAGCGCCGCCGCCGGCAGAAGGCCGACATTGGTGAGCGCCGAATAGCGGCCGCCGACGCCCGGATCGTGATCGAGCAGCGCCACCTGGTGCCGCGTCAGCAGGTCGCGCAAGCCGTTCCGCTTGGCGGCCTTCTCCGGCTCGCTGATGCCGAGGAAGCGTTCGCGCGGATCGAGACCCGCGTTCTTGACCGCCGCGAGCGCCGCGATGGTCTGCATCAAGGTCTCGGCGGTGCCGCCGGATTTCGAGATCGCCACGAAGCGCGTCGTGGCGAGCGGCAGCCGCGCCAGCATGCTCTCGAACGAGAGCGCGTCGAGATTGTCGATGAAATGCATGCGCGGGAGCGCCCGCAGGCTGCCGACGCCGGGCACGGCATAGCCGGCAAGCTGCGCCAGCGTCTGCCCGCCGAGCGAGGAGCCGCCGGTGCCGAGAATGACGATGTCGCTCGCGCCGTCGCCGAGCCTTGCCGCCGCCTCGCCGATCTCGGCGAGGTCGTCCTGCTTCTCCGGCAGCCGCAGCAGCGGCAAGCCGCCGTCGGCGTGGCGGGCGCGCAGCCAGTCGAGCACCCCTTGCGTGCGCGCGAGCGCGGCATTCAGGGCCTGGTCGGCAATCCCGTGGGCGCCAATATTTTTTTCGAGGGCGTGGTCGATGGATTGATGGAACGGCATGGCGGAACCTTACGGGCTGTCATCGTCCGCGCAAGCGGACGATCCAGTAATTACCTACAAATATCATGGACGCCGATTTTCAATCCGAAGACCGTCATCGTCCGCGACATCGGGCGATCCAATCCGCCACAGCCTGACAAGGAAGCGCCGGGTTTGCCGACTGCCCCGCTTTCGCGGGGCATGACGGCAGGGATCGAGCGCCCGCGCTAATCCGCTTTGTCGCTCGAAGCCAGACCTTTCGGCCGGCCGGCGACCGTCACCAGCATGCCGCCGCCGTAGAGTCGTTTCGCGACCCGCTTGGCATCGGCAACCGTAACGGCATCGATCATGGCGCCGCGGCGCTGGATATAATCGATGCCGAGCTTGTCGAGCTGAATCTGGGTGAGCTGGCCGGCGATCTTGGCCGAGGAGTCGAGCGAGAGTGCATAGGAACCTTTGAGATAGGACTTGGCAGCGGCCAATTCGTCCGCCGTCGGCCCCTCCTCGGCCATGCGCTTGGTCTCGCTTTCGATGATCGCCAGCGCGTCGGCGGTGCGATCGGCGCGCGTCGCGGTGCCGCCCAGCACCACGGCGGCGCGCCGGAACCAGACCAGGCTGTCGGAGACGCCATAGGCCAGCCCGCGCTTTTCGCGCACCTCGCGATAGAGCCGCGAGGAGAAGCTGCCGCCGCCGAGGATATGGTTGACGATATAGGCCGCCATGAAGTCGGGGTCGTTGCGCTCGATGCCGTTGCCGCCGAAGGTGACGACGGCCTGCGGCACGTCGACATTGATGACGATGCGGCGGCCGATGCCGCGCGCGCTCACCTGCGGCACGGGCTTCAGATCATTCTTCGCGGGCAGCGAACCGAACGCGCGGTCGATCAATTCGCCGGCCGCCTTGGCGTCGATATCGCCGACGATGGAGATGGTGAGCTCGTTGCGCGCGAAGACGCGGCGCACATAGTCGCGCATGTCGGCGACGGTAATGTTCGGCACCGTTTCCAGCGTGCCCTTGGTCTCGCGGCCATAAGGGTGATTGGGGAACGCGGTCGCCCACCAGCTCCGATAGGCGAGATCGTTGGGATTGGTGGTCTCGCGCCGGAGCGAGGCGAGCTCCTGCCCGCGCACGCGTTCGATCGCTTCGGCGTCGAAACGCGGCTTGGTCAGCGCCAGCCGCAACAGGTCGAAGGCTTCCTCACGATGCTCGTTGAGGGTGCGCAGCGTGCCGCGGAAATAGTCGCGCCCGACGTTGAAGCCGAGTTCGATGGCATGGTTTTCGAGCCGCTCGTGATAGGCCTTGCTGTCGAGATCGCCGGCGCCTTCGTCGAGCGTATCGGCGACCAGATTGGCGGTGCCGCTCTTGTCGGGCGCGTCCTGGCTCGAGCCGCCGTGGAAGGCGTAGTTGAGCGCGACCAGCGGGGTGGCGTGCTCGCGCACCAGCCAGGCATGGATACCCGACGGGCTCACGATTTTTTCGATCTGCATCGCCGAGGCGGCCGGCGCCACGGCAAAGAACACCAGCGCGATCAGCGCGATGGGGGCGACGAGCCTGCTCATGAGCGCTTCTCCGCCTGCGGCCGTTTATCCTTGATGAGAAAGCCGGTGACCGAGCGCCGCTTGTCGAGCCAGTGGCGGGCGGCGTCCTGCACCTCCGCCGCGGTCACCTTGCGAATGCGGTCGGGCCAGCGCTGCACGTCCTCGACCGTCCAGCCGGTCGTGAGGGCCGAACCGTACCAGCGCGCCATGGTGGCCTGGTTGTCATGGGCATAGACCGCGTCGGCGATCAGCTTGGTTTTCGCCCGCTCCAGTTCTTCCGGCGTGACGCCTTTGGCGACCAGATCCGCGATCACCGCGTCGGTCGCCGCCTCGAATTCGGGCAGCGTCGTGTTGGGGCCCGGCACGCCATAGACGCCGAATTTCGACATGTCGAAGGCCGTCGAGTCGTACCAGGCGCCGGCCGAGACGGCGACGTTCTTGTCCACCACCAGCGTGCGATAGAGCCGGCTGTTGGAGCCGGAGCCCAGGATGTGCGCCAGCACTTCCAGCGCCTCGGACTGGCCGGGCTTGGCGGTGCGGAAGGACGGCACCAGGTAGGCGCGCTGCATCATCGGCATTTCGACGCGCGGATCGGCCAGCGTGAGCGAACGCACCGCCACCGGCGGCGGCTCCTGCGGCCGCGCCCGCGGCGGAATGCCGTTGCGGCGCGCGACCTTGCCGTAGGTTTCCTCGGCGAGCTTGAGAGCCGCGGCCGGCTCGACATCGCCGGCGATCACCACCACGGCATTGTTGGGGCCGTAGAAGCGCCGGTAAAAGCCGATGGCGTCGTCGCGGGTGAGGCCTTCCATCTCGTGCCGCCAGCCGATGACCGGCCGGCCGTAGGGATGATTGAGGAACAGCGCGGCATCGATCTGTTCGCCGAGCCGCGCACGCGGATTGTTGCCGACGCGCTGGTTCTGCTCCTCCAGGATGACCTCGCGCTCGGGCAGCACCACCGCGTCGGTCAACTGAAGGCCGGTCATGCGGTCGGCCTCGAATCCCATGACCTGCTTGAGGTCGTCGCGCGGCACGCGCTGGAAATAGGCGGTGTAATCGGTCGAGGTGAAGGCGTTCTCGTGGCCGCCGATGCGCGCCACCACTTGCGAGAAGAGACCGGCCGGGTTCTTGGCCGTGCCCTTGAACATCAGGTGTTCGAGGAAATGCGCCAGCCCCGACTTGCCCGGCGTCTCGTCGGCCGAGCCGACCTTGTACCAGATCATATGCGTGACCACGGGCGTGCGGTGATCGGGAATGACCACCAGTTCGAGCCCGTTGTCGAGCTTGTAATCGGCGACCTTGGCGCCGCCGGATTCGGCGGCAAGCGTCGGCTGAGCGGCCGCGGCTGCGATCAGCAGTGCGGCGACGGCGAAAGCCCTATTTCTGACAGGCACGTTTGGAAAGCCTTTGCGGTTGGCGCGCGCCCCACGCGCAGTCAGGTCAGCAGAACATGTAGGCCCGATTGCCGGGCCGCCAAGAAGACCGCCAGGAGGGCCGCCCACCCCTCACTTGGCCTCGCCATGCGTCACGTAGTAGTCCGTCGGCTTCGCCGGCCCGGCTTTGCCGCGCCCGTAGGGCTGATCCGGCGACGGCGTCTGATAGCCGGGCGGCGGATCGGTCAAGGACGCGCGGCTCGGCTCGCCGGTGAAGCGGGCCGCGTCTTCGTCATCCTTGCTGCCGAAGATGCTGTTCCACAAACCGCCCTTGTAGCCGAGTTGCGAGGGCGACATGCGCTCGCCGTTGACGCCGAGGCTGGCGCTTTCGCGCCGTCCGCTCGGCGGCGTGCGCGGGTTGCCGCCCGGCGTCAATTGGTCAGGCCGCAGCACGCTCTGGTCGTGCACGATCTGCTCGCCGGCGCCCATCCTGGAACGCGCGCGCTCCATGCGCTTTTCTTCCTTGGCGCGCAGAACGTCCGGATCCTTCGGCCACGCCGGATTGCTGGCGACCGCCGCGTCGCCCCGTTCCGGGGGCGGCAAATCGCGGTTGGGCGGAATGACCAGGGGCGCGCGCTCCTGGTAATTGATCGCCTCGCCGTCGCGCTTCAGGCCGAGACCTTCCAGCAGGCCGCGGATGACCTTGGTTTCGAACGGCGTATCGTCGTCGTCGCCGGCCCGCGCCGTGGCGGGCGCGGCCACGATGGCGGCGCCCATGACCAGGCCAAAGGCGGCGCCGAGGGTAAATTTCATTCTCGAGCGTGTCGGACGCATCGATCCCTGCCTCGAAAGTGCTGAATCCTCAAGGACTCAGCAGGATTACGCAAAACTATTGCGGCGGATCAGGGCGCTTTTGCGGCGCGGTCCCCTCGGAGGGATTCATACATGAGGCCGATGACCCCGGCAACGATGGCCACGTCGGCGAGGTTAAAGACGTACCAGTTGAACCGCCAGCCGGTTCCCGAGAGGTGGAAAAACACGAAATCGGCAACCCAGCCATAGGCCAGCCGGTCGATGGCGTTGCCGATCGCGCCGCCGATGATGAGCCCGAGGGACAGCGCGGTCAGCCGGTCGCGCGCGCGCGCCAGCCAGACCCAGAGCGCCAGCACGGCGAGCGCCTTGAAGCCGAGCAGCACCCATTGCCCGAGCGGCCCTTGCGTCTGGAACAGGCCGTAGCTGATGCCGGTATTGCGCGTGAGCACGAAATCGATGAACGGCGTCACCTGCACCGGCCCGCGCGCGGCGAGGTCGAAGACGAACAGGAGATAGAGCTTGCTGGCCTGATCGAGCACGCAGGCGATCGCCGCCACGACGAGACCGAAGCGGGTCAAGGGGCCGCAGAAGGTCGGTTTCATTTCGCGAGCCCCTCCTCCGCCGTCCCCGCGCAAGCGGTGCCCCGGACGCCGCAGCCACTCGATAGCGCAGGGCGCAAGGGTCCCGCACCTCGCTCGCGCTGCCCGCTCGCCCGGGACGGCATCGGCGTCCGCGAGCCATCAGGTGACCGAAATCGCGCCATTCGAGATTGTCCCCTTCGAGCAGCCGAATCTTCCAATCTCGAGTCCATTGCTTCAATTGCTTTGCGCGGCGGATGGCATCTTCGGCGTTTTCGTACGGTTCCACATAGACCAGACGATACACCTTTTATTTCGTTATAAACTCGGACCCCAATCCGGCGCGATGCAATTCCAGTCTTGATCGCAAATCATCGGTCACGCCGATATGAGCATGCCGTGACGCCTGCTTGCCGGCATGTACACGAAATACATGCAAGACCTCTGATTTGTCGCCCCGCGCGCGCGGACATCGGGTTTACCCGAGGTCCGCCCCTTAATGTGCGCAAATCCCCTAAACGCGACTTGCGGCGGGGACAACAGAAATCGGGCAGGGACGACGAAATCAAACGCCGCGACCGATTGCTACTCCGCCGCCTTGCGCATGGCTTCCCATTCGCGCAGCGCCTGGGCATCGCGGGGGCTGACATCCGGGTATTGCGGGTCGGCGCCGATGGTCGTGAGGATCTTCCACGAGCGCGCGCATTTGCGGCCCTCGGCGAGGTTCGGCACCACCGCGACGCCGGCGACATCGGGCAGGCGGAACGCGTTCGCCGGCCCCTCGCCCTGGACCAAGGTCGCCGCCGAGGTGATGCAGACCTCGGGCAGGTCGATATCGGCGGCCGCCTCGAACAGCGCCTCGTTCGACACGTGCACGATCGGATGCGCCTCGAGCGAGGAGCCGATGCGCTTCTGCGCGCGCTCGATCTCGAGCGCGCCGGTGATCACGCGGCGCAGCTCGCGCACCTTGCGCCATTTGTCGGCGAGCGCGTCGTCGCGCCATTCGGCCGGCACGTCGTGGAAGACTTCGAGATGCACCGACTTCGCTTCCGCGCCGTAGCGCGACAGCCACGCTTCCTCCGCCGTGAAGCACAGCATGGGCGCGAGCCAGGTCACCGTGCAGCGGAACAGATGATCGAGCACGGTCAGGCAGGCCTTGCGCTTGGTCGAAGAATAAGGCTCGCAATAAAGCGTGTCCTTGCGGATGTCGAAATAGAAGGCCGACAGATCCGCGGTCATGAAGGCCGACAGCGCGGCGAAGATGCGCTTGTAGTCGAAATCGACATAGGATTTGCGCACCAGCAGGTCGAGTTCGGCGAGCCGGTGCAGCATCAGCCGCTCCAATTCCGGCATCGCCTCCCGCTTGACGCGGTCCTCCTCGTGGAAATGCGCGAGGTTGCCGAGCATCCAGCGGATGGTGTTACGCAGCTTGCGATAGGTTTCGACCGTGGTCTTGAGGATTTCCGGGCCGATGCGCAGGTCGTCGGCATAATCGGAGGCGCAGACCCACATGCGCAGGATGTCGGCGCCCGACTGCTTGATGACGTCCTGCGGCGCGGTGACGTTGCCGAGCGACTTCGACATCTTGCGCCCGTTCTCGTCGAGCACGAAGCCGTGCGTCAGCACCACGTCGTAAGGCGCGCGCCCGCGCGTACCGCACGACTCCAGCAGCGAGGAGTGGAACCAGCCGCGATGCTGGTCGGAGCCTTCCAGATACATCACGGTGTCGCGGCCGCCGTCGACCTTGCGCTTGATGCCGGCGAGCGTCGGGAAATGCTCGGGATCTTCCAGCACGAAGGCGTGGGTGGAGCCGGAGTCGAACCAGACGTCGAGAATGTCGTCGACCTTCTTCCAGCCTTCATTCTCACGCTTGCCGAGGAAGCGTTCGCGCGCGCCCGGCTTGTACCAGGCGTCGGCGCCTTCCTTCTCGAAGGCTTCGACGATGCGCAGGTTCACCTCCGGGTCGTCGAGCAGTTCGACCGAGCCGTCCGGGTTCTCCTTGATGAACACGGTGATCGGCACGCCCCAGGCGCGCTGGCGCGAGATCACCCAGTCGGGGCGGCCCGCGATCATGCCGGTGATGCGGTTCTCGCCTTGCGGCGGCACCCAGCGCGTCACCGAGATCGCCTGCAAGGCGCGCGCGCGCAGGGTGTCGCCGGGCTTGTCGATGCCCTTGTCCATGGCGATGAACCACTGCGGCGTGTTGCGGAAGATGATCGGCTTCTTCGAGCGCCAGGAATGCGGATACTGGTGCTTGAGGCGGCCGCGCGCGATCAGCATGCCGGCTTCGATCAGCGCCTTGATCACCGCCTCGTTGGCGTCGCCCTTCTCGCCCTTGTCGTTGATGACGCGCTTGCCCGTGAAGCCAGGCGCGGCCTCGGTGAAGGCGCCGTTCTCGTCGACGGTGTAGGGGATGGCCGGATTGATGCCGCGCGCTTCGAGATTGGCGCGGTTGGCCACCCACACGTCGAAGTCCTCACGGCCGTGGCCGGGCGCGGTGTGCACGAAGCCGGTACCGGTGTCGTCGGTGACGTGCTCGCCGGACAGCAGCGGCACGTCGAAAGTGTAACCTAGTGAGGCGAGCGGATGACGGCAGACAAAGCCGGCCAAATCATCGGCGTCTAGTTCGAAAAGCATTGTATACTTTTCGACGCGCGCCTGGCTGAAGACAGAGTCTGCCAGTTTTTTCGCGATAACCAGTTTGTCGCCTTGCTTCGCCCAGTTATCAGGCTGCGCACTCACAACTTCATACAAAGCATATTCGATCTTCGGTGAATATGAGATCGCTCTGTTACCCGGTAGCGTCCACGGAGTGGTCGTCCATATTACGATGGCCGCAGATTTGAGGTCGCGGCCCTTATTTACACTCGGACGCTCTTGCCCGGCCGGCCATTCTTGCATGGCTAAATCGGCTTGCTTCACCGGAAACTTCACCCACACCGTATCGCTGGTGTAATCCTCGTACTCGACCTCCGCTTCCGCCAGCGCGGTCTTCTCCACCACCGACCACATCACCGGCTTCGAGCCGCGATACAATGTGCCGTTGGCGGCGAACTTCATCAGCTCGCGCGCGATCTGCGCCTCGGCCGGGAAACTCATCGTCGTGTAGGGCTGCTGCCAGTCGCCTTCGACGCCGAGCCGCTTGAACTCCTCGCGCTGCACATTGATCCAATGCTGCGCGAAGGCGCGGCACTCGCGGCGGAATTCCACCAGCGCGACGGCGTTCGAGAAGTCCGGCTTGGCCTTGCCCTTGGCGCGGTAGTTCTCCTCCTCGATCTTCCATTCGATCGGCAGGCCGTGGCAGTCCCAACCCGGCACGTAGTTGCTGTCGTAGCCGAGCATCTGCTGGCTGCGCGTCACCACGTCCTTGAGAATCTTGTTGAGCGCGTGCCCGATATGGATGTTGCCGTTGGCGTAGGGCGGTCCGTCATGCAGGACGAACTTGTCGCGCCCCTTGGCCTCGGCGCGCAGCTGCCGGTAGAGGTCGGTGTCCTGCCAGCGCTTGAGGATTTCCGGCTCCTTTTGCGGCAAGCCGGCCCGCATCGGGAAATCCGTCTGCGGCAGGAACAGAGTCTCGCTGTAATCTCGAACGTGATCGGTCATGACGGTCTAACCTGGAATATGGCGGCATTGAAGGCTTAGCAGTCCCGGTCTTCCGCCGACCGAAGGGTCATACGGAAGCCGGGCCGGTAATTTGCCGAACGACCGACCCGATCACAGAAGCAAATGGTTCGCGAGCCACCATGGCGCGGTTCCTATCACGGGGCCCCAGCGCTGAAAAGGCCCCGCTTTGCAGGCGCTGGCTACACCACCCCCAACGCCGGGAACGCCTTGCCCGCGCGCCGGAGCGCGGCGCGCGCCTGGGCCGTGTCGGCTTGCATCTGGCGTTTGAGCGCTTCGATGCTCTCGAATTTCTGTTCCTGGCGGATCCAGCCGATGAAGGCGACGTCGATCACCTGCCCGTAGAGATCGCCGGCAAAGTCGAACAGGAAGACCTCCAGCAGCGGGGCGCCATTGTCGAACATCGGCCGGCGGCCGAAGCTGGCGACACCGTCGTAGCGCACGCCCGCGACGTCGGCGCGCACCGCATAGATGCCGTGCTTGAGCGCGCAGGACGGGTCGAGCCGCATATTGGCGGTGGGAAAGCCCAGGTCGCGGCCGCGCTTGTCGCCGTGGATCACCTCGCCCGAGACGAACCAGGGCGCGCCGAGCAGTTCGGCCGCTTCCACTACCTTGCCCTCGGCCAGTGCCTGCCGCACCGCACCGGACGACACCGGCCGGCCCTCGTCCTCCAGCGGCGGCACGATGTCGACGGCAAAGCCGAGGCGCTTGCCCTCACCGCGCAGGAAGTCGGGCGAGCCGCCGCGGTTCTGTCCGAAATGGAAGTCGAAGCCGATGGCGGCGCCGCCGATGCCCATACGGCCCACCAGGATGCGCTCGATGAAAGCCTGCGCCGAGGTGGCGGCGAGCGCGGCGTCGAAATTCATCACCACGGCGCCGTCGAGCCCGGTCGCCGCCAGCAATCGCAGCTTGTCGCGCGTGCTGGAGAGCTGGAACAGCGTGTCCCGCGGCCGCAGGAACAGCCGCGGATGCGGCGCGAAGGTCAAGGCCGCCGCCTTGCGTCCGAGCTTGCGCGCGCGGGCGCGCGCCGCGTCGATCACCGCGCGGTGGCCGCGATGCACGCCGTCGAAATTGCCGACCGCCAGCACCGCACCTTTGAGCGGGCCGATGTCGATCTCGTGCGCGCTGCCGCGCGCCACATGGAAGGCTGTCACCGGGTGGATTGCTGGGTTCATCGGACGAAGGACATTGTGGGCGCGGGTTTGCCGGTAGATTCTGGTTCCCGTCAAGCGGCAGGCTCAACAACCGCGTAGGGTTACCGCGCGGTTAATGAAGTTTCAAATTAACGGAGTATTCAAGGCCGGATGCTACCTTTTGCCACCTATACGGGTGTGGCGTAAGAGAGGTGTTCGGTCATGGCTGTCGATCTGTCGATGCCGGTTCTCGTGGTGGACGATTACAACACCATGACCCGCATCATCAGAAACCTGCTCAAACAGATCGGCTTCGTGGACATCGACGACGCCAATGACGGATCGGCCGCGCTCGCCAAGATGCGCCGGCGCAAATACGGGCTGGTGATTTCCGACTGGAACATGGAGCCGATGACCGGCTACGCGCTGCTGCAGGAAGTGCGCGCCGACCCGGATCTGTTCACCACGCCCTTCATCATGGTGACGGCGGAATCGAAAACCGAGAACGTCATCGCCGCCAAGAAGGCCGGCGTGTCCAACTACATCGTCAAGCCGTTCAACGCGCAGACCCTGCGCAACAAGATCGAAGCGGTGTTCCCGGACAGCCACGCGCCGGCGGCGTAGCTTTCGCCGTTGCTGTCGTCCCGGGCGAACGCAAGCGAGGCCCGGACCCCGTATTCCGCCGCCTGAATTGATAGCGCACCGCCTATGGGTCCGCGCCGGCGCGGGGACGACAAAGGTAACGTCGTCGCGCGCGCCGACGCCGCCTCACCACGCCAGATGCCGCATCACCGCCTTCGGCGTCTCGCCGGCGGCGGCGAAAGCGGTGCGCAGCGCGGCCATGTCGGGGCGATCGCGGCCGCCCAGTTCCTCGGCATGGATGCCGGCGGTCACGAACAGGAAATCGATGCCGAGCGCCTGCGCGCCCTTGAGATCGGTGCGCAGCGAATCGCCGATCGCCAGCACGCGCTTGCGTTCGATCGGCTTGCCCGCCGCGGCTTCCGCCTTGGCCAAGGCCATGTCGTAGATCGGCCGATAGGGCTTGCCGGCATAGAGCACTTCGCCGCCCATGGTCCGGTAAAGGTCGGCGATGGCGCCGGCGCAGTAGAGCAGGCGGTTGCCGCGTTCCACCACGACATCGGGATTGGCGCAGACCATGAACACCTTGCGCGCGAGCATCAGCTCCAGCCGCGCGCGGTAGTCGTCCGGCGTCTCGGTTTCGTCGTCGTCGAGACCGGAGCAGACCACGTAGTCGGCCTGTTCGAGCGGCGCGAACTGCAGGTCGAGGCCGGTAAAGATCGAGCGGTCGCGCTCCGGGCCCATGTGGAACAGGCTCTTGCCGGGCCGCGTCACGATCTCGTTGCGGGTGACGTCGCCGGAGGAAACGATGGCGTCATAGATCTCGCGCGGCACGTGCAGCCGCTCGAGCTGGCGGGACACCTGCTCGCTCGGGCGCGGCGCATTGGTGACGAGAACGACGGTCGCGCCGCGGGCGCGCGAACGCATCAGCGCGTCGCAGGCCTCGGCAAAGGCGGCGACGCCGTTATGCACGACGCCCCAGACGTCGCACAGCAGCACGTCGTATTCGGGCGCAAGCTCGGAATAATGCTCGATCAGGGAGGGCACGGCGGGCTCGTATCTGGCTGTTATTCCGGGGCCGCCCGCGATCCGCGGGCATCCCGGAACGGCCAAGCGTATGGCACTAGTTCGCGACGGAAGGAAGTCACGCCGCCGGGGCGCCCGCCGCGGCCAGTTCGCCGCCCGCCTCGCCCGCCGGCTTGCCCTCGTCGCCCTGCAGGGCCTCGGAGCGCACCGGACGCGGGGCCGAGAACAGGAAGCCCTGGCCGAAGCGCACGTCGTAATCGAGCAGGTCGACCACCGTCGCCTCGTTCTCGATCCGCTCCGCGATCAGATCGATGCCCGAGCGCGCCAGCAGATCGGCCAGGTCTTCCGGGTGGATATTGCTCTGCGCGCCGGTCGCGCCGTTGAGCAGGAGCTTGGCCGGCACTTTCAGGTAGCGGAACGCGTGGCCGGCCAGTTCCTTCGGTTCCATGCGCAGGTCGGTGACATGATCCATCGAGAAGCGGAAACCCAGCTCGGCGAGCGCGGCCAGCCCCTCGTGCTCGATCGGTCCGAAATTGCGGTAGGCGGCCTGGGTGAATTCGAAAGTCAGCGCGCCGGCGATCGCGCGGTTGGCCTGCATGAAATCGAACAACTGCTTGAAGCGCAGCGCATCGGTCAGGGTCGAGCCGCTGATGTTCAGGAACAGGCCGACGTCGCGGCTCTTCAATTGCAGACGGCGGGTCACCTGCACGCAGCGGAACGCCAGCAGATTGTCGATCTTGGGCATCAGCCCGGCGCTTTCGGCGCTGTCGACGAAATCGGCGGCCGGAATGATGTCGCCCGCCTCGGTGCGCAGGCGCGACAGCGCCTCGTAGTAACGCACCTTGCGCTGCGGCAGGGTGACGATGGGCTGCAAATAGAGATCGATACGATGATCGTCGACGGCCTGCGCGACCAGTTCGGCGATACGCTCGCGACTCTGGCCCTGGAAGCGCGCCCCGCCGGAAACCGCGTCGCTTTCGTTCAAGGCAAGCGGCGTCGGCGCGCCCGCAGGCGCCTCGGGCGCGGGCGCGGCCGGAATCGCGCCCTGTTTCTGGAGAGCGGCCTCGTGCACGGCGACCGTGTCGGCGATATGCCGCACCAAGGTTCCGAGTTCGCCGATCTCGGCGGCCAGCGGATCGACCGCGCCGCGCGCCCGGTTCACGGTCGCGCTCATATTGCCCTCGATCAGGTTGAGCCGGCGCGAAATCTCGGCCACCTGGCGCGCCAGGTCGGCGGTGCCGCGCGACAGGTCCGCGATCTGGTCGCCGAGATCGCCGCGGTCGCGCAGCCGGTTGCTGATCGTGTTGTAGAGCGCCATGCCGGTCAGCGCCGCCAGGCCCACGATCGCCGACGTCAAGCCGTCGACCTTGAAGCCCAAAAACAATACGGCGCCGAGCGATCCGGCGATAAGCGCCATGCAGATCGCGACGAAAATGGCGCTGAGACGACGCATGCGGCTAACCCCGGACGACGCTGGCCCCTATGGCGTGCTTCAATCGGCGCCCTGATGATTCGCGCCCCCGTCCCAATGTTCATGAGGCTGCGGGTCCGCGCAACCAGGAAGTCCTGCTATGGTAACAAGCAACCGACCTTTCTTCGCAGGAACTTGCACGCTTTGCATATGAAACCGCGCCTCGACCTCGCCGCTTGGGTGGCGGCCTCGCCGGGCCGGGCCGTCATCGTGTTCCTGGCCCTGCACGCGGCGGTCTGGACGCTGCTGCCGACGCTGCTCTATCCCAACCTGCCGCTCGACGTGATCGAGGCCCTGACCTACGGGCGCGAATGGCAGCTCGGCTACGACAAGCTGCCGCCCCTGCCCTGGTGGCTCGCGGAAATCGCCTACCAGGTCGTCGGCCACGACTTTGCCTATTATGCGCTGTCGCAAATTTCGGTTGTGACGGCCTTGGGGGTGGTCTTCCTCACCGCCCGGCCCCTGATCGGCGCGCTCCCGGCGCTGGTATGCGTGCTGATCATCGATGGGCTGCACTACTTCAATTACACGTCTCCGCAGTTCAATCACAACGTCATCCAGCTGCCGTTCTGGGCCCTGGCCGGTCTTGCGTTGCACCGCGGCTTGCGCCAGCGAAAGATCGCGGACTGGTTCCTGCTCGGGCTCACCGTCGGCATTGCGCTGTGGGCCAAATATTTCGTGGTGGTGCTGGCCGCGCCAATGGTCGCCTTCGCGCTCGTCGACCGCGAGGCGCGGCAATGCCTGAAGACGCCGGGGCCCTATATCGCCGTCGCCGTGGCGCTGGTCGTGACCGCGCCGCATCTCGTCTGGCTGGTGAAAAACGATTTCGTCCCCTTGGGCTATGTCGAGCAGCACGCCGTCGCCTCGCGCGGCTGGTACGATCACCTCTGGCATCCGTTGCAGTTCGCGATCGGTCAGTTCGCCTTCATGATCCCGGCGCTCCTGATTGCGGCGGCGCTGTTTTATCCGCGCCGGAGAGCGGACGAAGCGCCGCCTGCGTTTGCGGCGGATGCTTACGACCTGCGGATCGTCACCTGGCTCGCCTTCGGGCCGGTCGCGACGGTGCTGGCGATGTCGGCCGTCAGCGGACGCGGCACGGTCGCGAATTGGGGCTATCCGCTCTGGTTGTTCCTTGGGCTGTGGCTGGTGCTGTTCGCGCGGCGGGCGATCGACGGGCCGCGCCTCGCGCGCGTGCTCGGCACCTGGGCCGTGGTGTTCGTCTGCCTGGGTCTGGTCTCCGTCATGGATTACGCCGTGCTCCCGCATTTCGACCACCGCTACCGCGCGGTGTTCTTTCCGGGCGACGCGCTCGGACACGAAATCGACCGGCGTTTCCGCGCCGTCACCGGACAAAAACTCGTTTATGTGATCGGCGGGATGTGGGAGGGCGGCAACATCGCCCACTATGCGCCCAGCCATCCGCGCGTGCTCATCGACGGCAAGCCGTCGCGCACGCCCTGGATCGACCTCAACGATTTGCGGGCGCGCGGCGCCGCGGTGGTGTGGATCGGCGGCGATCCCAACGTCATTCCGATCCAGTACAGGAACATCGCCGGCGACGCCGCCGTGCAGCCGCCGATCACGCTGCCCTACCGGCGCGGCACGGGCAGCGTCACCATCGGCTGGGCGATCCTGCTGCCGCAAAGGTCTTATGCGGGCGGCCTACGCTAATCCCGTACGCCGCAGCCCTTCCCAGCCTCATGCCGAGGAGCGCTGCCGTCAGCACGTTTACGCGCGTCTTCAACGTGCTAGGGCAGCGCGTCTCGAAGCATGGGGCCGCCCCATGCTTCGAGACGCATCGCTGACGCGATGCTCCTCAGGATGAGGCGGATAGAGGCGGCGGCGTACTGGGTCCTCCGCTTTCGCGGAGGACGACAAGTCTGTAGCTACGCCACCGCCTTGATGACCTTGGCGAGCTTGTCGAACAACTCGCCGATCTGGGCTTCGCTGACGATCAGCGGCGGCGAAAGCGCGAGCGTGTCGCCGACGGCGCGGATCATCAGGTCGTGTTCGTGGAAGGCGCTTTCCATCGCCGCATAGCCACGCTTGCCGGCGGCATCCGGCAGGCTCGCGAGATCGATGCCGACCGTGAGCCCCACGGTACGGATGTCGAGCACATTGGGCAGGCCCTTGAGCGCCATCGCCGCCTGGCCCCATTGCGGCTCCAGCTTGCGCGCGCGCTCGAACAGGCCTTCCTCGCGATAGATGTCGAGCGTCGCCAGCCCCGCCGCGCAGGCGAGCGGATGAGCCGAATAGGTATAGCCGTGGAACAGCTCGACCGCGTGCTCGGGGCCTTTCATGAAGGCGTCATGGATGCCCTTGCGCACCAGCACGCCGCCCATCGGCACGCTGCCCGAGGTGATGCCCTTGGCGAAGGTAATGAGGTCGGGCACCACGCCGTAGCGCTCGGCGGCGAACGCATAGCCGAGGCGGCCGTAGCCGGTGATGACCTCGTCGAAGATCAGCAGGATGCCGTGCTTGTCGCAGATCGCGCGCAGGCGCTCGAGATAACCCTTGGGC
>Ga0182748_1001296_pt1 | contig 24706 bp, 24 predicted proteins | sample eDN3rd37CKraftOP_FD_128877 | JGI IMG/M metagenome (GOLD analysis project Ga0182748, IMG submission 128877) | Enriched Organic Plus compost microbial communities from Emeryville, California, USA - eDNA 3rd pass 37_C Kraft OP (version 2) (version 2) ...
CGCCCGGCCTGTCCGTCGAGGTCGTGGACGCCACGCGCGCCAAGCGCAGGCGCGCCGTCGCAGAGCTCGCCGCCGATGCGGATCTCGTCGTGACCTCGTACACCCTGCTGCGGCTCGACGAGCGCGAGTTCACCGGACCCGAATGGGCCGGGGTCGTGCTGGACGAGGCGCAGTTCGTGAAGAATCCGCAGACCCGCCAGCACCTGGCGGCGCGGGCGCTGCGCTCCGACGTGACGATCGCCGTCACCGGCACGCCCATGGAGAACAGCCTCCGCGATCTGTGGGCGCTGCTGTCCCTCACGGCGCCGGGGCTGTTCCCCTCCGCGCGGCGCTTCCGCGAGGAGTACATCGGACCCATCGAGCGCGGCAAGGTCCCCGAGAACGCCGAGGGCGGGCCGTACCGTGCGGCACGGCTCGCCCGGCTGCGCCGCCGCATCCGTCCGCTCGTGCTGCGTCGCACGAAGGAGGATGTCGCACGCGACCTCCCCGCCAAGCAGGAGCAGTCCCTCGAGATCGAGCTCGCGCCCGCGCACCGGGAGCTCTACGACACGGTCCTGCAGCGCGAGCGCCAGAAGATCCTGGGGCTGCTCGACGACCTCGACAGGAGCCGCTTCATCGTCTTCCGGTCGCTGACCCTCCTGCGAATGCTGAGCCTCGCCCCGCAGCTCGTCGACCCGTCCCACGCGCATCTGCCGTCCGCCAAGCTCGACGCGCTGCTCGAGCTGCTCCCGGAGATCGTCGCGGAAGGACACCGCGCCCTGGTGTTCAGCCAGTTCACGTCGTTCCTCGACCTCGCCGCCGCACGGCTCGACGCCGCGGGCATCCCCTATGCGCACCTGGACGGGTCCACCCGGCGGCGCGACGCGGTCATCGAGCGGTTCCGCGCGGGCGACGCGCCCGTGTTCCTCATCAGCCTCAAGGCGGGCGGCTTCGGACTCACCCTCACCGAGGCCGACTACGTCTTCCTCCTCGACCCGTGGTGGAACCCGGCGGCCGAGGCCCAGGCGGTGGACCGCGCCCACCGGATCGGGCAGGACCGCCCGGTGATGGTCTACCGGATGATCGCCGCGGGCACGATCGAGGAGAAGGTCATGGCGCTGCAGCGGCGCAAGGCCCGTCTGTTCACCGCGGTCATGGACGACGAGGCGCTGTTCGGGCGCTCGCTGACCGCCGACGACATCCGCGGGCTCCTCGAGGGCTGAACAGCCCTCCCGGCCTGCGGGAGGAGCCCCGCGCCGGCCTCCCCGGACTCCCAGAGTGCGGGCTTTAGACTCGAAGGCGGTTCGAAACAGGAGGATTCATGCGAATCACAGGCCTCGGCCACGCCGGGATGTTCATCGAGACGAAGGGCGGCAGCATCCTCTGCGACCCCGTCATCGGACCGACCTTCTTCGGGTCCTGGTTCCCGTTCCCCGACAACCGCGGGCTGGACTGGGAGCGGTTCGGCGCCGCCGACTTCCTCTACATCTCGCACCGGCACCGCGACCACTTCGACCCCGCGCTCATGAAGCGCTACGTGCCGACCTCGATCAAGGTTCTCCTGCCCGAGTACCCGACCGACGACCTCGAGACCGACCTGCGCTCCCTCGGCTACGACAACATCATCTACACGCAGGCGGGGGTGCCCCTGGAGTTCGGCGACCTCAAGCTCATGGTCACGCCCCTCCGCGCTCCCAGCGACGGACCCATCGGCGACTCGTCGCTCAGCGTCGACGACGGCACCGCGAGCATCCTCAACCAGAACGACTCGCACCCCCTGGACCTCGAGAAGCTCATGGGCTTCTCCAAGCCCGAGGCGTACTTCACGCAGGTCTCCGGCGCGATCTGGTGGCCCATGGTCTACGACCTGCCGCAGGACGCCAAGCAGAACTTCGCGCGCCTCAAGCGCGACGCGCAGAACAAGCGCGCCATGTACTACATCGAGAAGGTCGACGCCGAGCACGTCTTCCCGATGGCGGGGCCGCCGATGTTCTTGCGCGACGACCTCTTCCGCTTCAACGGCTTCGGGGAGCAGGACGACTCGATCTTCACGGATCAGCGCCAGTTCCTGCAGCACATGCGCGAGCAGCGGCCGCAGCAGAAGGGCTACGAGTTCCTCCCCGGCACGGTCGTCGAGCTCAACGACGGGCAGATCTCCGTCACGCAGACCCTTTACTCGCAGGCGGAGATCGACCACATCTTCGACGAGAAGTGGGATTACCTCGAGGAGCAGCGCGCGAGCCGCCAGGACGAGATCCGCGCCGAGGAGGCCTCGCGGGCACCCATCCTGCCGCCGGAGGAGATGCTCGCCGAGATCAAGGCGTGGTGGGAGCCGCTGCTGCGGCGCGCCCGCACGATCCGCAACGGGGTGGGCGGCATGGTGCGCTTCCGCATCGGCGAGCTCGACATGGTCGTGGACTTCCCGAAGGCGAAGGTGCGCGAGTACGCCGGCGAGGAGTGCATCTACTGGTACACGATCCCCGCGGACCTCGTGTCCACGAACATCCGCGACCGGGAGATCGACTGGTCGAACTCGATCTTCCTGTCGATGCAGTTCTCCGTGGGCCGCAGCGGCAAGTTCAACGAGTTCCTCACGACATTCCTCAAGTGCCTGTCGCGCGACCGCATCGAGTACGTCGAGAACTGGTACGCCGAGCAGACGGACCAGACCGAGGATGCGCAGCTGGGGGACTGGATCGTGCAGCGCCGGTGCCCGCACCTGCGTGCCGACCTCACCAAGACGGGCAAGATCGAGGACGGCGTCCTCACCTGCTCGCTGCACGACTGGAAGTGGGACCTCAAGAGCGGACGCTGCCTCACGTCGCAGGGACACCCCATCCGCGCGCGCGAGGTCGAGGACGCCCTGCATCGCGACGCCACCTCCGCCGCCTGAGCGGACGACGAGAGGGGCCCGGACCGCTCGACGGTCCGGGCCCCTCTCGTATCGGGTCAGGCCACGACGGCGCGGTCGGCACCCCGGTGCCGGCCGAGACGGACGGACACGTCGGCGAACGCCGCGACGAGCAGGACGCCCAGGCCGAGGAACGTCGTCCAGGCGATCGGGTCGAGCCACACGTCGGTCGTGAACGCGACGACGTTGGCGATGCCGGCGCCCACAGCCACGAGCGGGAGCCCGACGAGCGTGATCGTGGTGAACACGCGCGATCCGGCGTGGTTGCGGCGCGCCCGCACGAGCGTCCACACCACCGCGACGGTCAGCGGCGTCATCCAGCCCACCGTGACCCACGACAGCAGTGCTGCGGCCACCGCGGACAGCACGCCCACGGCGGCGATCGTGACGATCGCCGCGTCGAGTCCGCCGGTGGCGCGCAGGTTCATCCCCACGAGCACTCCGGTCGTCGCGAGGCATGCGAGCGCGATGAGCACGGACGAGAGCAGATAGCGCTCCGGCGTCCATCCGCCCGCGATCTCGGAGTTGCCGAAGACGCCGGCCACGGTCGCGACCACCCACAGGGCGGCGGTGACGGCGGACAGGGCGCCCAAGCGGCGCGAGAGGAACAGAGACATGACATTTCCCTTCGTCGGCACCGAGGTGATCAGGCCGGCGACCAGGCGCGGCTCGCCGAACCGGGCCAGCGCCCGACGCTGCGCCGTCTCGGGGTCGACGCCCAGCAGCTCCAGCCGCTCACTCGCGGTGTGGAGGTGGTCGGCGACCTCGTCGACGAGGTCCGCGTGGTCGCGCCGCCCGGCGACGCGCTCCGCGAAGACGGCGAGGTATTCATCGATCAGGCTGTCTGCGGCCATGGCGATCTCCTCAGGATGGATTCGACGGCTGCCACGAACTCGCGCCAGTCGGCGCGCTGCGCGGTGAGACGGGCCCTTCCCGCCTCGGTCAGCCGGTACAGCTTTCTGCGGCGGCCGGACGCCTCGGACCACTCGTGCACGAGCAGTCCTGCGCGCTCCAGCCGGTGCAGCACGGGATAGACCGTGCCCTCCGCGAGGTCGAACGAGCCGGCGCTGCGGTCCTTGAGGCTCTCGATCACGCCGTAACCGTGGACGGGACCATCGGCCACGATCGCCAGCACGAGCAGATCCAGATGCCCCTTGAGCGCTTCGCTGTTCATACCTAGGGATGCTAGGCCTAGTGATACTAGGTGTCAAGCACCCGCCATCGCACGCCGCTGCGAACCGCTAAGCTGGTCAGGCACCACAAGCAACCTTTAACACCGTCCGGAGAGGCGGAGAAGGGAGCGGCGGATGAGCATGCGCACCGTGCTGCACGAGGCCGACATCGCCAGGGCTCTGACTCGGATCTCCCACGAGATCCTGGAGTCGAACAGAGGCCCCCAGGACCTCGTGATCCTCGGGATCCCGACACGCGGCGTGACGCTGGCCGATCGCATCGCCACCCTCATCGGCGACATCTCCGGGACTCCGATCCCGGTCGGGTCGCTCGATGTCACGATGTACCGCGACGATCTGCACCGCAACCCCACGCGCACGCCCCGGCCGACGCAGATCCCGGCGGGCGGAGTGGACGGCAGGGTCGTGGTCCTCGTGGACGACGTCCTGTTCTCCGGGCGCAGCATCCGCGCCGCACTCGACGCCCTGCAGGACATCGGACGGCCGGCCGTCGTGCGCCTCGCGACGCTCGTCGACCGCGGACACCGCGAACTGCCGATCCGGCCCGACTTCGTGGGCAAGAACCTGCCGAGCGCCCGGGACGAGCGCGTCAACGTCCGCCTGGCGGAGATCGACGGACTCGAGGAGGTGACGATCGAGTCATGAGGCACCTCCTGGACACCAAGACCCTGTCGCGCGAGGACGCGCTGCGGATCCTCGACGTCGCCGAGGATATGGCCGACACACAGCAGCGCGAGGTGAAGAAGCTGCCGACGCTGCGCGGCAAGACCGTCGTCAACCTCTTCTTCGAGGACTCGACCCGCACCCGCATCTCCTTCGAGGCCGCGGCCAAGCGCCTCAGCGCCGACGTCATCAACTTCTCCGCGAAGGGCTCCAGCGTCTCCAAGGGTGAGTCGCTGCAGGACACCGCGCAGACGCTGCAGGCCATGGGGGCGGATGCCGTCGTCGTGCGCCACGGCGCATCGGGAGCCCCGCGCACCCTCGCCACGAGCGGGTGGATCTCCGCCGGCGTGGTGAACGCCGGGGACGGCACCCACGAGCACCCCACGCAGGCGCTCCTGGACGCCTACACGATCCGCAAGCGCACCTTCGGCGACGACAGCCGCGGCCGCGACCTGGAGGGTCTGCGCGTCACGATCGTCGGCGACATCCTGCACTCGCGGGTCGCGCGCTCCAACGTCTGGCTGCTGCACACGCTGGGCGCCGAGGTGACGCTGGTGGCCCCGCCCACCCTCATCCCGCAGGATGTCTCGGCGTGGCCGGTGTCCGTCGAGTACGACCTGGACGCGGCGGTCGCCGCCGAGCCGGACGCGCTCATGATGCTGCGAATCCAGCTGGAGCGCATGAATGCCGCGTATTTCCCCACTGAACGGGAGTATTCCCGCCGGTGGGGCCTCGACCCGCGGCGACTGAAGGCGCTGGGGCCCGATAGCATTGTCATGCACCCTGGACCGATGAACCGGGGTCTGGAGATCTCCGCAGAGGCCGCGGATTCGACGCGCTCGACCGTGCTCGAGCAGGTGACGAACGGCGTGTCGGTGCGCATGGCGGTCCTCTACCTGCTGCTGGCGGGGGAGCGGCCCGAACAGGACAGAGAGGATGTGCGATGAGCCCCTCTCCTCAGGGAACCACCCTCGTCGTGAAGGGCGCCCGCATCGAGGGCGCCGACGCGACCGACCTCGTGATCGAGGGCGGCGTCATCGCCGAGGTCGGTACCGGCCTGAGCCGGGCCGGGGCGACGGTGATCGACGCCGACGGCCTCATCGCGCTCCCGGGCCTCGTCGACCTCCACACGCATCTGCGCGAACCCGGATACGAGGCCTCCGAGACGGTGCTCACCGGCTCCCGCGCGGCGGCCGCCGGCGGCTACGCGGCCGTGTTCGCGATGCCCAACACGTCCCCGGTGGCCGACACCGCGGGCGTGGTGGAGCAGGAGCTCGCGCTGGGCGAGGCGGCCGGCTACGTCCATGTGCAGCCCATCGGCGCCGTCACCGTCGGCCAGAAGGGCGAGCGGCTCGCCGAGCTCGGCGCCATGGCCTCCTCGCGGGCCCGCGTGCGCGTGTTCAGCGACGACGGCTTCTGCGTCTTCGACCCGCTCATCATGCGCCGCGCCCTCGAGTACGTGAAGGCGTTCGACGGCGTCATCGCGCAGCACGCGCAGGACCCGCGGCTGACCGAGGGGGCCCAGATGAACGAGGGGGCCGTCTCGGCCGAGCTGGGCCTCGCCGGCTGGCCCGCCGTCGCCGAGGAGTCGATCATCGCCCGCGACGTCCTGCTCGCCGAGCACGTCGGATCGCGCCTGCACGTGTGCCACCTGTCGACCGCCGGCTCGGTGGACATCGTCCGCTGGGCGAAGAAGCGCGGCATCGACGTGACGGCGGAGGTCACCCCGCACCACCTCCTCCTCACCGAGGAGTCGGCCCGCGGCTACGACGCGCGCTACAAGGTCAACCCGCCGCTGCGCCGTGACGAGGACGTGCAGGCGGTCCGCGAGGGGCTCGCCGACGGCACGATCGACATCGTGGCGACGGACCACGCTCCGCACCCCGCGGAGGCGAAGTCCTGCGAGTGGCAGGCCGCCGCGAACGGCATGGTCGGTCTCGAGTCTGCCCTGCGGGTCGTCCACCAGGCGATGGTCGACACCGGTCTGCTCGAATGGACCGACGTCGCCCGCGTCATGTCGCGCACGCCCGCGCGCATCGGGCGCCTCGACGGCTACGGCACGCCACTGACGGCCGGTCAGCCCGCGCACGTCGCGCTCTACGATCCGTCCGAGTCGGGCGCGTTCTCGGTCGATCACCTGCACGGCCGCAGTGTGAACTCGCCGTACCTCGGGCGCGAGCTGCCCGGACGCGTCGTGTGGACGATCCACCGCGGCGCGATCACGGTGCACGACGGCGCGCCTGTGGAGGTTCCGGCATGAGCCGCGAGCTGATCCTCGTCCTCACCGCCGTCGTCTCCCTCGCGCTGCTGGCCCTCGCGCTCGTCGCGTGGCGCCGTCGCGTGCGACGCGACGCGCAGCCGCTCGCGCCGACGGGCGACCTTCCCGACGGCGCCGTCGCCTCGGCGGCGTACGACGTCCTGTACGTCGCGACCACGCGGCATGACGACCCGCTCGAGCGGATCGCCGCACCGGGCCTCGCGTTCCGCTCCCGCGCGCGCCTGATCCTCTCCGATCGGGCCGTCGCCCTCGATCTCACCGGCAAGCCCCGCATCGTGCTCGGCCCGGACCGGATCGTCGAGGTCGCGCAGTCCACGGTCGCGATCGATCGTGTCGTGGAGAGCGGCGGCCTCACCAGAATCGTCTGGCGCACGCTCGCCGACTCCCTCGTCGACACGTATCTGCGCCCGCAGGACATCTCGGCGCGCGGCCTCGCCGACGCCCTCCAGCCGCTCGTGTCCGCGACCGGCCCTTCGACTCCCGCCCCGACAGGAAACGACGCATGACCCTGTTCACCCCAGACCCCGCCGTCCTCGTGCTCGAGGACGGCACCCGCCACGCCGGGCGCGCCTACGGCGCCCAGGGCACGACGCTCGGAGAGGTCGTCTTCTCGACCGGCATGACCGGCTATCAGGAGACCCTGACCGACCCGTCCTACGCCGGCCAGATCGTGCTGCAGACCGCTCCGCACATCGGCAACACCGGCATGAACGGCGAGGACCCCGAATCGCGACGCATCTGGGTCGCCGGCTACATCGTGCGCGACCCCTCCCGCGTGGTCTCCAACTGGCGCGCCGACGAATCGCTCGACGAGGCCCTGCGCCGCGACGGCATCGTCGGCATCAGCGGCATCGACACGCGCGCCGTCACCCGCCACATCCGCTCGGCGGGCAGCATGCGCGGCGGCATCTTCTCCGGCGACGCCGCGGCCATCGACCCCGAGGAGCAGCTGCGCATCGTGCGCGAGGCCCCCGAGATGACGGGGCAGAACCTCTCCGCGGACGTCTCGGTGCCCGTGCCCGAGGTGACGCCCGCGCAGGGCGAGAAGCTCGGCAACCTCGCCGTCCTCGACCTCGGCGTCAAGCAGTCCACGATCGACAACCTCGCCGCCCGCGGCTTCGAGGTGCACGTCCTCCCGCAGGACGCCACGATCGAGGACATCCGCGCCGTCGACCCCGTCGCGGTCTTCTACTCGAACGGCCCGGGCGACCCGGCCGCGTCCGGCGACCACGTCGAGCTGCTGCGCGCGGTCCTCGACGACCGCCTGCCGTTCTTCGGCATCTGCTTCGGCAACCAGCTCCTGGGCCGCGCCCTGGGCCTCGGGACGTACAAGCTCCCGTTCGGCCATCGCGGCATCAACCAGCCGGTGCTCGACAAGGCGACCGGTCGCGTCGAGATCACGGCGCACAACCACGGCTTCGCGGTCGAGGCGCCCCTGGAGGGCTCATTCGACTCGCCGCACGGCTACGGACGCGTCGAGGTCAGCCACGTCGGTCTCAACGACCAGGTCGTGGAGGGACTGCGTGCGCTGGACATCCCGGCGTTCTCCGTGCAGTACCACCCCGAGGCGGCCGCCGGACCCCACGACGCCAACTATCTCTTCGACCGCTTCCGCGACCTCGTCGTGTCGACCCTGAAGGACAAGAACTAGTGCCCAAGCGCGACGACATCCAGTCCGTCCTCGTCATCGGCTCCGGGCCGATCGTGATCGGCCAGGCGTGCGAGTTCGACTACTCCGGCACGCAGGCCTGCCGCGTGCTGCGCGAGGAGGGCGTGCGCGTCATCCTCGTGAACTCGAACCCGGCCACGATCATGACCGACCCCGACTTCGCCGACGCGACGTACATCGAGCCGATCACCCCCGCGGTGATCGAGACGATCATCCAGAAGGAGAAGCCGGACGCCATCCTTCCGACCCTGGGCGGTCAGACGGCGCTCAACGCCGCCATGGCGCTGCACGAGCGCGGCATCCTGGACAAGTACGGCGTCGAGCTGATCGGCGCCAAGGTCGAGGCGATCCAGAAGGGCGAGGACCGCCAGGTCTTCAAGGAGCTCGTCATCGCCGCAGGCGCGGATGTCGCGGCCAGCCGCATCGCGCACTCGATGGAGGAGTGCCTCGCCGCCGCCGAGGAGCTCGGCTACCCGCTCGTGGTGCGTCCGTCGTTCACGATGGGCGGCCTCGGCTCCGGCTTCGCCTACGACGAGGCCGACCTCCGCCGCATCGCCGGCGCCGGTCTGCACGACTCGCCCACCCACGAGGTGCTCCTGGAGGAGTCCATCCTGGGGTGGAAGGAGTACGAGCTCGAGCTCATGCGCGACACCGCCGACAACACGGTGGTCGTCTGCTCGATCGAGAACGTCGACCCCGTCGGCGTGCACACCGGCGACTCGATCACGGTGGCGCCCGCGCTCACCCTCACCGACCGCGAGTACCAGAAGCTGCGCGACATCGGCATCGACATCATCCGCGCCGTGGGCGTCGACACCGGCGGCTGCAACATCCAGTTCGCCGTCGACCCCGCGTCCGGCCGCATCATCGTCATCGAGATGAACCCCCGCGTGTCGCGGTCGTCCGCTCTCGCCTCCAAGGCGACGGGCTTCCCGATCGCGAAGATCGCCGCGAAGCTCGCGATCGGCTACCGCCTCGACGAGATCCCCAACGACATCACGAAGGTCACCCCGGCGAGCTTCGAGCCGACGCTGGACTATGTCGTCGTGAAGGTGCCGCGCTTCAACTTCGAGAAGTTCCCGGCCGCCGACACGACCCTCACGACCACCATGAAGTCCGTCGGCGAGGCGATGGCCATCGGCCGCAACTTCGCCACCGCGCTGCAGAAGGCGCTGCGCTCGCTCGAGAAGCGGGGCTCCAGCTTCCACTGGGGCGCGCAGGAGCGCACCGCCGCCGAGCTGCTCGAGATCGCGCGCACGCCCACGGACGGCCGCATCATCGCCGTCCAGCAGGCGCTGCGTCTGGGCGCCACCGTCGAGGAGGCCTTCGAGGCCACCAAGATCGACCCGTGGTTCCTGGACCAGATCGTCCTCATCAACGAGGTCGCGGACTTCGTCGCGGCCGCCGCCGAGCTGGATGCCGCCACGCTGCGCATCGCGAAGGAGCACGGCTTCTCCGACGCCCAGATCGCCCAGCTGCGCGGCCTCGACGAGGCGGAGGTCCGCGGCATCCGGCACGGGCTCGACATCCGTCCGGTCTACAAGACGGTGGACACGTGCGCGGGCGAGTTCCCGGCCCTCACGCCGTACCACTACTCGAGCTACGACTTCGAGACCGAGGTGACGCCCTCCGAGCGCACCAAGGTCGTCATCATCGGCTCCGGCCCGAACCGCATCGGCCAGGGCGTCGAGTTCGACTACTCGTGCGTGCACGCGTCGTTCGCCCTCGCGGCGGCCGGTTTCGAGACCATCATGGTCAACTGCAACCCCGAGACGGTCTCCACCGACTACGACACCTCCGACCGGCTGTACTTCGAGCCGCTGACGCTCGAGGACGTGCTGGAGGTGCTGCACGCCGAGGCGCGCTCGGGCACCATCCTCGGCGTCGTGTGCCAGCTGGGCGGTCAGACGCCCCTCGGCCTCGCGAAGGGCATCGAGGCGGCCGGCTACACGGTGCTCGGCACGAGCCCCGCCGCGATCGACCTCGCCGAGGAGCGCCAGCTGTTCAGCGACATCCTCGACGCCGCGGGCCTCGTCGCGCCGCGCCACGGCACCGCCACCGATGAGGAGGGCGCGATCGCCGTCGCCGAGGAGATCGGCTACCCGGTCCTGGTGCGCCCGAGCTTCGTGCTCGGCGGCCGCGGCATGGAGATCGTCTACGACACGCCGAGCCTGCGCGACTACTTCGTGCGCACCGCCGGAGAGGTCATCGTCGAGCCCGGCAAGCCGCTGCTCGTCGACCGCTTCCTCGACGACGCGATCGAGATCGACGTCGACGCCCTGTACGACGGCGAGCAGCTCTACATCGGCGGCGTCATGGAGCACCTCGAGGAGGCCGGCATCCACTCCGGCGACTCGTCGTGCGCGCTGCCGCCGATGTCCCTGGGCCGCAACGAGATCGACCGCGTCCGTGAGGCGACGCGGGCGATCGCCGAGGGTGTCGGGGTGCGCGGACTGCTCAACGTCCAGTTCGCGGTGAGCGCCGGTGTCCTCTACGTCATCGAGGCCAACCCGCGCGCGAGTCGCACGGTGCCGTTCGTCTCGAAGGCGCTCGGCATCCCGCTCGCGAAGGCCGCGTCCCGCATCATGGCCGGCGCCACGATCGCCGAGCTCGTCGCCGAGGGACTGCTGCCGGCCGAGGACGGCTCGCACGTGCCGCTGGACGCGCCCGTGGCGGTCAAGGAGGCCGTGCTGCCCTTCAAGCGGTTCCGCACCAAGGAGGGCCTCATGGTCGACTCCGTGCTGGGCCCGGAGATGCGCTCGACCGGCGAGGTCATGGGCATCGACCGCGACTTCCCGACCGCGTTCGCGAAGAGCCAGGAGGCCGCATACGGCGGCATGCCGCTGTCGGGCCGGGTGTTCATCTCGGTCGCCGACGACGACAAGCGCGCCGTGATCCTGCCTGCCCACCGCCTCAGCGAGCTCGGCTACGAGCTGGTCGCCACGGAGGGCACGGCGGAGATCCTCGCGCGCAACGGCATCCGCGTCGAGGTCGTCAACAAGTACTCGGCGACGCAGGCCAGCGGCGAGACGAACATCGTCGACCTCATCAACGCGGGTGAGATCGACATGGTCGTCAACACCCCGAGCGGGGGCATGGCGCGCGCGGACGGGTACGAGATCCGCGCTGCCGCCGTGGCCGCCGACAAGTCGCTGTTCACGACGATGGCCGTCCTCGGCGCCGCAGTGAGCGCTCTTCCGGTGCTGCGTGAGGGCTTCGAGGTCCGCAGCCTCCAGGAGTACGCGGTCGACCGGGCGGGGCGCGCATGACGTCCGTCGTTGTCGGAGGGATCGCACGGGAGGGGTTCCGGTGAGCTTCGGCGAGAGGGTGCGCCGCGTCCTCGACGAGCGCGGCCCGCTGTGCGTGGGCATCGATCCGCATGTCCCGCTCCTGCGGGAGTGGGGGCTGGAGGCGTCGGCTGCCGGCGTCCGCGAGTTCGGCCTGCGCGTCGTCGAGGCGGCCGCGCCCTCCGCGGGAATCGTCAAGCCCCAGGTGTCGTTCTTCGAGCCCTACGGCTCGGCCGGGTTCGCGGCCCTCGAGGAGGTCGTGGCGGCCGCCCGTGCGGCCGGACTCCTCGTGATCGCCGACGCCAAGCGCGGCGACATCGGCACGACGATGGACGCCTACGCCGACGCGTGGCTCACTCCGGGCGCGCCGCTGGAGGCGGATGCCCTGACCGTCAACCCGTTCCTCGGGACCGGGACGCTCGCGCACGCCTTCGACCTCGCGCACGCGCACGGCAAAGGCGTCTTCGTCCTCGCCGCGACGAGCAACCCCGACGCGGAGACCTCCCAGCGCGCGCGCCTGCAGGACGGCTCCACGGTGTCTGCGCACATCGTCGACGAGGTCTCCGCGGTGAATGCGGCCCGCACGCCCGCAGGGGAGTGGGGAAGCCTCGGCTTCGTCATCGGCGGGACCGTCGACTGGGCGGATGCCGGGCTCACGCCGTTCTCGCCGCCCGCACCGATCCTGGGACCCGGCTTCGGGCACCAGGGCGCCGACATCGCGGATCTCGCCCGCTTCGGCGCCGCCGCGCCGCAGGTGATCGCCAGCGAGAGCCGCAGCCTCCTCGGCGCGGGACCCGACCACCTCGCCAAGACCATCACCCACCGAGCACAGGAGTACAGGAGCGCCCGTGGCTGACGCCATGCATCCCCCGGAGGTCGACCGCGTCGCGGCATCCCGCAAGGCCATCGAGGCGCGGCGCGCCCGCGCGAGCCTCAAGCGCGACGTGACGACCCGCGTCATCACGCCGCAGGAGCTGCTGCGCCGCGCCGTCGCCGACCCCGCGTCGCCGGCCGGGACGATGCGCGTCACGGAGTTCCTCACCAGCATCCCCGCGATCGGCGAGGGCAAGCGCGACCGCATCCTCGCCGAGCTCGGCATCTCGCCGGTCAAGCGCCTCGGAGGACTGGGCTCGCGTCAGCGCGTCGCCCTGCGCACGTTCCTGGACAACCGCATGCCCGAACCGCAGCCGCGCCCCGGACGCAGCCGCCTGCTCGTGCTCGCCGGTCCCACCGCGGTCGGCAAGGGCACCGTCGCGGCGCGCGTCGCGGCCGACCACCCCGAGATCATGCTGTCCGTGTCGGCGACGACGCGTCCGCCGCGCCCGGGGGAGCAGGACGGCGTCCACTACCACTTCGTCGACGACGCCGAGTTCGACCGGCTCATCGCGGAGGACGCCCTCCTCGAGTACGCGACGGTCCACAACAGGTACCGCTACGGCACGCCCCGCGCGCCCATCGACGCGGCGCTGGCCGAGGGACGCACGGTGCTCCTGGAGATCGATCTGCAGGGCGCGCGCCAGGTGCGCGCCGCCGAGCCGTCGGCGACGCTCGTCTTCCTCCTGCCGCCCAGCTGGGACGAGCTCGTCAACCGGCTCGTCGGCCGCGGCACCGAGGACGCCGAGGAGCGTGCCCGCCGGCTCAAGACCGCGAAGGTCGAACTGGCCGCGCAGCGCGAGTTCGACTACTTCGTCGTCAACGCCGACGTGGGCGAGGCGGCCCGCGAGGTCGTGTCGCACGCACGCTGAGCCGCGCGCCGTCCGGTAGACTGGGTCGTTGCGCCTGCGTGCACGACCGCGGCGCCCGCAGACATCCGCTCCCGAACCAGGAGGTTCCCCATGGCCGGAACGAACCAGGGCATCATCGAGCCCCCCATCGACAGCCTTCTCGAGAAGGTCGACTCGAAGTACCAGCTGGTGATCTACGCATCCAAGCGCGCGCGTCAGATCAACGACTACTACTCGGACCTGCACGAGGGGAACCTCTTCGACAACGTGGGCCCGCTCGTCGACTCGACCGTCGAGGACAAGCCGCTCACGATCGCGCTCCACGAGATCAACGAGGACAAGCTCCGCCTGCGTCACAACGACTGAGCGCGGACGCCGCGGATCACCCATGACCCAGCTGCGCCTGTTCACCTCCGAGTCGGTCACCGAGGGACACCCGGACAAGATCTGCGACCAGATCAGCGACAGCATCCTCGACGCCATCATCACCGACGACCCTGACGGGCGCGTCGCGGTCGAGACGCTCGTCACGACGGGCCTCGTGCATGTCGCCGGAGAGGTGTCGACGTCCGCCTACGTCGAGATCCCGGCGATCGTGCGGCGCGTGGTGAACCACATCGGCTACACGTCGAGCGATACCGGCTTCGACGGCGATTCGTGCGGCGTCAGCGTGTCCATCGGCGCGCAGTCCTCCGACATCGCGGCCGGCGTCGAGAAGGCGTTCGAGCGGCGCGAGGACGGCTCGACCGACCCGCGCGACGTGCAGGGTGCGGGCGACCAGGGCATCATGTTCGGGTTCGCGACCACCGAGACCCCGCAGCTCATGCCCATGGCGGCGTGGACGGCGCATCGCATGGCCGAGCGTCTCGCCGAGGTGCGCCGCAGCGGCGCGCTGCCGTTCCTGCGCCCGGACGGCAAGACGCAGGTGACGCTCGGCTACGACGGACAGACCCCCCGGACGGTGGAGTCCGTCGTGCTCTCGACGCAGCATCACCCCGACATCTCGCAGAAGGCCCTGCGCGCCGCGGTGCGGGCCGAGGTCATCGATCCGGTCCTCGAGTCGACCGGACTCGACCTGCCGGACGTCAAGTTCTACATCAACCCCGCGGGCCCGTTCGTGACGGGCGGCCCCAAGGGCGACGCGGGGCTCACCGGACGCAAGATCATCATCGACACCTACGGCGGCGCCGCTCGGCACGGCGGTGGCGCGTTCAGCGGCAAGGACCCGTCGAAGGTCGACCGCTCCGCCGCCTACGCGATGCGCTGGGTCGCCAAGAACGCCGTCGCGGCAGGATTGGCCGACCGGCTCGAGGTGCAGGTGGCGTACGCCATCGGCAAGGCAAAGCCGGTGGGTCTGTACGTCGAGACGTTCGGCACCGGTCACGTCGCCGACGAGGTCATCACCCGCGCGATCCGCGACGTGTTCGACCTGCGTCCCGCGGCGATCATCGAGCAGCTCGACCTGCTGCGCCCGATCTACGCGCAGACGGCGACCTACGGCCACTTCGGCCGCGAGCTGCCCGACTTCACGTGGGAGCGCACCGACCGCGTGGAGGAGCTCCGCGCCGCCGCCGGAATCTGAGCCGAGGGCGCCTGACATGCCGGTGCGACGCGTCGCCCGCGTGCTGATCGATTCGCCGTTGCCTCAGCTCGACCGTCTCTTCGACTACGGGATCCCCGCGCCCCTCGCCGACCAGGCCCGTCCCGGCGTGCGGGTGCGGGTGCCGCTGCGCACCGCGGGACGCGTCGTGGACGGCTTCCTCATCGAGGTCGCGGAGACCGAGGACGAGCGCCCTCTGTCGGACCTCGACGCTGTGCTCTCCGCGGTCGAGGTGCTGCCCGAGCGTCTCTACCGCCTCGCCCGCCGCGTCGCCGACCGCGCCGCGGGCTCGGCGACCGACATCCTCCGCCTCGTGGTGCCCAAGCGCCAGGTGCGCGTGGAGAAGACGTGGCTGGCCTCCGACCCGCCCGAGGCACCTGCCGTCCCGGACGAGTCCGTCGTGTGGGCGGAGGGCGTGCTGGCGCCGTTCCCCGGCCTCGCCGAGCGGCTGACGGCGGGGGAGCGGCTCGCCGTCGACGCGCCGCCGCACCCGACGACGGATGCCGCCGGTGCGACCATCGGGGGGTGGGCGACGCTGCTCGCCGCCGCGGCCGTCCGCACCCTCGCGCAGGGACGCAGCGCGATCCTCGTCGTCCCCGACTACCGCGACCAGGCCGAGCTGGAGGCGGCGCTGGAGGGTCGCGTGCCGCCGGAGGCCGTCGTCCTGGACGACGCCACCCGCTCCAACCCGGACCGCTACCGCGCCTTCCTGCGCACGCTCGGGGACGCGCCGTGCATCGTCGTCGGGAAGCGGTCGGCGGTCTACGCGCCCGTCCCCGACCCGGGACTCATCGCACTGTGGGACGACGGCGATCCGCTCCTCGAGGAGCCGCTGGCGCCGTACGTGCACGCGCGCGACGCGGCACTCGTGCGCCAGGAGCTCGAGGGTGGCGCCCTGCTGTTCGCCGGCCACACCCGCACGACGGATGTCGAGCGCCTCGTGGCGGTCGGCTGGGTCCACGACGTCCCGGCGGCGCGCCGCGTCTCGCCGCGCGTCGTGCTCAGCGCCACGCATGCCGACCGGCCGGGGGAGCGCGTGCCGTCCGCCGCGTTCCAGGCCGCGCGGGAGGGGCTGCGCACGGGACCCGTCCTCGTGCAGGTCGCACGACCCGGCTATGCACCGGTGCTCGTGTGCGCCGAGTGCCGGACGCCGGCCCGCTGCGCGCACTGCGGCGGTCCGCTGCACGCGAAGGCGGCGCGAACGGCGCCGGTGTGCGGCTGGTGCGGACGCACCGCGCTGGGCTGGACGTGCCCGCACTGCAGCTCGACGAAGGTGCGCTTCGCGTCGTCGGGGAGCGAGCGCACGGCAGACGAGCTCGGCCGGGCCTTCCCGAACACCCGGGTGATCCTCGCGGACGGCGACCATCCGGTGACGCACGTCGACGCCCGACCGGCGCTCGTCGTCGCCACCCGCGGTGCCGAGCCCATCGCGGAGGGCGGCTACCGCGCCGTGCTCCTCCTCGACGGCGACCGGATGCTGCTGGCCGACGCGCTGCGCATCGGCGAATCATGCCTGCGGTGGTGGTCCAACGCGGCCGCCCTCGCCGCGCCCGGTGCCCCCGTCCACCTCGTCGGCGTCACCGGGCCGGCCGCGCGCGCCCTCGCGACGTGGACGCAGCCGGCCTACGCGCGCGGCGAGCTCGCCGACCGCGCGCCGCTGCTCATGCCCCCGGCTGTACGGGTCGCCTCCGTCACCGGCACGACCGACGGCGTCCGCCGCGCGATCGACGCCGTGCGCGCCGCGGTCCCGCACCTCGGGCCGGACGCGGTGCTCGGCCCGGTTCCGCAGGAGGGGGAGACGCCCACCGTGCGCGCGCTCGTGCGGTTCGACTACGCCGACGGCCGCGCCGTCGCGGATGCGCTGCGCGCCGCCGTCGTCGCCGAGGCGCTCAGCGGACGGCGCAACCCCAAGAAGGCCGGACCCCGTGTGCGGAATACACTCAGAGTGCGGGTGGATGTGCCCGACCCGGAGCTCTGAGGAGGCACATGCGGCTGGTCTTCGCGGGCACCCCCGATGCGGCGGTGCCCTCCCTCCGACGACTCGCGGCGTCCGGGCACGACGTCGCCCTCGTGGTCACGCGCCCGGACGCGCCGCTCGGGCGCAAGCGCGTCATCACGCCGTCGCCGGTCGCCCAGGCGGCCGACGAGCTCGGCATCCCCACGATGAAGACCGCGCGGCTCGACGCCGACGCCACCGCGCGCATCCTCGCCGCCGAGCCGGAGCTCGGCGTCATCGTCGCCTACGGCGGCCTCGTCCGCGAGCCGCTGCTGTCGGGGCCGGCGCACGGCTGGATCAACCTGCACTTCTCGCTGCTGCCGCGCTGGCGCGGGGCGGCTCCTGTCCAGCACGCCCTCATCGCAGGAGACACTGAGACGGGCGCCGCGGTGTTCCAGCTCGTCCCGGATCTCGACGCCGGTGACGTGTACGCCGAGGTGCGCACGCCGATCCCCGAGGACGCGACCGCCGCGGATCTCCTCGCCGCTCTCGCCGAATCGGGCGGCGACCTGCTCGTCCGCGTCGTGGAGGACATCGCAGACGGCACCGCCGTGGCCACGCCCCAGAACGGCGAGGCGACGCTCGCGCCCAAGCTCACTGTGGAGGACGGCGTCCTCGACTTCTCGCTCCCGGCGTCCGCGGTCCTGTCGCGTCTGCGCGGCGTGACGCCCGAGCCCGGCGCGTCCACGACCGTCGCCGGTGCGCGCCTGAAGATTCTCGCGGCGCACGCCGCTCCGGAGGGCGTCGACGCGCTCCCTGCGGGCTCCCTCGCGTTCGCGGGCAAGCGCGTCCTCGTGGGGACGGCCACGACCCCGATCGTCCTGGAACGCGTCCAGCCCGCGGGCAAAGGCGCCATGGCCGCCGGCGACTGGTGGCGCGGACTGCGGCTCGACGACCCGCGGGTCGGCTCGTGACGGCCGTCCAGCCGGCGCGCCGCGTCGCATTCGAGACCCTGCGGGCCGTCCACGAGTCGGACGCGTACGCGAACCTCCTGCTGCCCCGCGCGATCGGGCGGGCGGGACTCACCGGCGCGGATGCGGGCCTGGCCACCGAGCTCACCTACGGCACGCTGCGCCGCCAGGGCACGTACGACGCGATCATCGCCGCCGCGGCCGAGCGGGACACCCGCAAGATCGACCCGGCGGTGCTCGACGTCCTGCGCCTGGGCGTGCATCAGCTCCTCGCCACCCGCGTCGCCTCCCATGCCGCCGTCAACGAGTCCGTCACGCTGGCGCGCGATGCCGCCGGGCGCGGGGCCTCCGGCTTCGTCAACGCCGTCCTCCGGCGCGTCTCCCGCGACACCCCCGGCGACTGGATGGCGCTGCTCGAGGCGTCGGCCCGCTCCGACGACGAGCGTCTCGGCCTGCGGCACGCCCACCCGGTGTGGGTGCTGCGCGCCTTCCGCCGCGCCCTCGCCGCGGAGGGGCGCGCCGATGAGCTGGAGGATCTCCTCGCCGCCGACAACCGGTCGCCGGTCGTCACGATGGCGGCGCTCCCCGGTCTCGCGACGCCTCCGGACGACACCGAGCGCACCGCGGGCTCGCCGATCGGCTTCCGCCTGGACGGCGGCGATCCCGAGCCGGTGATCGCGGCCGCACGCGGCGCCGTGCGCGTGCAGGACGAAGGATCCCAGCTGGCGGCCCTCGCGCTCACCCGGTGGGCGCCGGTGCGGGAGGGGGAGCGGTGGCTCGACCTCTGCGCGGGACCCGGCGGCAAGACGGCGATCCTCGCCGCGGAAGCCCTCGCCGGCGGCGCGTCGCTCGACGCCAACGAGCCCGGGACCGCGCGCGCCGCGCTCGTGCGCGACTCGATCGCCGGCGTCCCGCTCGAGGTCACCGTGACGGAGGAGGACGGCCGCGTCCTCACCGCCCACGCGACCGGCCGGTACGACCGCATCCTCGTCGACGCACCGTGCACGGGTCTGGGCGCCCTGCGCCGTCGTCCGGAGGCGCGCTGGCGCAAGCAGCCGTCGGACGTCCCCGAGCTGAGCGCCCTGCAGGGCGAGCTGCTGCACGGCGCCATCGGCGCCCTCGCTCCCGGGGGCGTCGTCGCCTACGTGACGTGCTCGCCGCACCTCGCCGAGACCGCCGCGATCGTCGCCGACGCGCGCCGCGAATGGGGCGACGCGCTCGAGGAGATCGACGCGCGCGACGTGCTGCGGGGCATCGCGCGGCATCCGCTCGACCTTCCTGCGCAGGCGGACGGATCCGGGCGCGCGCAGCTGTGGCCGCACCGCCACGGCACCGACGCGATGTCGATCTCGCTGCTGCGCCGCGTACGCTGACACCCCGCGCCGTCCCGGGATAATGAGAGTCGTGCCCCGCATCAATCCGAGCATCCTCGCCGCCGACTTCGTCAACATGCAGTCCGAGCTCGCGCGCATCGCGTCGGCGGACTTCGTCCACGTCGACGTCATGGACAACCATTTCGTGCCCAACCTCACGTTCGGGCCGCAGATGGTCGAGCGCATCCAGGCGACCAGCCCCGTCCCGCTCGACGTCCACCTCATGATCGACGACCCTGAGCGCTGGGCACCCGGCTACGCCGAGCTCGGCGCGGCATCCGTGACGTTCCACCTTGAAGCCTCCGCCGAGCCCGTCACCCTCGCCCGGCGCCTGCGCGCCATCGGCGCCCGCGCGGGGGTCGCGGTCAAGCCCGCCACGCCCGTCGAGGGCCTGTTCGACGTGCTCGACGAGTTCGACCAGATCCTCGTGATGACCGTCGAGCCCGGCTTCGGCGGCCAGGGCTTCATGCCGGAGACGATGCCCAAGCTCCGCCTGCTCGCCGACGAGGCCGCGCGCCGCGGGTCGCAGGTGTGGCTGCAGGTCGACGGCGGCATCTCCGAATCCACGATCGGGCAGGCCGCCGAGGCCGGTGCCGACACGTTCGTGGCGGGCTCCGCCGTCTACGGGGCCGCGGATCCGGATGCCGCCATCGCGGCGCTGCGGAGCACCGCCGCGCGTCACGCGCACTGACGGCGGCGATGGGCCCCCGCCGCGACCGGTAACCTGGCTGGGTGAAGACTTTCGACGACCTGTTCGCCGAGCTGACCCAGAAGGCCATCGACCGCCCCGCCGGATCGGGCACCGTGGCGCAGCTCGACGCCGGCGTGCACGCGATCGGCAAGAAGATCGTGGAGGAGGCCGCCGAGGTGTGGATGGCCGCCGAGTACGAGTCGACGGATGCCGCCGCCGAGGAGATCTCGCAGCTTCTCTACCACCTGCAGGTGCTCATGGTGGCGAAGGGACTGTCCCTGGAGGACGTGTACCGACATCTGTGAAGCCCGCCTTCGCAGAGTCCGTCACCGAAACCGAAAGCCTGAAAATGTTGCGAATCGCAGTGCCCAACAAGGGGTCGCTGTCCGAGACGTCCGCCGAGATGCTCGCCGAGGCCGGCTACACCGGCCGCCGGGATCCCAAGGATCTCCACGTCATCGACCCGGTCAACGAGGTCGAGTTCTTCTACCTGCGCCCCAAGGACATCGCCACCTACGTGGGCTCCGGCGCGCTCGATGTCGGCATCACCGGGCGCGACCTGCTGCTCGACGCCCGCATGCCCGGCGCCCGTGAGATCGAGGCGCTCGGCTTCGGCGGCTCGACCTTCCGCTTCGCCGGCCCTCCCGGACGGTTCACGAACCTGTCCGATCTCGAGGGTCTCCGCGTCGCGACGGCGTACCCGGGCCTCGTGGACGGCTACCTCGACGAACACGGCGTCGCCGTCGACCTCGTGCCGCTGGACGGCGCCGTCGAGTCCGCGGTGCAGCTGGGAGTGGCCGACGCCGTCGCCGACGTGGTCTCCACCGGCACGACGCTGCGTCAGGCGGGGCTGGAGATCTTCGGCCCCGTCCTGCTCGAGTCCGAGGCCGTGCTCATCGGCGCGCCCACCGAGGTCGAGGGCACCCAGACCCTGCTGCGTCGCCTGCGCGGCGTCATGGTCGCGCGCCGCTACGTCCTCATCGACTACGACCTCCCGGTCGCCCTCGTCGACCAGGCGGTGGCCATCGCGCCCGGTATCGAGTCGCCGACGATCTCGCCCCTGCGGGATCCGGAGTGGGTCGCGGTGCGCGTCATGAGCCCGCGCAAGACCGTCAACCAGGTCATGGACGCCCTCTACGCCATCGGCGCCCGCGCGATCCTCGTGACGGCGATCCACAACGCGAGGCTCTGATGTCGCTCGTCTGCCGCGTCATCCCGTGCCTCGACGTCGCCGACGGGCGGGTCGTCAAGGGCGTCAACTTCGAGAACCTCCGCGACATGGGCGACCCCGTCGAGCTCGCCCGTCTGTACTTCCAGCAGGGCGCCGATGAGATCACGTTCCTCGACGTGACCGCGACCGTGGACGAGCGCGCCACGACGTACGACGTCGTGCGCCGCACCGCCGAAGAGGTCTTCATCCCGCTGACCGTCGGCGGGGGAGTGCGCAGCGCCGACGACGTCGCCCGGCTGCTGGCCGTCGGCGCGGACAAGATCGGCGTCAACTCGGCCGCCATCGCGCGCCCCGACCTCCTCGACGAGATCGCCGACCGGTTCGGCGCGCAGGTGCTCGTCCTGTCCCTCGACGTCAAGCGCGCGTCCCCGGAGCTGCGCGATCGCATCCCGTCGGGGTTCGTCGTCACGACGCACGGCGGGCGCACCGAGACGACGCTGGACGCGCTGCAGTGGGCGACGGAGGCGATCGAGCGCGGGGCCGGAGAGCTCCTCGTGAACTCGATCGACGCCGACGGCACCAAGGAAGGCTTCGACCTCGAGCTCGTCGGCCTCATGCGCGAGATCTCCCGCGTCCCGGTGATCGCGTCCGGGGGAGCGGGCAACGCGGCGGACTTCGCGCCCGCGATCCGCGCGGGCGCGGACGCCGTGCTCGCGGCATCCGTCTTCCACTCCGGTCAGCTGACGGTGGGCGACGTCAAGGACGCGCTCGTGGCGGACGGCATCGAGGTGCGGACGGTGAGCCGATGAGCGAGACGATCGATGAGCGCATCGCGCGCGTGGTGTTCAACGACCAGGGGCTCGCGCCCGCGATCATCCAGCAGCACGACAGCGGCGAGGTGCTCATGCTCGGATGGATGGATGCCGAGGCCCTCCGTCGCACGCTGACCACCGGCCGGGTGACCTTCTGGTCCCGCTCGCGCAAGGAGTACTGGCGCAAGGGCGACACGTCGGGACACATCCAGCTCGTGCGCGGTGCGCGCCTGGACTGCGACGGGGACGCGCTGCTCATCCAGGTCGAGCAGGTCGGCCCCGCGTGCCACACCGGGACCCGCACCTGTTTCGACGCGGACGATCTCGCTCCCGTCGTCGGCCCCGACCCGTCATGATGCGTCGCGCCCGCGTCCTGTCCGTCTCGGCCCTCCTGCTCGCCGGGGCGATCGGGATCATCTCGTCCACGCAGACGTGGCTGGAGGCGACCCTCCGCGCCGGCGGCGATCCGCTCCCGGTCCCGGGTGCTGCGGCGATCCCGGTCCTCGCGCCGCTGAGTCTCGCGGTGCTCGCTCTCGGCGGCGCGCTGTCGATCGTCGGTGTCGTCCTGCGGTACGTGTTCGCGGTGCTCAGCGTGCTGGCCGGCGGCATCCTGCTGTGGCTCACCGGCACCGTCCTGTTCACGCGCCCGACGTCGTCGGTCGCCTCGACCGTGACGACGGCTACCGGCATCTCCGGCCAGGAGGGGGTCGCCCGGCTCGTGGCCGACATCACCCCCACGCCATGGCCGGCCGTGACCCTCGTCGCATGGGTCCTGCTGCTCGCGGGCGGGATCTTCACCCTCGTGACGGCCCGCGTCTGGCGTCGGGTCGGACGGCGCTACGACACCGAGACCGCCGCCGCGCACCGCACCACGGACGGCCCCGTCGACGCCGTCGACTCGTGGGACGAGCTCAGCCGCGGCGAGGATCCGACCGCTCCGCCGTCGGCACCGGCTCGTGGCGCCGACGAGCCCTGACCGACCCCGCTAGACTGGTTCAGCCCGCGCAATCCCGGAGGACACCCATGAGCAACCCCATCGCCGACCCCGGTCACGGACACTCGCCCGCCGCGTGGACGGCTGTGATCATCATGCTGGCGGCGATCACCCTCGGCACGGTCGCCTTCTGGCTCGACCTGCCCTGGCTCGTGTGGGTGTCGGCCGGCCTGGTCGTCGTCGGCGCGCTCGTCGGATGGATCCTCTCGAAGGCCGGCTACGGCGTCGCAGGGCCGAAGTATCAGCCCAAGGGACACTGACATGCTCGCCGACCTCACGGCCGGCGCGGTGCAGGATGCCGAAGAGCGCGCGCAGGCGCGTCCGATCGGCGACCTCGAGCGAGCAGCGCTCGCGCGTCCGGCCGCCCGCGACGCCCTGAGGGCTCTGGCACCCTCCGACCGCGTCAAGATCATCGCGGAGGTCAAGCGCGCCAGCCCGTCGCGCGGCGACCTGGCCGCCATCCCCGACCCCGCGCACCAGGCATGGCTGTACGAGGAGGGCGGCGCCTCCGCCATCAGCGTGCTCACGGAGGGCCGTCGATTCAAGGGCAGCCTCGACGATCTCGTCGCGGTGCGCTCCGCCGTGAGCCTGCCCGTGCTGCGCAAGGACTTCATCGCGACCCCGTATCAGGTGCTCGAGGCGCGCGCCGCGGATGCCGACCTCGTCCTGCTCATCGTCGCGGCCCTCGAGCGGTCCGTGCTCGCCGAGCTGCATCAGCTCATCCTCGACCTCGGCATGACCCCGCTCGTCGAGACGCACTCCGCCGCAGAGCTCGACACGGCGCTCGAGCTGGGCGCGCGGCTCGTGGGCGTCAACGCGCGCGATCTGTCCACGTTCGAGCTCGACCGCGACCTGTTCGGCCGGCTCGCCCCGACGATCCCCGACGGCGTCATCAAGGTCGCCGAGTCGGCCGTCCTCGCGCCGGCGGACGTCGCGCACTATCGGCAGGCCGGCGCGGACGTCGTCCTCATCGGGGAGGCGCTGGTCACGCGCGACCCGGTCGCCACCCTGCACGAGTTCCTGGAGGTGGGACGATGACCGGACTGCGCGATGTCGCAGGGCCCTTCTTCGGCGAGTTCGGCGGGCGCTACATGCCCGAGTCGCTCATCGCCGCGATCGACGAGCTCACCGCCGTCTACGAATCGGCCAAGGCCGATCCCGCGTTCCAGGAGGAGTTCCTGGGGCTGCTCAAGGACTACGCCGGTCGCCCGTCCGCACTGACCGAGGTGCCGCGGTTCGCCGAGCACGCCGGCGGCGCCCGCATCTTCCTCAAGCGCGAGGACCTCAACCACACCGGCTCGCACAAGATCAACAACGTGATCGGTCAGGCGCTGCTCACCCGGCGCCTCGGCAAGACCCGCGTCATCGCCGAGACCGGGGCCGGTCAGCACGGCGTCGCGACGGCCACCGCCGCGGCGCTGTTCGGCTTCGAGTGCACGATCTACATGGGCGAG
>Ga0182748_1001297_pt1 | contig 24685 bp, 14 predicted proteins | sample eDN3rd37CKraftOP_FD_128877 | JGI IMG/M metagenome (GOLD analysis project Ga0182748, IMG submission 128877) | Enriched Organic Plus compost microbial communities from Emeryville, California, USA - eDNA 3rd pass 37_C Kraft OP (version 2) (version 2) ...
GGCCATCTTCCGCTCCATCGGCTTCGACGTGGCCGACGGCCCGGAAATCGAGAACGACTGGACCAACTTCACCGCCCTGAACAACCCGGAGAACCACCCGGCGCGTTCCATGCAGGACACCTTCTACGTGGACATGCGAGACGGGCAGGGGCTGCCGCTGCTGCTGCGCACCCATACCAGTCCCATGCAGGTGCGCTACGCCCGCATGCACCGGCCGCCGATCAAGGTGATCGCCCCGGGCCGCACCTACCGCGTGGACAGCGACGCCACCCATTCGCCGATGTTCCACCAGGTCGAAGGCCTGTGGATAGACGAGGACATTTCCTTCGCGGATCTCAAGGGCGTCTACACCGATTTCCTGCGCTGCTTTTTCGAGACCGACGACCTGTCCGTGCGCTTCCGGCCGTCGTTCTTTCCCTTCACCGAGCCTTCGGCCGAGATCGACATGATGTTCACCTCCGGCCCGAACCGCGGGCGCTGGCTGGAGATCTCCGGTTCCGGCCAGGTGCATCCCGAGGTGGTGCGCAACTTCGGGCTGGACCCGGAGCGCTACATCGGCTTCGCCTTCGGGTCCGGGCTGGAGCGGCTGACCATGCTGCGCTACGGCGTGAACGACCTGCGGCAGTTCTTCGAAGGCGGTCTGCGCTTCCTGCGCCAGTTCAACGACTAGACGGTTCATCATGCAATTTCCCGAATCCTGGCTGCGCGCCCTGGTCAACCCCGAACTGGCGACCGAAGCGCTGTCGCACCGCTTGACCATGGCCGGGCTGGAAGTCGAAGACGCCGTGCCGGCCGCGCCGCCATTCGACGGCGTCGTGGTGGCCCGCATCGGGCAGGTGGCCCCCCATCCCGACGCCGACAAACTGCGCGTCTGCCAGGTGGACGACGGCTCCGGCCAGCCGCTGCAGATCGTCTGCGGCGCGCCCAACGCCGAGGCCGGCATGAAGGTCCCGCTGGCGCGCGTCGGCGCGCAGCTGCCGGACGGCACGCGCATCGGCGTGGCCCGCATGCGCGGCGTCGAATCGTCGGGCATGTTGTGTTCGGCGCGCGAGCTGGGCCTGTCGCAGGACCACGCCGGATTGCTGGCGCTGCCGGAAGACGCGGTGGTGGGCATGCCGCTGCGCGAGGCGCTGGACCTGGACGACACGGTGTTCACCCTCAAGCTCACCCCCAACCGCGCCGACTGCCTGTCCATCCTGGGCGTGGCGCGCGAGGTGTCCGCCCTGACGGGCGCGCCTCTGACGCTGCCGGCCATGCCGGCGGTCGCGCCCGCCATCGCCGACCGGCTGCCGGTGAACGTGCTGGCGCCCGAGCTGTGCGGGCGCTTCGCCGGCCGCGTGGTGCGCGGCGTGAATGCGCGCGCCGCCACGCCGGCCTGGATGGTCCGGCGTCTGGAGCGCGCCGGCCAGCGCTCCATCTCGGCGCTGGTCGACATCTCCAACTACGTCATGCTCGAGCTGGGCCGCCCCACCCACGTCTTCGACCTGGACAAGGTCGGCGCCCAGGGCCTGACGGTACGCTGGGGCCGCAAGGGCGAGTCATTGGCGCTGCTCAACGGGCAGACGGTGGAACTCGACGAGACCGTGGGCGTGGTGGCCGTGGGCGACAAGGTCGAGAGCCTGGCCGGCATCATGGGCGGCGAAGCCACTTCGGTCACCCTGGATACCGCCAACGTCTATCTCGAGGCGGCCTTCTGGTGGCCCGAGGCGATCGCCGGGCGCGCGCGGCGCTACCGCTTCGGCTCCGAAGCCAGCCATCGCTTCGAGCGCGGCGTGGACTACGCCAGCATCCCCGAGCACCTGGAATTCATGACCGGGCTGATCCTGCAGATCTGCGGCGGGCAGGCGGGGCCCCTGGACGACCTGGTCGTGGCCCTGCCCGAGCGGCCGCCGGTGCGCATGCGCCTGTCGCGTTGCCGCCGTGTCCTGGGCGTGGACGTGCCGCGCGCCGAGATCGAAGATATCTTCCGGCGCCTGGGCCTGCCCTGCGCCGCCGAGGACGACGCCGTGGTCGTCACGCCGCCTTCCTACCGCTTCGACTTGCGCATCGAGGAAGACCTGATCGAAGAAGTCGCGCGCATCCACGGTTTCGAGCGTATCCCGGACACGCCGCCCATGGCGCGCGCCCTCATGCGCACCGAGCCCGAAACCCTGCGCGGGCCTCACGCGCTGCGCCGCATGGCGGCGGCGCTCGACTACCAGGAAGTCGTCAACTTCAGTTTCGTCGAAGACGCCTGGGAACGCGACTACGCCGGCAACGGCGACCCGGTGCGCCTGCTCAACCCCATCGCCAGCCAACTGGCGGTGATGCGTTCTAGCCTGCTGGGCGGTCTGGTGGCCAATGTCTGCTACAACGCCAACCGCAAGCAATCGCGCGTGCGCGTGTTCGAGCTGGGCCGCGTATTCCTGCGCGACGCGTCGCAGCAGGACGGCCCGCTGTCGGTGGCCGGCGTGAGCCAGCCGCAGCGCCTGGCCGGCGCGGCCTGGGGCCCCGCCCTGGAAGAGCAGTGGGGCGCGCCGACGCGGCAGGTGGACTTCTACGACGTCAAGGCCGACGTGCAGGCACTGTTCGGCGCGCGCGCCGGCGCGCTGCGTTTCGCGGCCGCACCGCATCCGGCCCTGCATCCGGGGCGCAGCGCCCGCGTCGAGCTCGACGGCCGGCCGGTGGGCTGGGTCGGCGAATGGCATCCGAAATGGGTGCAGCAGGCCGGCCTGCCGCACCCGCCCGTGGTTTTCGAACTCGACCTGGACGCGCTTTCCCAGGCCCGCATGCCGGCGCCGCGCGAGCTTTCGCGCCAGCCCGTGGTGGTGCGCGACCTGGCGCTGTGGGTCGCCCACGACGTGCCCGCCCAGGCGCTGCTCGATACCGTGGCCGTCGCCGCGGCGGCCGACGAGCGGCTGGCCGTGGTGCAGGACGTGCGCATTTTCGACGTCTGGCGCGACAAGGCCGCCGGCCCGCAGGCCGAGAAGAGTCTTGCATTCCGCTTCTGGCTACAGGACACTGCCGTGACGCTGGACGACGCCCGGGTCGACGATTGCCTGGCCCGCATCCGCGACGCACTGGCCGCCGCCCACGGCGCCCGGTTGCGCGACTGACAGGAGATGACATGACGGACGAGCCCCGTACCCTGACCAAGGCCGAACTGGCCGAACTGCTCTTCGAGCGCGTCGGGCTGAACAAACGCGAGGCCAAGGACATCGTCGACACCTTCTTCGAGGAGATCCGCGACGCGCTCGCGCGCGGCGATACGGTCAAGCTCTCCGGTTTCGGCAACTTCCAGGTGCGCAACAAGCCCCCGCGCCCGGGGCGCAACCCCAAGACGGGCGAGACCATTCCCATCGCCGCGCGCCGCGTGGTAACGTTTCACGCCAGCCAGAAGCTCAAGGGTGTGGTTGAGCAGGCAGGCATGGCGCCTTCCGGCGGCACCCCCGGCTGACACGCTTTGTCGGCAATTGTCATTCCTGCATAAGCTCCGAGCACGACATACAATTCCGCGATGACCCGTACCGACACCACCGCAGCCTTGCCGCCGATCCCGGCCAAACGCTACTTCACCATCGGCGAAGTCAGCGAACTGTGTGGCGTCAAGCCCCACGTGCTGCGCTACTGGGAACAGGAGTTCACCCAGCTCAAACCGGTCAAGCGGCGCGGCAACCGCCGCTATTACCAGCACCACGAAGTCCTGCTCATCCGCCGCATCCGGTCGCTGCTCTACGAACAGGGTTTCACCATCAGCGGCGCGCGCAACCGCCTGGGCGACGGGCGCGATACTCCGCACGACCAGGACGCCGCCGTGCGCCTGAGCGGGCCAGAACTGCAGGCCCTGCGCACCGAACTGGCCGCGGTTTCCGCCATGCTCGCGGAGGCCTCGGGTCCCGCGCCCCAGCCTTCTGCGCAGCCTCGCGTCTGAGGCTTGCGGAGCAGGGCAGGCCGTTGCGAGCTCTGATATAATCTTCGTCTTTCGGGGCGTAGCGCAGCCTGGTAGCGCACTTGCATGGGGTGCAAGGGGTCGCGAGTTCGAATCCCGCCGTCCCGACCAGTAGTGCAAAGGGAGCCCGCGACATTGTCGCGGGCTCCCTTTTCTTTTGTGGTTTCGCCGTCGCTTCAATCGATGCGTATCTGGGCGTCGTCGACGACGCTGCGGTATTTCCGGTACTCCGATTCGGTCAGTTCGCCCAGCCCGGCCGCGCTGGCGCTCTGCGGGACGAAACCGGATTCGACCAGGCGCGCTTTGACCTCTTCGTCTGCGAGCGCGGCATTGAATGCCGCGTTCAAGGCGGCCACGACATTCTCCGGCATGCCCGCCGGGCCGTACACGGCGAACCAGGGTTCCACCACGAAGTCGTGGAATGCCGATTCCGATACGGTGGGCACGTCGGGAATGAGCGGCGAGCGCACCCGGTTGGTAACCGCGATCGCGCGTAATTCCCCGCTTTTCAGCAGCGGCAGCGTGGGCATGAGGTGGTTGAACATCAGGTCGATATGCCCGCCGAGCAGGTCGGTGATGGCCGGCGCACCGCCGCGGTAGCCAATATGAGTCATTTTCAGGTCGGCCATGGCGTCGAACATCGCGCCTGCCAGATGGGGCGACGTACCCACGCCGGGAGAGCCGTAGGTCATGCCGGGATGGCGCTTCGCCAGGTCGACCAATTCCTCGACCGATCGTGCGGGCGAGTCGTTCCTGACGGCCAGGATGCCAGTGGAGGCGCCCAGGAGCGCGACCGGCGAGAAATCCTTGCGGGCGTCGAAGGGCATTTTGGGATAGAGATGGGGGGCGATCGCATTGGTGGATATGCCCCCCAGTCCGATCGTGTATCCGTCCGGTGCGGATCGCGCCACCTGCTCCATGCCGATCAGTCCGCCCGCGCCTGCCTTGTTCTCCACGACTACGGATTGCCCCAGTTCCCGGGACAACCGGGGAGCGATGGCGCGCACCACCAGGTCTGTGGCGCTGCCGGCGGCGTACGGATTGATGAAGCGGATCGGTTTGTCGGGAAAGCCTGCACTGGCGGCCGCGATGCTGCCGGCGAAGATGCCGCATGCCATGATGATGCGGGGGAAACGAATCAGGGTAGACACTGCCAGTCCTCCATTGTTGTGGGTATGGAAAATCTTCATGCGGGTTTGGGAGCGTGCCCGTTCAGCCTTGCGATGGAGGCGAGGTCGCCGACCATCCGTCCCTGCAGGATGGGGGTGCACTCGGCCGGAAATTCCGCGGTGAACTCGGCCCCCAGGGCTCTGGCGCGCAGGATGAATTCGCAGAGATGGTCCATGGCGCCGTTGGGCTTGTCGTGGATGACCAGGACCGTCCATGGACGTGCCGTCAGGTCGGCCAGGGCCCGGCCAGCCCATTCGCTGGGCGCCTCCCAGTCCCGCGGCACGCAGTTCCATAGCACGCAGGTGTAGCCTTCTCGCGCGAGGTGATCGATGCAGGCAGGGTGCAGTAAGTCGGGATTGATGTGGCCGCCGCCTCCGAACGGGCGGAAGTATTTCGTGGTCACGCCCAGGGCTTCCAGCCTGGCCTGGGTCTGACTGATTTCCCCGACCGCCTGAGCTGGGTCCTGCAGGCGGCCCAGAGGAATCGAATGGGTCAGGGAATGATTGCCGACGGTGTGTCCTTCTTTCAGCATTCGGCCGACGAGCCCGGGAGCCGCAGGGTGTTCCAGCTGATTGCCGACCAGGAAAAAGGCCGCCTGCACGCCGGCTATGCCGAGAATGTCCAGCACTTGGTCCGTGACGCCTGGTTGCGGGCCGTTATCCAGGGTAAGGGTGAGTTTCATGGGGTCCGTCCTTGGCTGTCGGGAGTATGGCGGAACGGGCTTCTAAATTAATCGATATTATTTATTTTATAAATATAAAATCGATTTAATATTTTGCCAAGCCAAGCCAAGCCAAGCCAAGCCAAGCCAAGCCAAGCCAAGCCAAGCCAAGCCAAGCCAAGCCAGATAAGCCGAGCCGACGATCCCCCGCCGCTGCGGGCTTGTCGCGTTCGAGGGATAGGGCGACGGGCTGCCGTCCGAAGCATAGGCGCGGCGAAGCGGATTGGCCTGCGGTGCGGCAGGCGCGAAGGACTAGAACGGAAAAGGGTGTCTGCGCGCCCCACCTTGGCGCTGGGTAAGGGGACGGTTCCAGGGACTGGGGAAGGCGTGCAGGCTTAGGAAGCGAGCCGGCGCATGCCTGCCGACAGGATCGGGCAGGGCACGACGCGAAGCCCCTGCCGTAACGCCCCGGCGGCGGGCATCCGCGCCGCGGCCGGGCGGCGTTCGAGAACTACTCTGGCGGGCTGCGGCGGACAAGCGCCAGCAATGCTTCGCGCAGCACCGCCGCCTGGTTGCGCTCGGTGTCGCGCGCACCATAGACCAGCACGATGCGGCGGTGGCCGGCAGATTCCAGCAGCTCGCGCATGCGGGCCTGCTGCTCGCCGGCCGACAGTTCGCGCAGGTAGTCCCGGCGGAAGGCTTCCCAGCGCGCCGGGTCGTGCCCGAAGGCCTTGCGCAGCGCGGCGCTGGGTGCGAGCTCGCGCAGCCACGCGTCCAGCGCCAGGGCATCTCGGGTGAGGCCGCGCGGCCAGACGCGGTCGACCAGCACGCGATAGCCGCCGTCCGGCGGGTCGTAGGCGCGCCGCAGGCCGACAGCGGGGCCAGCCATCTCAGCCTGCCCGGAGCCCCCGGCCGGGACGCGCCCGCGCGTCAGTCGTCGTCCTCGTCATCGTCTTCTTCTTCCTGGTCCAGGGCGTCGTAGCCTTTCCAGGTGATGCGCCACATGCTGTCGCCCGGTGTCGAGCCGGCCGACAGCCGCTTGACCAGACCCGCGTCTTCGAGGATCTCGAGATGGAGCTGGACGATTTCCTGCGCCCTGGCGCCGTCGGGCTCGGGCAGGGCGGCGGCCTGGATGGCGGCGCCGCTCAAGGCTGCCGCGGGCGCGTCGCGCAGGGCGCCCAGGATGATGACGACTAGGTCGAAATCGCGCTGCATGGCCGGTCTCCTCGGGGTGTCGAGCGGACACGATAGCAGAAGGCGGGCTCGCCGCGCGGCCTTCCTTGCGGCAGGCGGCCCCGGTAGTACCATCGTCGCTTCGGCGGCGGGCGCGCGCCGTGCCGGCCGCCACGGAGGGAAACCATGGATTACGTGCTTGCCCTGGACCAGGGTACGACCAGTTCGCGGGCCATGCTGTTCGACCGCAAGGGGCGCATCGCGGCTTCGGCCCAGCGCGAGTTCCGCCAGATCTTTCCCCGGCCGGGCTGGGTCGAGCACGACCCGGCCGAAATCTGGGATACCCAGCTGGAGGTGGCCCGCGAGGCGTTGCGCCAAGCGCCGGCCGCGGCCTCCCGGCTGGCCGCCGTGGGCATCGCGAACCAGCGCGAGACCGTCGTACTGTGGGACCGCGCCACGGGCAGGCCGGTGGCCAACGCCATCGTCTGGCAGGACCGGCGCACCGCGGCGCATTGCGACGCGCTGCGGCGGCAGGGCCACGCGGCGCGCATCCAGGCCAAGACCGGCCTGGTGATCGACGCCTATTTCGCCGGCACCAAGCTGCAATGGCTGCTGGACCATGTACCGGGGGCGCGCATGCGCGCCGCACGGGGCGAGCTGGCCTTCGGCACCGTGGACGCCTGGCTGGTCTGGAACCTGACCGGCGGCCGGGTGCACGCCACCGACGCGAGCAATGCCTCCCGCACGCTGCTCTTCAACATCCATACGTTGCAGTGGGACGCCGACCTGTTGGCGCTGTTCGACATCCCGGCCGCGGTGCTGCCCCGCGTGGTGCCTTCCAGCGGCGTGCTGGCGCGGGCCCACGAGCGCTGGTTCGGCGCGCCGGTCGAGATCGCCGGCGTGGCGGGCGACCAGCAGGCCGCCACGTTCGGCCAGGCCTGCTTCGAGCCGGGCATGGCGAAGAATACCTACGGAACCGGCTGCTTCATGCTGATGAACACGGGCGCCGCGGCGGTGCGCAGCCGCAACCGGCTGCTGACCACCGTCGGCTGGCAGGGGCCGGCCGGCGCGGCGCATCCGGTGGCCTATTGCCTGGAGGGCGGCGTCTTCATGGCCGGCGCCACGGTGCAGTGGCTGCGCGACGGCCTGCGCCTGATCCGCTCGTCCGGGGAAGTGGAGGCGCTGGCGGCATCGGTGCCCGACACCGGCGACGTGTTCCTGGTGCCGGCCTTTGCCGGCCTGGGGGCGCCGGACTGGGACGGCCACGCCCGCGGCACCCTGGTGGGCATGACCCGCGGCACCACCGCGGCCCATGTGGCGCGGGCGGCCCTGGAGTCCATCGCTCTGCAGGTGGCCGACGTGTTCGGCGCCATGGCGCGCGATTCCGGCATTGCGCTGTCGGAGTTGCGGGTCGACGGCGGCGCCAGCCGCAACGACCTGCTCATGCAGATGCAGGCCGATTTCCTCGGCGTGCCGGTGGTGCGGCCCCGCGTCACCGAAACCACCGCGCTGGGCGCGGCCTGCCTGGCGGGCCTGGCCACCGGATTCTGGCGCGACGGCGCCGAACTCGCCGCCTTGTGGGAAGAAGAGCGGCGCTTCCTGCCCGCGCTCGACGCCCCGGCGCGCGCCGCGCGCCTGAAGCGCTGGCGGCAGGCGGTGGCGCGTTCGCGCGGGTGGGCGCGGGATTGACGGTAGGTGGCCCTTGGCTCAGCGCGTCGCCAGCATGGCGACCGGCAGGTCGCGCAGCGCTTCGGCCGCGGCCAGCGTGCCGTCGGCGTCGATGCGGCGCGGCTGGCGGCTCAGCACGTCGAACAGCGTGCGTCCGGCCAGCCTGCGGGGCAAGGCCAGGGACGTGTCGCGCCATGCCGCAGGGTCGGGCATGGGCCGCCCGTCTCCCGCCAGCCGGCCCGCGCAGTGGCGCGGCACGACGACGATCACGGATTGCGACTGCAGACGGCGTTCGAATGCCAGCACGTGGCCGGCGGCGGCGCCCTGCGCACGCAGCGGCAGCAGCGCGCCGCGCGCGAACAGTCCGGCGCATTCCCGCCGCAGGGCCAGCCCGCGGCACAGCACGGCCTGCTTGATGCGGCCGCTGCGCCAGTCCGCCAGCAGCTCGGCCGGTCCGGCATCGTCCGAGGCCCGCAGGGCGGCTTCCCGTGCGGCGTAGTCGACCGGTCGGCGGTTGTCCGGATCGACCAGGCTGAAGTCCCAGAATTCCGTGCCCTGGTACAGGTCCGGTATGCCCGGTACGCCGAGCCGCAGCACGGCCTGGGCCAGCCCGTTGACCGCGCCGGCGGGTGCCAGGCGCTGCGCCCAGCCGGCCATCGCCGGCAGCCGCGCCAGGCCGTCGCCGGCTTGCATGACGGCATCCAGGAACAGCCGGCAGGCCCGCTCGTAGCCCACGTGGGGCGTGAACCAGCTGGTGCGCAGCTTGGCTTCGCGCAGCGCCTTGGCCTGCCACGCGCCCACCCGCTCGACATAGGCCCGCACGCCGGCCTCGTCGTCCTGCGCGAGGTCCGGCGGCCACGCGCCGACCAGGCATTGGTACAGCATGTACCGGTCGGCGGCCGCCGGCAATTCGGCGGCCGGGACGCGTCGCGCGTCCTCGTCCAGCCATTGCTCGGCCGCCTGGCTCCAGTCGCGGGCGACGGCGGCTTCGCTGAGCACCGCCAGGCGCGCCCGCACGTCCTCTCCCCGCTTGTGGTCGTGGGTGGCGGTGGCCACCATGGCGTGCGGCGGGCGCGCCGCACACCGCTGCAGGAACGTTTCCGCGTCCAGCGACAGCAAGCCCGGATCGGCGCCGACTTCGTTGCGCGAGAGCAGGCGGCCATAGCGGTAGAAGGCCGTATCCTCGGCCGCCTTGGCGGCCAGCGCCGGCGTAAGCTGCTGGAACTTGCGCAGCGCCGTTTGCCGGGCATGGCGGCGCGCCTCCGGCTCCTGGCCGGCCGGCTCGCCGCCCAGCCATGCATCCAGCTGGTAGACCAGCGCCACGTCGTCGCCGTCGTGCTGGCCGTGCAGGCGATCGTGGGCGGCGCCCAGCGCATGCTCGAACGCCGCGGTATCGGCGGGGCTGCGGCCCTGCGCATCGATATAGGTGCGGTAGACCGGAAAACCGGCCAGCAGCTCGCCCAGCGCCCGCCAGATGCCGTGCCCGCCCCAGTCGCGCGTGGCCGGGTCGGCGCGCGCCACGTCCAGCAGTGCGCGCGCCGCGGCATGGTGCTCGGCCGCGAAGTGGCGCTCCAGCATCAGGCGCCGGGCCCGCTCCACCACCGCCGGATAGGGCGAAGGGTCGTCCGCCACCCGTTCCCACAATCGCGTCAGCGCCGCCTCGCCTTGCGGGGCGTGCAGCACCGCGCCGGCGTCGTTCATGAAGTCGTAGCCCGTGGTGCCGTGCACCGGCCAGCGCGGATCCAGGGTTTCGTCCGGCGCCAGGATTTTTTCGACCACCATGTAGGGCGGCTGGCCGCGCAGTCCCGGCGGGCGGCGCGCCGAGCCGGCTTCCAGCCGGGCTCGCAGGCGCCGGCAATAGGCGGTCGGATCGGCCAGGCCGTCGACATGGTCGATCCGGACGCCATCGATCAGGCCCTCTTCGTACAGGGCCAGCACGCCCGCATGCACGGCGTCGAAGACTGCCGGGTCTTCCACTCTGACGCCCACCAGGTCGCCGATTTCGAAGAAGCGCCTCCAGTTGACGGCGTCGGAAGCGCAGCGCCACCAGGCGAGGCGGTAATGCTGGCGTTCCAGCAGGCGGTGCAGGCGCTGGCGGCTCACGGGGTGCGTGGCATCGTGCGCCGCCAGCAGATTCTGCATACTGCCGCCGCGCGGCGGGCGCACGGTGCCGGGCGCGACGGGGTAGTGCGCGCCGTTGGCCTGGATGAAGAAGTTACCGTTTTCCTCGTCGAAACGCAGGGCGATGGCGCCGCTTTCCAGCGCCGGCCCGTACTGCTGGGCCAGCACGGGCAGCAGGATCTTGCCCCGCAGGGCCGAGTCGGGAGGATCCCAGTCGATGTCGAACCAGCTCGCGTGGGGACTGTCGCGCCCGGTCTTGAGCACAGTCCACCACCAGTCGTTCTCCGCGCTGGCGGCCATATGGTTGGGAACGATGTCCGCGATCAGGCCCATGCCGTATTCCCTGAGCCGCGCCGCCAGCGCGCGCAGGGCCTCGATGCCGCCCAGCTCGGGGTTGACCGTGCCATGGTCGACCACGTCGTAGCCGTGGGCGGAGCCGGCGCGGGCGCGGGTGATCGGCGAGACGTAGAGATGGCTGATGCCCAGCGCGGAGAAATAGGGTACCTGTTCGCAGGCGTGGCACAGCGTGTAGCGCCGGTGCAGCTGCAGCCGCACGGTGGACCGGGGAAGGCTCATGCCGGGCTCCTGCCGCGTGCCAGCGCCGCGCGGCGCGCGCCGACGCCGGGCGCGTCGTAGATCCGCTGCGCCGCGACCGGCAGCCGGCGGCGCCAGTTGGGATGCCCGTCCACGGTACCGGGCAGGTTGGCCTGTTCCTCCAGGCCGAGCAGGTCTTCGAGCGGCGCCAGCGTCAGCGGGCACGGGGTGTCGGCGACGTGGCCCAGGATCGCTTCCAGGGGCGGCCGGGGCGGCGGCTCGCCCGCGGCGGGGCCGGCCACGGCTTCCCACAGGGCGGCGCGTTCCGCCTGGCGCCGCTCGCGCGGGTCCGGCCCGCTTTCCCCGTCGCACGGCAGGCCCAGCTTCCGGCGCCAGTCCAGGTCGCGCCCGAGCCACCAGCCCGCCACGGTGGGCAGGTCGTGTGTCGTCGTGGCCGCGACGGCGTGGGCGGGCCATTGTCCGGGCGGCAGGAAGGGCGCGACGCCGCAGGCGCCGGCCGGTCCGCGCGCGAACCAGAGCACGTCCGTGCCCAGCATGCCGGCGCGCGCGATGCGCGGGTCGAAGCCCGCGGGTACGGTGCCCAGGTTCTCTCCGACCACGATGGCCCGGCGGCGCCAGGCCTCGAGGGCGATCAGGCGCAGCATGTCGTCCAGCGGATAGCGCAGGTAGGCGCCGTCGCTGGGCGCCGCGCCGTCCGGCACCAGCCACATGCGGGCCAGGCCCAGGGCATGGTCGACGCGCAGGCCGCCGGCATGCGCCAGCGCGGCGCGCAGCATCTCGATGTAGGCGCGGTAGCCGTCCTGCCTGAGCCGGCGCGGCGAGAAGGCGGTCAGGTTCCAGGCCTGCCCGCCGGGGTGGTAGAGGTCGCCGGGCGCGCCGGGCGATAGCCCGCGCAGGATGTCCGCCTGGCGGCTCCAGGCGTGGCTGCCGTCGGGGTCGGCGCCGACCGCCAGGTCCGCGATCAGGCCGATCCGCATGCCCGAATCCCGCGCCGCGCGCTGCGCGCCCTCCAGGCTGCGCGCGGCGATCCATTGCGCAAAGGCATGGAACTCCACCTCTTCTTCGTGGGCGGCGGCATAGTCGCGCACGGCCGCGCCGGCGGGGTCGCGCAGCGCCTGCGGCCAGTCGCGCCATCCGGCCGAACCGCCGGGTGCGGCCATGGCCAGCGCGTGCAGCGCCTCGAAGCGGGCGTGGCTTTCCAATGCTTCGCCGCCCGCTTCCCGGTAGCGCAGGAAATCTTCCCGCAGCGCGGACGAGGCGCTGCCGCGCCAGGAGGCGTGCAGGGCGTGCAGCAGTTCCAGACGCAGGGCGCCGGCCCGCGGCCAGTCGATGAGATCGAGCGCCTCGAGCCGCAGGGCGCGTTCGCCCAGCCTGTGCGCGCGCAGTGCCGTGGCCACGGCTTCGCCGCCCAGCACTGCCGCGGGGTCGCCGTACAGGGCGTTGAGAAACAGCCGGCTGGACGGCGAGTACGGGCTGCAGCGGCCGGGGTCGGCGCTGAACATGGCATGCACAGGGCTGATCGCCAGCGCGGTCGCTCCTTGCCGGCCCGATGCGCGGGCCAGGGCGGCCAGTGCGCCGAAGTCGCCGTAGCCCATGCCCTGGGCCGGGTCGGCGGCTTCGCCGCGCCGCAGGCTGTAGACCTGCGCCGCGACGCCCCACAGCCGGGACGCCGTGCCCGCCGCCTCCCGCACCGACGGGCAGCGGGGCGCGACGGCCAGCCGGTACCGGGCCTGGCCCATGGACAGGCGGTAGTACCCGGGGCGGACGATGCCCGGCAGCCGCGCCCGGCCGTTGCCCAGGCTGGCCGCGGTGCCGGCATGGCGGCGGCCGTCTTCGTCTTCCAGCAGGAAGCCGCCGGAGGGGGCGCGCGGCAGATCGAAGGCGGCGCCGGCATCGATCACCAGCAGCGGCAGGGCGCCCGGCATATCTTCGCGCCGCAGGCGGGCCAGGCTGTCGCGTGCCTGCGCCGGCGTGCCGGCCGGCAGTTCCAGCGCGTCCAGTACGGTGCGCAGCACGTCGTCGGCCACCCGGCGGGGGCGGCCGTGCGCGTCATTCCAGTCGACCAGGATGCCGGCCCGGGCGGCCAGTTCGTGCAGCGGCTCGCGGTACGGGCCGGGAGCCTTGCCGGGCGTCGGGTTCACGTGGCGTCCTCCAGCATGGCGACCAGACAGGCGGCCGGCAGCGTGCCCGCCGCCAGCGCGCGTCCGGCGCCGGACGGGGTCTCGAAAAGCGGCTCCGCGTCCGGCACGGCCAGCGGGTCGCAAGGGCAGGCCTGAGGACCCAGATTGACGTGCAGCGATAGCCGCGAGCCGTCGCCCAGTCTCCAGCAGGCGCGTGCGGCGGCCGGGCCGACGGCGCGCGCGCCCGTCGCCCGCGCACCGGGCAGGCGCGGCACGATCTCGCGCCGGCGCAGGGCCAGCAGGCCGCGGTAATAGGCCAGCCAGTTCCGTGCCCGGGCGTCCGGCGGGGCCCCGGGCAGCAGGCAGCGCCGCCAGGTGGCGGGGGCGTTGGGGTCGGGGATGGCGGCCTGCTGCGCGGGCCGGGCGTAGTCGGCAAAGGCCGCGAATTCGCGCCGCCGGCCTTCCCGCACCGCTGCCGCCAGGTCCGCGTCGCGGTATCCCGTGAAGTACAGGAAGGGTTCGCGGGCGCCCCATTCTTCGCCCATGAAGAGCAGGGGAATCTGCGGCGCAAGCAGTTGCAGCGCCACCGCGGCGCGCAGCGCCGGCCCGTCGCCGCACAGCGAAACCAGCCGTTCCCCTTGCGCGCGGTTGCCCACCTGGTCGTGGTTCTGCAGAAACAGCATGAAGGCGGTGGGCGGCAGGTGCGCGCTGGGCGAGCCGCGGCGCCGTCCTTCCCGGCTGGCCGATGCCTCGCCCTGGTAGGCATAGCCTTCGGCCAGGCAGCGCGCCAGCCGCTGCGCCGGGCGGTCGGCGTAGTCGGCGTAATAGCCCTGCGATTCGCCGGTGAGCAGATGGTGCAGCACATGGTGGCCGTCGTCGTTCCATTGCGCGTCGAAGCCCTGCTCGAGCAGGGCGGCGTCGTTGTCGTCGTTCTCCAGCATCAGGTGGATGTGCCGGCCCGGCTCCAGCGCGGACCGCACGAAGCGCGCCATCTCGGGCAGCCACCCCGGTTCGGAAATGGCATGCACGGCATCGAGCCGCAGGCCGTCGAAGCGGTAGGCCGAAAGCCAGTACAGCGCGTTCTCGGCGAAGAACCGCCGTACCTGCGGACGGCGGAAGTCGATGGCCGCCCCCCATGGCGTGTCGCGGTCGCTGCGGAAAAACTCGGGTGCGTAGCGGGGCAGGTAGTTGCCCTCGGGGCCGAAATGGTTGTAGACAACGTCCAGGAATACCATCATTCCCAGGCCGTGCGCGGTATCGATCATGCGCCTGAGCGCCTCGGGGCTGCCGTAGCGGCGCTCCGGCGCATAAGGCAGCACTCCGTCGTAGCCCCAGTTGCGCTCGCCCGCGAAATCCGCCACCGGCATCAGCTGGACCGCCGTCACGCCCAGCCGCGCCCATTGCGGCAGCCGCCGCTCGATGCCGGAGTAGCCGCCCAGCAGCCCGGGGTGCGCTTCGCAGGCCACCGTTTCGTGCCAGGGGCGGCCGCGCCAGTCGGGATGGCGCCAGGGATGGGCATCGTCGACCACGATGCTGGCGTCGTGGACGTCGCCGTCCTGCAGGCGCGACGCGGGGTCGGGTACGGCCAGGCCGGGGGCGACCCGATAGCGGTAGCGCGCGCCTGGCCCGCAGCGGGCCTCGGTCTCGAATACCCCGTCGGGCCCGGGCTGCATTGGCAGCGGCGCCATGCCTTGCACTTCCAGCGTGACGGCGGCCAGCGACGGCGCCCAGAGGCGAAAGCGCGTGCGCCCGCCGCCGGCCGCGTTCGCGCCCAGCCAGGGCCGGAAAGGGGCGGGTGCGGCGCTCATGGGGCATTCCCGGGCAGCAGGCAGCCGAGCAGCAGCAGGCCGTGGGCCGGCACGTCCAGCGCGGCCTGCGCCGCGGGCCGGGCCGCGGCCTGGGGAGCGGACGTATCCAGCAGCAGTTCCCAGTCCAGCGGCGGGTCGGGCAGCCGGAATGCCTGCGGCCGGTCGCCGGCGTTGACCAGCAGCAGCGAGACGTCCACGCCGCCGCCGTCCTCCTGCGCGCGGCGCAGGCCCAGGACGCGGCCGTCGGGGCGCTCCCAGGCGTCGCCTGCCATGGGCGCGCCATCGGCGTCGTGCCAGGACATCGCCGCGATCCCGGGCGCCACCTGCCGGGCGGCGTCGCCATAGCGCGGCACGCGCAGCGAAGCCCGGTCGCGCCGCAACGCCGCCAGCCTGCCGACGAAGGCGGACAGGCGGCGGCCGTCGTCGCCGGCAGCCTGTTCCCAATCCAGCCAGGATACTTCGTTGTCCTGGCAGTAGGCGTTGTTGTTGCCCTGCTGGCTGTTGCCGAACTCGTCGCCGGCGCGCAGCATGGGCGTGCCGTGCGCAAAGAATACGGTGGCCAGCATGGCGCGCGCGGCGCGGCCCCGCAGCGCGAGGATCTCGGGGTCTTCGGTCGGGCCTTCCGTTCCCCAGTTGGCGCTGAAGTTCTCGTCCTGCCCGTCGCGCCCGTCCTCGCCGTTGGCCTCGTTGTGCTTGGCTTCGTAGCAGGTTGCGTCGGCCAGGGTGAAGCCGTCGTGCGCGGCGGCGAAATGGATGGACGCCCAGGGTCGCCGGTGACGCCGGTCGAACAGTTCGCGGGAGCCCGCCAGGCGCGCGGCCAGCTCGCCCCGCATGCCCGGGTCGCCTCGCCAGAAGCGGCGCACGGTGTGGGCGAAGCGGTCGTTCCATTCGGCGAATACGGGGGGATGATTGCCCAGCTGATAACCGCCCGGTCCCAGGTCCCAGGGCTCGGAAATCAGTTTCAGCCGCGAGAGCACCGGGTCCTGGAGAATGGCGTCGAAGAACCCGGAGCCGGGGTCGAAGCCGGTGCCCTCGCGTCCCAGCGTGACGCCCAAGTCGAAGCGGAAGCCGTCCACCCGGTAGGCGGCGGCCCAGTAGCGCAGCGAGTCCATGACCATCTGCAGCACGCGCGGGTGCGAGATGTTCAGGGTGTTGCCGCAGCCGGTGTCGTCGATGTAGCGGCGTTCGTCGCCGGGCACCAGGCGGTAGTAGCTGGCGTTGTCCAGCCCGCGCCACGATAGCGTGGGGCCGAGCTCGCTGCCTTCGCAGGTATGGTTGTAGACCACGTCCAGGATGACTTCCATGCCGGCGGCCTGCAGGCGGCGGATCGCCACGCGCAGTTCGTTGGGTTCGCCCTGCGAGAGGTAGCCGGGCTCGGGCGCGAAATAGCCCAGCGTGCTGTAGCCCCAGTAATTGCGCAGCCCGCGCTCGACCAGGAAGCGGTCCTGCAGGAAGGCCTGTACCGGCATGAGTTCCACCGCGGTGGCTCCCAGTGCCTGCAGGTGCTCGATGAAGCGCGGGTCGGCCAGCGCCGCGCAGGTGCCGCGCAGCGGCGGTCGCAGGTCGCCGCGGCACATGGATACGCCGCGCACGTGGGCTTCGTAGATGACCGTGCGCGCCCACGGTGTGTGCGGGGGTACGCTGGCTCCCCAGTTGAAGGAGTCTTCCGTCACGACGGCCTTGGGCATGGCGGGCGCGCTGTCGCGGCGGTCCATGCTGAGGTCGGCGCGCGCATGCTGCAGGCGATAGCCGAACAGGGCGTCGGACCAGCGCAGCGGGCCGCTCAGCCGGCGCGCATACGGATCGAGCAGCAGTTTGTGGGGGTTGAAGCGATGCCCGCGCCGCGGGTCGTAGGGGCCGTAGGCGCGATAGCCGTACAGCAGGCCGGGCGCGGCATCGGGCAGGTAGCCGTGCCAGACTTCGTCGGTGCATTCCGGCAGCGGCAGGCGGGCGAGCTCCTTGCGGCCCTTGGCGTCGAACAGGCAGAGCTCGATGCGGGTCGCGTTGGCGGAGAACACCGCGAAGTTCACCCCCAGGCCGTCGCTGGTCGCGCCCAGCGGGTAGGGGAGGCCGGCGGCCAGGCGGGCGGGCAGGGACGCGTGCATGGGCTTACCTTTCCGGTTCCAGCAGCAGGGTGGCCAGCGGCGGCAGGGTGAGCGCCAGCGATTGCGCGTGGCCGTGGGCGGGCACGGGCTCGGTGTCCGCCGCACCGCCGTTGCCCATGCCCGAGCCGCCGTACGCGCGGGCGTCGGTATTGATACGCTCGCGCCAGCGTCCGGCTGCAGGCACGCCGATCCGGTAGCCGTGGCGCGGCACCGGCGTCATGTTGGCCACGGCCAGCATGCAGTTCTCGCCGTCGCGCCTCAGGAAAGCGAACACGCTGTTGGCGCGGTCGTCGCCCACCACCCATGCGAAGCCCGAAGGATCGGAGTCGCGCCGGTGCAGCGCCGGCCGGTCGCGGTAGCAGCGGTTCAGGTCCGCCACCAGCGTCTGCACGCCGGCATGCGAGGCGTCGCCGCAGGCGTCCCAGTCCACGGCGCCGTCGTGATCCCACTCGCGGGCCTGCGCGATCTCGCCGCCCATGAAGAGCAGCTTGCGCCCCGGGTGCGCCCACATGAACCCGAAATAGGCGCGCAGGTTGGCGAACTTGCGCCAGCGGTCGCCAGGCATCCTGGCCAACAGCGAACCCTTGCCGTGCACCACTTCGTCGTGAGACAGGGGCAGGACGAAGCGCTCGGAATAGGCGTAGGCCATCCCGAACATCATGTCGTCGTGATGATGCGGGCGATGAACGGGGTCCTTGCCCATGTAGCGCAGGGTGTCGTGCATCCACCCCATATTCCATTTGTACGTGAAGCCCAGGCCGCCCTGTGCGGCGGGTGCGGTGACGCCCGGCCAGGCGGTGGATTCTTCCGCGATGGTCATCGCCCCCGGGCACTCCGCGGCCACGGCCGCGTTCAGCTCCCGCAGGAAGGAGACGGCTTCCAGGTTTTCGCGCCCTCCGTGCAGGTTGGGAACCCATAGTCCGGGCCGGCGGCTGTAATCGCGATAGAGCATGGAGGCCACGGCGTCGACCCGCAGGCCGTCGATATGGTAGCGGCGCAGCCATTCCAGCGCGCTGGCCATCAGGAAGTTGCGCACCTCGGTGCGTCCCAGGTTATAGATGAGGGTGTTCCAGTCCGGGTGCAGGCCTTCGCGGGGGTCGCCGTGTTCGTAGAGCGCGGTGCCGTCGAAGCGCGCGATGCCGTGCGCATCGGAGGGGAAATGGGCGGGGACCCAATCCAGGATCACTCCCAGCCCGGCCCGGTGGCAGCAGTCGACGAAGCGCGCGAAATCCGCCGGCGCGCCGTAGCGCGCGGTGGGCGCGAACAGGCCCAGGGGCTGGTAGCCCCACGAGCCGCCGAAGGGGTGCTCCATTACCGGCAGCAGTTCGATATGCGTGAATCCCAGCGCGCAGGCGTACGGCACCAGCCGCGCCGCCAGCCGTTCCCAGACCCGGCCGTCGTCCGCCGGGGGGCCCAGCCACGACCCTGCGTGGACTTCGTAGATGGACAGCGCCGCGTCCGGCGCATGGCGCGCGGCGCGGCCCGCCATCCATTCCCGGTCCGTCCAGGCATGGGGCTGCGGGTCGGCCACGATGGAGGCGGTGGCCGGGGGCCGCTCCGACTGGCGCGCCACCGGGTCGGCCTTGCGCGGCAGCAGCGTGCCGTCTGCGGCCACGATCTCGTATTGGTAGCGTTCTCCCGGGCCGATGCCCGGGATGAAGATCTCCCATGCGCCCGCGTCGTGCCTCAGCCGCATGACGTGGCGGCGCCCGTCCCAGCCGTTGAAGTTTCCGACGACGGAGACGCGCCAGGCGTTGGGCGCCCACACCGCGAAGCGCACGCCGTCGGTTTCCTGCACCCGGACGGCATGGGCGCCCAGGCAATCGGCCAGGCCGGGATGGGTGCCTGCGCGCAGCCGGTCCAGGTCCGGCGCGCCGAGCAGCGGCCCGAAGGCGTAGGGGTCTGCGGCTTCGTGCTCGCCTCGCGGCCAGCGCACGCGCAGGCGGTAGGCTGGGCCGCAGCCCGGCTGCAGCCCGGGCGCGTCGGCCAAGAAGAAGCCTTCGGCCGCCTCGCGCATCGGTGTCCGGCCGCCGCCGGCCGTCACCGCCTCGACCGCCAGCGCACCCGGCAGATAGGCGCGCAGCTGGCCATGTCCGTGCGCGGCATGGGGGCCGAGCACCGAGAAGGGATCGCGATGGCGGCCGCGCGCCAGGGCTTCGGCCGCTGCCGCCAGGCCGGGGGCGAGCGCGGCGGGTGTCATGGCCTGTCCTCCCCCGGCGCGGCGGGCGGGTCGTCCAGCATGGATGCGGCCAGCCCGATCAGGCCGGACACCGGGACGGCCAGCCAATCCGGGCGGTGCGCGGCTTCGTAGGCGATTTCGTAGGCGGCCTTGCCGAGCAGGGAAAGCTCGAGCAGGGCGGACCCGTCGCCGGCGTCGGCGGCCAGCGGGGGGCAGGCGGTGGTCGCCTCGCGGTAGGCGTCCAGGAAGGCCGTGCCGGCGCTGTGGCGAAAGCGCGCCAGCAGCGCGTCGCGCCGCTGGCGCAGGGCCTGTCCGGCGGGCGCCTCGGCCCCCGCCGCGGGCTCGGCGCCCGGGCCGGCGCCGGCGGAAGCGGCCAGGCTGGCGGCGGCATAGTCGAAGGAACGCAGCATGCCCGCCACGTCGCGCGAGGGATGGGCCTTGGCGCGCCGTTCGGCCAGCGGGCGCGCCGGCTCCCCTTCGAAATCGATGAGATAGGCGTCGGTCTGCGCGACCAGCACCTGCCCCAGGTGGAAGTCGCCATGGATGCGGATGCGCAGCGAGCCTTCGGCCCGGGCCCCGCGCCGCCGTACCTCGGCGAGCAGGGTCTCCCGGCGGCTAGCCAGCCAGAGGATTTTTTCCCGGAAGGCCTCGTCGGCCTGCGCCCGCCGCGATTCCAGCAGGTCCAGCGCGCGCTCGATCAGCGCGCCGGTCTCGCCCGACCAGCGGGCAGCGTCGTCCGGCCCGGCGCGCCCGGGCGCGAAGCCGGGGTCGTCGGAGGAACGGGCGAGCAATGCGTGCAGTTCGCCCAGCCGGCGGCCGATTGCCCCGGCCAGCGCGGCGTAGCCGCGCAGCTCCTCGTCGTAGTCCTCGGCCGTTTCGCCGGTCAGCGCCGCGTCTTCCAGCGTGCGCCTCAGGTAGTCCAGCGTCCAGGTCCAGGCGTCGCCCTGGTTGGGAACGTAGGCATGCAGCAGGGCCAGCGTGCCGGGAACGCCTTCGGCATCGACGCGCCGGACCTCGCCCAGCAGCGCCGCGGTGTTGGCATAGCCCAGGCGGGTCAGGTGGCGGGTCATTTCCGCTTCGGGGTGCACCCCCGGCGCCACGCGGCGGACCAGCTTGAGCACGGCCTGGCCGCCGAGCACCATGGAACTGTTCGACTGCTCGCCCGCGAAGGCCTCCACCTGCGCATCGCCGGGCAGCGCCAACGCCTGCAGCCCCGGTTCGGGCAGGAAGCGGATGGTGCCGCCGGCCTCGCGCCCCAGCGGGATCTCGGAGCCTGCGCGCAGGTGCCGCAGCATGGCCAGGGCGAAGCCCGGTACGCCGCAGGCGTCCACCGCCATGCCGACTTCCGGCCCGCGCCGCACCCGCGATAGCGCATACTGCTGCTGCAGCGGCGGCAGGGTTTCGTTCCAGACCAGGGCCAGCGGCAGCAGATAGCAGGCGGGACCGGCAGGGTCGCCGGCCTGCACCTCGGCCAGGAAGCACTCCTGCGGCCCGTCCGCCAGCGGCACGGCGTAGGCGACGCGCATCCGGTCCGCCGGCGCGCCGCGCGCGAACCATCGCTGGCGGGCCAGGTAGGCCGGCAGTACGTCTTCATGCAGGGTGCGCGCGGACCCGTCGGTCAACTGGTACCCGCTGCGCCCGCGCAGCACCAGCGTGGCGTACTCCATCCCCGGTTCGGGCATGGCGGCATGCCAGGCCGGCGGCGCCGCGCTGGCGCTGAGCTCGAACCAGTAGAAGCCGTAAGGCGGCAGCGTCAGCAGATAGGGCAGCTGGCCGATGGCGGGAAAGGGCGTGCCGCCCAGCATCTCCATCGGCACCCGGCCGGCGAATTCCTGCAGCGCCAGTTCGACCGGTTGCGCCGCGTTGGAAAGATTGGCCACGCACAGAATGCGGGTCTCGCCGTATTCGCGCAGATAGGCCAGTATCTTGCGGTTGCCGGGGTAGAGAAAGCGCAGCGTGCCGCGCCCGAAGGCGTGGGTCTGCCGGCGTTTGGCCAGCATGCGGCGCGTCCAGTTCAGCAGCGAATGCGGATCGCGCTGCTGGGCCTCGGCGTTGACCGCTTCGTAGCCGTAGAGCGGTCCCATCAGCGGCGGCAGCAGCAGCCGTTCCGGGTCGGCGCGGGAGAAGCCGCCGTTGCGGTCGGGCGACCATTGCATGGGAGTGCGCACGCCGTCGCGGTCGCCCAGGTGGATGTTGTCGCCCATGCCGAGTTCGTCGCCGTAGTAGATCACGGGCGTGCCCGGCATGGACAGCAGCAGGCTGTCCATCAGCTCGATGCGGCGCCGGTCGCGTTCCAGCAGCGGCGCCAGCCGGCGGCGGATGCCCAGGTTGATGCGGGCGCGCCGGTCGGCCGCGTAGACGTCCCAAAGATAGTCGCGCTCGCTGCTGGTGACCATCTCCAGGGTCAGTTCGTCGTGGTTGCGCAGGAAGATCGCCCATTGGCTGTTGGCGGGAATATCGGGCGTCTGCCGCATGATGTCGGTGATGGGAAAGCGGTCCTCGCGCGCGATCGCCATGTACATGCGCGGCATCAGCGGGAAATGGAAGGACATGTGGCATTCGTCGCCGTTGCCGAAGTATTCCTGGGCGTCTTCGGGCCATTGGTTGGCCTCGGCCAGCAGCATGCGGTTGCGGTAGGACGCGTCCAGGTCGGCGCGGATGCGCCGCAGCACCGCGTGGGTTTCGGGCAGGTTCTCGTTGTGGGTGCCTTCGCGCTCCACCAGGTACGGCACCGCGTCCAGCCGCAGGCCGTCCACGCCCAGGTCCAGCCAGAAATGCATGACGCCCAGGATCTCCTTGAGCACCTGGGGATTGTCGTAGTTCAGGTCGGGCTGGTGCGCATAGAAGCGGTGCCAGAAATAGGCGCCCGCCACGGGGTCCCAGGTCCAGTTGGATTTTTCCGTGTCGCAGAAAATCACCCGCGTGCCGGCGTAGGCCTGGTCGTTGTCGGACCAGACGTAGTAGCGCCGGGCCGCCGAGCCCGGCCTGGCGCGGCGCGCGCGCTCGAACCAGGGATGCTGGTCGGAAGTGTGGTTGACTACCAGCTCGGTGATCACCCTCAGGCCGCGGGCATGGGCGGCGCGGATGAAGGCCCGGGCATCGGCCAGCGTGCCGTAGTCCGGGTGCACGTCGCGGTAGCCGGCGATATCGTAGCCGTCGTCGCGACGCGGCGACGGATAAAAGGGCAACAGCCAGACCGTGTCCACCCCCAGGTCGGCAATGTAGTCGAGCTTGCGGGTCAGTCCGGCGAAATCTCCCACGCCGTCGCCGTTCGCGTCGAAGAAGGACTTCACGTGCAATTGGTAGATGACCGCGTCCTTGTACCAGAGCGGGTCGTCGCGGTTGGGGGCGTTCACGCCATGGTTCATGCCGCCTTCTCCCGCAGCGCGGCGCGCCAGATGCCGTAGGGCCGTTCCGGGCCGAACTCCAGGCGCTGGTACTTGCCGTGCCACGCCACCGGGACGTCGTGCAGCAGATCCCGCGCATGCAGCGTCGCGTGGTCGGGCAGGCCGAATTCCCATAGCGGCAGCTCCACCGTCGCCGCATGGCCTTGCCGCGGGTCGAGGCAGATGGCCACCAGGATCACGTTGTCGCGCTGCCGGGTGGCCTTGGAAAAGAACAGCACGCTGTCGCTGTGCGCCGCATGCAGGCGCAGGCCGCGATGGCTGTGCAGCGCCGGGTTCGTGCGGCGGATGAGATTGAGCCGCGCGATCTCCGCCACGATGTTGCCCGGGCGGTTCCAGTCCCGGGCGCGGATTTCGTATTTCTCCGAATCGAGGTATTCCTCGCGGCCGGGCAGCGCGTCCGCCTCGCACAGTTCGAAGCCGCTGTACATGCCCCAGAGGCCGGAGGTGGTGGCCGCCAGCGCGGCCCGCACCAGGAAGCCCGGGCGGCCCGACGCCTGCAGGTAGCGGGGGTTGATGTCGGGGGTGTTGACGAAGAAATGCGGGCGGAAGAAGTCGGCCACCGGGGGCTGCGTCAGCTCGGCCAGGTAATCCGAGATCTCCTGCTTGGTCTCGCGCCACGTGAAATAGGTGTAGGACTGGGAAAAGCCCAGCTTGGCCAGGCGGTACATCATTTTCGGCCGGGTAAAGGCTTCCGACAGGAACAGGGTTTCCGGATGGCGCCCGCGCACGTCGGCGATCAGCCATTCCCAGAACGGCAGGGGCTTGGTGTGCGGGTTGTCGACGCGGAAGATGCGTACGCCCTGGCCGATCCAGAACAGCACCACGTCGCGCAGCGTGCGCCACAGCGCCGCCTGGCGCACCGCGCCGCCGCGCTCGCCGTAGAAATCCACGTTGACGATGTCTTCGTATTTCTTGGGCGGGTTCTCGGCATGGCGCAGCGAGCCGTCGGCCCGCCATGCGAACCATTCGGGGTGGCGGGCCAGCCAGGGGTGGTCCGGCGAACACTGTACCGCGAAGTCCAGCGCGATCTCCAGGCCGTGCGCATGCGCGGCGTCCACCAGCCGTCGAAAATCTTCCAGCGTGCCCAGCTGCGGATGGACGGCGTCGTGGCCGCCTTCGGTCCCGCCGATGGCGTAGGGGCTGCCCGGGTCTCCCGCGGCGGCGTGCAGGGCATTGTTGCGGCCCTTGCGATGGCTGCGGCCGATCGGATGGATGGGCGGGAAATACAGTACGTCGAAGCCCATGTCGCGGATCGCCGGCAGGCGCGCGGCAACGTCCTCGAAGGTGCCGTGCCGTCCCTGGTCGCCGCTTTGCGACCGGGGAAACAGTTCGTACCAGCTGCCGAAAGCCGCTGCGGGCCGCTCGGCGTAGACGCGGTAAGGTGCATGCCTGGTCTCGAAGGGGCGGTCGTCGGCCTGCCGCATGGCCCGCGCCGCCTCTTCTCCCAGCAGCAGGCGGACATGCCCGGCGCTGGCCGGCCTCGGCGCGGCGGGTCCTGGGGCGGCGGGTCCTGGGGCGGCGGGTCCTGGGGCGGGGGGCGCGCGGCGCCGGCCGGGGGCGGACAGGCCCGGGCCCAGGGCACGCAGCAGGCCCGCGAGCGTTTCGGCCGCCGGGGCGTCTGCCGGCAGCCGCTCGCGGGCCGTCGCCAGCATCGCGCGGCCTTCCTCCACCTCCAGCGCGACCTCCTGGCCCGCCTCGTGCTTCTTGCGCAGTTCGTCGCAGTACGTGCCCCAGGCGTCGCGCCAGGCCCGGACGGTGTAGTCATGCGCGCCCAGGCACATGGGCGCGAA
>Ga0182748_1001300_pt1 | contig 24667 bp, 20 predicted proteins | sample eDN3rd37CKraftOP_FD_128877 | JGI IMG/M metagenome (GOLD analysis project Ga0182748, IMG submission 128877) | Enriched Organic Plus compost microbial communities from Emeryville, California, USA - eDNA 3rd pass 37_C Kraft OP (version 2) (version 2) ...
CGACGTGCCCTTCGAGACCGACGAAGAGCGCGAGATCGCCCAGGGCACCGGCGGCTACGCGCGGCCCATGCCGCCGGCCTGGATGGCCCGGCAGGCCGCGCTGGTGTCCGAGCGCTGCAGGCAGGCCGACATCATCGTCACCACCGCGCTCATTCCGGGCCGGCCCGCGCCCACCCTGGTGTCCGAGGAAACCGTCCGCGGCATGAAGCCCGGCTCGGTGCTGGTCGACCTGGCGGTCGAGCGCGGCGGCAACTGCCCGCTATCCGAAAAGGGCAAGGTGGTGAGCAAGCACGGGGTCACGCTGGTCGGCCTGACCAACCTGCCCGGGCTGGTCGCCACGGACGCCTCGGCGCTCTATTCGCGCAACCTGCTCGACTTCCTCAAGCTCATCACCGACAAGGACGGCGCGCTGGCGATCCAGCGCGAGGACGAAATCGTGGCGGCCTGCCTGGTCTGCGAGTCCGGCAACGTGCTGCGGAGGCAATAATGGAAACCCTCAGCCCCACCCTCATCAACCTCATCATCTTCGTGCTGGCGGTCTACGTCGGCTACCACGTGGTCTGGAACGTCACGCCGGCGCTGCATACGCCGCTCATGGCCGTGACCAACGCGATCTCGGCCATCATCATCGTCGGCGCCATGCTGGCCGCCGCCCTCACCGACGGCGGGCTGGCCCGCGGCATGGGCGTGGTCGCCGTGGCCCTGGCCGCGGTCAACGTCTTCGGCGGTTTCCTGGTCACGCGCCGCATGCTGGAAATGTTCAAGAAAAAGGACAAGAAGGCCGCCAAGGGAGGCCAGCACCAATGATCTCGCTCAATCTCGTCACCCTGCTCTACCTGGTCGCCTCGATCTGCTTCATCCAGGCGCTCAAGGGGCTGTCGCACCCCACCACCTCGCGCATGGGCAATGTCTTCGGCATGGCCGGCATGGCCATCGCCGTGCTGACCACCGCCGCGCTCATCGCCGCCCTGGCCCGCGAAGGCTCCGCCGCCGCGGGACTGGGCTGGGTCCTGCTGGGCCTGCTGGCGGGCGGCACCATCGGCGCCGTCATGGCCAAGCGGGTCGAAATGACCAAGATGCCGGAACTGGTCGCCTTCATGCACAGCATGATCGGCCTGGCGGCAGTGGCCATCGCGGTGGCCGTGGTCGCCGAGCCGCATGCCTTCGGCATCGCGGCCGCCGGCCAGCCCCTGCCGGTGGGCAACCGCCTGGAACTGTTCATCGGCACCTTCGTGGGCGCCATTACCTTCTCGGGTTCGGTCATCGCCTTCGGCAAGCTCTCGGGCAAGTACAAGTTCCGCCTGTTCCAGGGCGCGCCGGTGGTCTTCTCCGGCCAGCACCTGCTGAACCTGCTGCTGGCCCTGGCCATGCTGGGCTGCGGCTTCTGGTTCATGGCCACCCAGGAATGGACGCCCTTCGTGATCATGACGGCAATCGCCTTCGTGCTGGGCGTGCTGATCATCATCCCCATCGGCGGTGCGGACATGCCGGTCGTGGTGTCCATGCTCAACAGCTATTCGGGCTGGGCGGCGGCGGGCATCGGCTTCTCGCTGAACAACCCCATGCTGATCATCGCCGGCTCGCTGGTGGGCTCCTCCGGGGCCATCCTGTCGTACATCATGTGCAAGGCCATGAACCGGTCCTTCTTCAACGTGATCCTGGGCGGGTTCGGCGGCTCGGGCGGCGATGCGGCGGCGGCCGGCTCGCAGGCCCAGCGCAGCGTCAAGTCGGGCAGCCCCGACGATGCCGCCTTCATCATGACCAACGCCGAGACAGTCACCATCGTCCCCGGCTACGGCCTGGCGGTGGCGCGCGCCCAGCACGCGCTCAAGGAACTGGCCGAGAAGCTCTCCGAAAAGGGCGTGACGGTGAAGTACGCCATCCATCCGGTGGCCGGCCGCATGCCGGGCCACATGAACGTGCTGCTGGCCGAGGCCGAGGTACCCTACGACCAGGTATTCGAGATGGAAGACATCAACGGCGAGTTCGGCCAGACCGACGTGGTGCTGGTGCTGGGCGCCAACGACGTGGTCAACCCCGCGGCCAAGAACGACCCCAAGTCGCCGATTGCGGGCATGCCCATCCTGGAGGCCTACAAGGCGGGCACCGTCATCGTCAACAAGCGCTCCATGGCGGCCGGCTACGCCGGCCTGGACAACGAGCTCTTCTACATGGACAAGACCATGATGGTCTTCGGCGACGCCAAGAAAGTCATCGAAGAGATGGTCAAGGCCGTCGAATAGCGCGCCGGCCGCCGGCTCGCCCGGCGCGGTACGCGACGGAAGCCCCGCGGGGCTTCCGTTTTTTTTTGGTGCCGGACATGCCCGCCGTCCGGCGCCAGCGCCGCGTTCAATCGCCGCCCGCGGCCTGCACGTCGAGCTCCTGCAATTCCTCGACCGACGCCCGGGTACCGGGGATCTCCGATCCCCGCAGCGAATGCCCTGCCGTCTCCACCACGTGGCGCAGCGCCAGGGCGCCGACCGCGCAGGCGGCCATCATGTAGTAGGCGGGGACCAGGCTGTCGCCGGTGCGGGCGATCAGCCAGTCGTTGATCGCCGGCGCGGTGCCGCCGAACAGCGAGGTCGACACGTTGTACGCGATGGCGAAGCCCGCGAAACGCACGTGCGTCGGGAACATGGCCGGGAAGGTGGCCGAGATGGTCGCCAGCTGCGGCGCGTAGAGCAGGCCCAGCAATGCGTAGCCCACGATGGCGCCGGCCAGGCCCGAGGCCATGAGATGGAATAGCGGCACGGACAGCAAGAACAGCCCCACCAGCGAGAACCACCACACCGGCTTGCGCCCCACCTTGTCGGAGAGATGGCCGATGAAAGGCAGCAGCACCATCATGAACAGCATGCCGATGATGGGCACGATCAGCGCCTCTTCGGTGCTGAGCCCGAGGGTATTGGCGAAATACGTGGGCGCGAAGCTCAGCAGCGTGTAGTTGACGACGTTGAGCGCGACCACCAGCCCGCCCAGCACGAACAGCGGGCGTCGGTACTCGGCGATCACGTCGCGCACGCTGCCCTGGTGCCCGGTCTCGTCCTGGCGCTCGAGCACCGCCTCCGCCTCGCGGAATACGGGGGTCTCCTTCATGTGCGAGCGCAGGTACATGCCGATGAAGCCCATGGGCGCGGCGATGAAGAAAGGAATGCGCCAGCCCCAGGCATGCATGGCCTCGTCGCCCAGCGCGACCGAAAAGCCCAGCATCAGCAGCGCGCCCAGCGAAAACCCGCCCAGCGTGCCCATCTCGAGAAAGCTGCCGCACAGCCCGCGGCGCTCGTCCGGCGCGTATTCCGCCATGAACGTCGCCGCGCCGCCATACTCTCCCCCGGTCGAAAAACCCTGGACCATGCGCAGCACGACCAGCAGCGCCGGCGCCCAGAGCCCGATGGCCTCGTGCGAGGGCACCAGCCCGATCGCGAAGGTCGAGCCCGACATCAGCAGGATGGTGAGGGCCAGGATGGCCTTGCGCCCGAAACGATCGCCCAGCGGGCCCCAGAACAGGCCGCCGAACGGCCGCACCAGGAACGAGATGGCGAACGTGGCCAGCGCGAACAGCGTCGCCTGCTGCGTGTCGCCGGGGAAGAAGGCTGCCGAGATGTAGGACACGCCGTAGGCGTAGATGCCGTAGTCGAACCATTCGGTCGCATTGCCCACGGCGGAAGCGCCGATCGCGCGCTTGAGGACTTTCGGTGAGGGCGCTGAGGATGGGGCGGTCGCTGTCGTCGAGGTCATCGATTCTCCTGTTTTGCGCGGCCCCCCGCCATCGCGCGCCCGGGAAACGGCGCGGCGGTGCCGTGCGGGCGTCCGCTTGTTGTCCTTATTTAGGGTATCGGCATGTGACGCGAGGGGCAAGCCCTGCCGCCCGCGCCCGGGGCGGGCGGCACGCGGCTGCCTGCAGACGCGCGCCGCCGGCCGCCCGGGAAGAATGCGCTCAGCGCGCGGCCCGGAGGGCCTGGTCGACGGCCTCGATCCAGTGGCGCACGGGAATCTGCGTGCCGCCCTGCAGGTGCGCGATGCAGCCCACGTTGGACGAGAGGATCAGCGCCGGACGGCCAGGTTCGATGGCGGCCAGCTTGCGCTCGCGCAGCGACAGCGATATCTCCGGATTCAGCACCGAATAGGCGCCCGCCGACCCGCAGCACAGGTGGCTTTCGGCGAAGGGCTGGAGCTGGAACCCGAGATCGGCCAGCAGCGTCTCGGTAACCGGGCGCAGGCCCTGCCAGTGCTGCAGCGTGCACGGCGGGTGGAAGGCCGCCGGGGCCGGCAGGCGGCCACCGATGCGCGCGCGCAGCTCGGCCGCATGCGGGGCCAGCAGCTCGGCCACGTCCACCGTCCGGTCGACGATCTGCCGGGCACGCTCCGCGTAGGCGGGGTCGCCGCGCAGGTGGTGGGCATATTCCTTGACCATCGCCCCGCAGCCGGAAGCGTTGACGACGATGGCCTCGGCCCGCCCGCTCTCGATGTACGGCCACCAGGCGTCGATATTGGCGCGCATCTGGTCCAGCCCGGCGGGCTGGTCGTCCAGGTGGAAGTTGATGGCTCCGCAGCAGCCCGAGCCGGCCGCCACATCGGTGGCGATGCCCACGGCGTCCAGCACCCTGCGCGTGGCCGCGTCTATGGTCGGCATCATGGCGGGCTGCACGCAGCCGGCCAGCATCAGCACGCGCCGCGCATGCGCCTGCGCCGCCGGCACGGGACCCGGATCGCGGCGCGGCAGAACCTTGCGCCGCAAGGCCGCGGGCAGCGCGCCGCGCAGCGACTGGCCCACGCGCATGGCGGGGGCGAACAGCGGCGAGTTCAGGCCTTTGCGCAGCAGCGCGCGCTTGAGCCGTTCGGGCCAGGGTCGCCGCACGCGGTGCTCGACCACGTTGCGGCCGATATCGATCAGGTGGCCGTACTGCACTCCCGACGGACAGGTGGTTTCGCAATTGCGGCAGGTCAGGCAGCGGTCGAGATGCTGCTGGGTCGCCCGGGTGGGCTCGGCGCCTTCCAGCACCTGCTTGATCAGGTAGATGCGCCCGCGCGGGCTGTCGAGCTCGTCGCCCAGTACCTGGTAGGTGGGACAGGTCGCGGTGCAGAAACCGCAGTGCACGCAACGCCTCAGGATGGCGTCGGCTTCCTGCCCGAGGTCGGTATCGCGTGCCCAGCTGGCGAGATTGGTCTGCATGGATGTCCGTAGAGATTCACAGCCCGGGCATCAGCCGGCCGGGATTGAAAATGCCCAGAGGGTCGAATTCCTGCTTGAGGCGCCGGGAGATTGCCGCCAACGCCGGCGCCTGCGGCTGGAACACGCCGTCGGCCGGGATGTCGCCGGACTGGCGCGCGCGGAACAGCGTCGCATGCCCGCCGGCCGCCCGCGCCGCCGCGCGCACCGCGCCGGGTTCGAAGCCGCCCGCCAGCCAGCGCTGGCCCCCGCCCCATTCGACGAGCGTGGGCCCCAGGCCCAGGGGCGCGCTGCGCGGAGCCACCGCCAGCCGCCACAGCGGGCCGCCGGCGAAGAACGCGTGCGTCTGCTCGCGCAGCCCCTGCCACCACGCCTGGGCCGCCGCCGCGTCCATGGCTTGTCCTCCCACCCGGGCCTGGGCCGCGCGTACGGCCGGCTCGGCGCCGGACAGGCGCAGCCTGAGCACCCCTGCCCCGCCCGCTTCCTGGTGCCAGGAACTGGCGGATACCGGCAGCGGCTGCCCGCGCCAGGCGTCGAAGCGCTCCAGCGCCTGCGCTTCGGTGGTTTCCAGCTCGAGCGTGAGCTCCTGCCGCGGCCGCGGGACCACCTTGAGCGACACCTCCAGGATGACGCCGAAGACGCCCAGGGAGCCGGCCAGCAGGCGCGAGACGTCGTAGCCTGCGACGTTCTTCATGACTTCGCCGCCGAACTTCAGCAGCCTGCCCTGCGCATCGAGCAGGCGCGTGCCCAGCACGAAATCGCGCACCCCGCCAGCCGCTTGCCGGCGCGGCCCGGCCAGGCCGGCCGCCACGCAGCCGCCTACCGTCGCGCCCGGACCGAAATGCGGGGGCTCGAACGCCAGCATCTGGCCCTGCTCGGCCAGCGCCGCCTCCAGCTCGGCCAGCGGCGTGCCGGCCCGCGCGGTGACCACGAGTTCCGAAGGCTGATAGTTCACGATGCCGCGATAGGCTCCGAGCTCCAGCAGTTCCGGAGCCTGCGCGCCGGGGTTGCCGTAGAACGACTTGGTGCCGCCGCCGCGCACGCACAGCGGCCGGCGGCCGGCACGCGCGGTCATGACGCGGTCGCACAGTTCGGACAGGACGAATTCCATGGCGCTCATCAGAAACGCGGCAGGTCGGGGAAGCGCAGTTCGCCGCCATGCACGTGCATCTTGCCGTACTCGGCGCAGCGCGCGAGCGTGGGAATCACCTTTTCGGGATTCAACAGGCAGGCGGGGTCGAACGCCCGCTTGACGGCCAGAAACATATCGAGTTCGTCCCGGGAGAATTGCACGCACATCTGGTTGATTTTTTCCATGCCGACGCCATGCTCGCCCGTCACCGTGCCGCCCACCTCCACGCACAGCTCCAGGATCGCGGCACCGAACCTCTCGGCGCGGTCGACCTCGTCGGGCTGGTTGGAATCGAACAGGATGAGGGGATGCAGGTTGCCGTCGCCGGCATGGAAGACATTGGCGCAGCGCAGGCCGTATTCGTCCTCCATGCGCTGGATGGCCAGCAACACGCGCGCCAGCTGCCGGCGCGGGATGGTGCCGTCCATGCAATAGTAGTCGGGCGAGACCCGGCCCGCGGCCGGAAAGGCGTTCTTGCGCCCGGCCCAGAAACGCAGGCGCTCGGCCTCCGAGGCCGAGACCTGCAGCCGGGTCGCGCCGGCCTGGCGGAAGATGTCTTCCATGTGGCCGATCTCGTGCGCGACTTCCTCGGCGGTGCCGTCGGACTCGCACAGCAGGATGGCTTCGGCGTCCAGGTCGTAGCCGGCCCGCACGAAGGGCTCGACCATGTGCACGGCGCGCTTGTCCATCATTTCGAGCCCGGCGGGAATGATGCCCGCGCCGATCACCCTGGCGACCGCATCGCCGGCCGCCTCCACGCTGTCGAAGCTGGCCATCACCACCTGCGCGGTGGCCGGACGCGGCACCAGCTTGACCGTCACTTCCGTGACCACGCCCAGCATGCCTTCCGAGCCGATGAAGACCGACAGCAGGTCGGGGCCGGGCGAGTCCGGCGCATCCGAGCCCAGCTCGATGAGCTCGCCGTCCATGGTCACCGCGCGCACCCGCAGGATGTTGTGCACCGTCAGGCCGTATTTCAGGCAATGCACGCCGCCCGAGTTCTCGGCGACGTTGCCGCCGATCGAACAGGCGATCTGGCTGGACGGGTCCGGCGCGTAATACAGGCCGTGGGCGGCCGCGGCCTCGGAAATCGCCAGGTTGCGCACCCCCGGCTCGACCACGGCGGTCGCGCTCAGCGGGTCGATGGAGCGGATGCGGTTGAACTTGGCCAGCCCCAGCAGCACGCCCTGGGCGTGGGGCATGGCACCGCCCGACAGGCCGGTGCCCGCGCCGCGCGCCACCACCGGCACATTCAGCCGCTTGCATACGCGCAGCACGCCCTGCACCTGGGCCTCGGTCTCGGGCAGCACCACGGCCATGGGCAGCGCCCGGTACAGCGACAGGCCGTCGCATTCGTACGGGCGGGTGTCTTCTTCGCGATGCAGGATGCAATGCTCCGGCACCGCCTCGCGCAGGGCGGCGATCAGGGCCTGCCGCTGCGGTGCGGCCGGCGCCGCGGCCACGGCGGTCTCGGCTATCGTGTCCATAGGTTCTCCACTGCCGGGCAGCGCGTCACGCGCCCGGCGTTGCCCCGGCCCGCTCCTGCCAGGGAACGATTTTGCCGGGATTGAAGATATTGCCCGGATCGAAGGCATGCTTGAGCCCGCGCATGAGCGCCAGGGCGTGCTCGCCGTGCTCGGCCGCCATGAACTGCATCTTGTGCAGCCCCACCCCGTGCTCGCCGGTGCAGGTGCCGTCGGCCGCCAGCGCGCGCGCCACCAGGCGGCGATTCAGCGCTTCGGACGCTTCCCATTCGGCCTGGCTGTCCGGGTCGAGCAGCATCAGGACGTGGAAATTGCCGTCGCCCACATGGCCCACGATGGTCGAGGGAAACGGCGCCGCCTCCAGGTCCGCGACGGTTTCGTTCACGCAGTCGGCCAGGCGCGAGATCGGCACGCAGACGTCCGTGGTGCTGGCGCGGCAGCCGGGCCGCAGCTGCAGGCCGGCGAAATAGGCGTTGTGGCGCGCCGTCCACAGGCGGCTGCGCGCCTCGGGCTGCTCGGCCCATTCGAAATCCATGCCGCCGTGCTCGCGGGCGATTTCCTGCACCACGGCGGCCTGCTCCCGCAGGCCGGCCGGGCTGCCGTGGAATTCGAACAGCAGCAGCGGCGTCTCGCGCAGCCCCAGCTTGCTGTGCAGGTTGACCGAGCGCACGCCGGCCGCGTCCATGAGCTCCACCCGCGCGATGGGCACGCCCAGCTGGATGATCTCGATCACGCTGCGCACCGCGGCGTCCACCGTGGCGAAATTGCAGACCGCCGCCGACACCGCCTCGGGCTGCGGATACAGGCGTACGGTGACCTCGACGATCACCCCCAGCGTGCCTTCGCTGCCCACGAACACGCGGGTCAGGTCGTAGCCGGCCGAGGACTTGCGCGCGCGCCCGGCGGTGCGGATCACGTGCCCGCCGGCGGTGACCACCGTCAGGGACACCACGTTCTCGCGCATGGTGCCGTAGCGCACGGCGTTGGTCCCGGACGCCCGGGTCGCGGCCATGCCCCCCAGGCTGGCGTCCGCGCCAGGGTCGATGGGAAAGAACAGGCCGGTGTCGCGCAGCGTGTCGTTGAGCTGCCGGCGCGTGACCCCGGCCTGGACGGTCGCGGTGAGGTCCTCGGCGTCGACGGCCAGCACGCGGTCCATGCGGGACAGGTCCAGGCTGACGCCGCCCTCCACCGCCAGCAGGTGGCCCTCGAGCGACGACCCGGAGCCGTAGGGAATGAGCGGCACGCCGTGCTCGCCGCACAGGCGCACGACAGCGGCCACCTCGTCGACGCTTTCGGCATAGGCCACGGCGTCGGGCAGCATCGGCGGGTACGGAGACTCGTCGCGTCCGTGGTGCTCGCACACTGCCCGGGAAACCGACAGGCGCTCGCCGAGCAGCCGGCGCAGCCCGTCCAGGCAAGCCTGCGGCACCGGCCGGCGCAGCGAGCCGGCATGCGTGGGGGCGTTCATGGCGGGGTCTCCTCTTTTTCGTGTCGCCGTATTCTACGCCGGCGTGCCGCCCGGCCAGGCGGCCCGCACGGGCCGCCTGCCGCTACTTCCCGGCGACCTGAGCCAGGCGCCGGCGCTCGCGCACGCCCTGGGCCAGGCGCTCGAGCACGCCCACCGAGGCGTCCCAGTCTATGCAGCCATCGGTGATGCTCTGGCCGTAGGCCAGCGGCTTGCCCGGCACCAGGTCCTGGCGCCCGCCCACCAGGTGGCTCTCGACCATGACGCCGACGATGCGGGCATCGCCCGCCTCCATCTGGCGGGCCACGTCGTCCATCACCTGCGGCTGGTTCTCCGGCTTCTTGCTGCTGTTGGCGTGGCTGGCGTCTATCATCAGGCGCTGCGCCAGCCCCGACTTGGCCAGTTCCTCGCAGGCCGCGGCCACGCTGGCAGCGTCGTAGTTGGGCGCCCTGCCGCCGCGCAGGATCACGTGGCAGTCCTCGTTGCCCGCGGTCGAGACGATGGCCGAGTGCCCGCCCTTGGTGACCGACAGGAAGTGGTGAGGCTGGGAGGCGGCCTTGATGGCGTCCACGGCAATCTTGATGTTGCCGTCGGTGCCGTTCTTGAAGCCCACCGGGCAGGACAGGCCGGAGGCCAGTTCGCGGTGCACCTGGCTCTCGGTGGTGCGGGCCCCGATGGCGCCCCACGAGACGAGGTCGGCGATGTACTGGGGCGTGATCATGTCCAGGAATTCGCAGCCCGCGGGTACGCCGCGGTCGTTGATTTCCAGCAGCAGCTCGCGCGCGCGCCGCACGCCCTTGTTGATGTTGAAGCTGCCGTCCAGGTCGGGGTCGTTGATCAGGCCCTTCCAGCCGACCGTCGTGCGCGGCTTCTCGAAGTAGACCCGCATGACGATTTCCAGGTCTTCGCCCAGGCGCTCGCGCTGGAGCTTGAGGCGGTCGGCGTATTCGAGCGCCGCCTGCGTGTCGTGGATGGAACACGGGCCGATCACTACGATCAGCCTGTCGTCCATGCCGTGCAGGATGCGGTGCATGGCCCGCCGGGCGCCATAAACCGTTTCCGAGGCCGACGCCGTGCACGCGAACTCGCGCATGACGTGGGCGGGCGGCGTCAATTCCTTGATTTCTCGGATGCGCAGGTCGTCGGTATTGTGTGACACGGAAAACTCCAGGTTCGTGCGCCGCAGGCGGGCGGCGTAAAAAAAGCCGCCAGGATGCTGGCGGCTTTTTCAAAAGGGGCGAATTCTGTCAGACAGCGCGCTTCCCTTCCTCCGCCAGCGGCTTCGGAAACCCGTAAAAGTAAAAATAAAATCGGGGCGCGCAATTCATAGCCGGTCGATACTAGCACGTTTCAATATGCCCTGGCAACGACGATTTTTCACGCCGTGCCCCCCACCGTCAGCCCTTCCATGCGCACCGTGGGCATGCCCACGCCCACGGGAACGCTCTGGCCGTCCTTGCCGCAGGTGCCCACCCCGCTGTCCAGCGCCAGGTCGTTGCCTATCATGGCGACCCGGTTCATGGCGTCCGGGCCGTTGCCGATCAGGGTCGCCCCCTTGACCGGGTACGTCACCCGCCCGTTTTCGATCATGTAGGCCTCGGAAGCGGAGAACACGAACTTGCCGTTGGTGATGTCCACCTGGCCGCCGCCGAAGTTGACCGCGTACAGGCCGCGCTTGACCGAAGCGAGGATTTCGGCAGGATCGTCGCGTCCCGCCAGCATGTAGGTATTGGTCATGCGCGGCATCGGCAAGTGGGCGAACGATTCCCGCCGGCCGTTGCCGGTCGCGGCGGTCTTCATGAGCCTGGCGTTGAGCGTGTCCTGCATGTAGCCGCGCAATATGCCGTCCTCGATCAGGACGTTGCGCTGGGTGGCGTTGCCCTCGTCGTCGATGTTGAGCGAGCCGCGGCGCCCCGGCAGCGTGCCGTCGTCGACTACCGTCACGCCGCGCGACGCTACCCGCTCGCCCACCCGGCCCGAGAAGACGCTGGAACCCTTGCGGTTGAAATCGCCCTCCAGCCCGTGGCCCACCGCCTCGTGCAGCAGGATGCCCGGCCAGCCCGAGCCCAGCACCACCGTCATTTCGCCGGCGGGCGCGGGCCGCGCCTCGAGATTGACCAGCGCCTCGTGGGTGGCGCGCTCGACGTAGCCGGCCAATACGTCGTCGGTGAACATCTGCAGGCCGGTACGCCCGCCTCCGCCGGCATGGCCCATTTCGCGGCGCCCGCCCTGCTCGGCGATGACGGTCAGCGACAGGCGCACCAGCGGCCGCACGTCGGCCGCCAGGCGGCCGTCACTGCCGGCGATCAGCACAACGTCGTATTCGGCGCCCAGCCCGGCCATCACCTGGATGATGCGCGGGTCGCGCGCCCTGGCCATGCGCTCGACGCGCTCGAGCAGGGCCACCTTTTCGGTGGCGCCCAGCGTGCCCAGGGGATCGATGTCGCCGTAGAGGCTGCGGCCCGAGTCCGGGCCGGGAGCGGCGACCCGCGCACGGCCCGCACCGCGGCGGGCGATGCCGCGCACAGTGCGCGCCGCCGACAGCAGAGCGTCGGCCGACAGCGTGTCGGAATAGGCGAAGGCGGTCTTTTCGCCGCTCTGCGCCCGCACGCCCACGCCCTGCTCGATCGAGAAGCTGCCGGTCTTGACGATGCCTTCTTCGAGGCTCCAGCCTTCGCTGCGGGTGTATTGGAAGTAGAGGTCCGCGTAATCCACCCGGTGGGTGAAGATTTCGCCGAGCGCGCGCGCCATGTCGGCCTCGGTCAGGCCCCAGGGATCGAGCAGCAGCGACTTGGCGGTGGCCAGCGAACGGATGGAAGGGTCGGTAATGTTCATGTGGTCTCGGTATTGAGCAGCACCCGGTGCCGCAAGGCGGGCAGCGAAGCGCGGACTTCGGCGATACGCGCCGGGTCCACCGTCCCGCCGGCCACTCCGGGCCCTTCGGGCAGCACGTCGAGGATATCTCCCCAGGGGTCGATCAGCATCGTGTGGCCCCAGGTGCGGCGGCCGTTCGGATGCCGTCCGCCCTGGGCCGGAGCCAGGACGTAGCACTGGTTCTCGACCGCCCGGGCCCGCAACAGCAGTTCCCAGTGCGACTGCCCGGTGGTATAGGTGAAGGCGGCCGGCACCAGAATCAAGTCGACCTCGCCCATGGCCCGGTAAAGTTCCGGAAACCGCAGGTCGTAGCAGACCGACAGCCCCACCCGGCCGCAGGGCGCGTCGAAATGGCCGACGCGCGTTCCCGGCCGGATCACGCGCGACTCGTCGTACGACTCCGCGCCACGCGTGAAACTGAATAAATGGATCTTGTCGTAGCGCGCGGCCTGCCTGCCCTGCGGATCGAATACCAGCTGGGTATTGAAAATGCGGTCGGGCTCGCCGCATTCCATGGGCAGGGTCCCGCCCGCCAGCCAGATCCCGTGGCGCGCCGCCTGCCCGGCCAGGAATTCCTGTATGCGGCCCCCGGCCTCGGTTTCGCGGATCGAAAGCTTGTCGCCGTCGGCCCGGCTCATGAAACAAAAATATTCAGGCAGCGCCACCAGGCGGGCACCGCCGCGGGCGGCGGCCTCTATCCATTCGGACGCCTGGGCGAGATTCTCTTCCAGGCTGGGCGTGGACACCATTTGCACCGCGGCGACCTGCATGGAGACGGGTGGGTCCGGATTATCCATACGTATATTTGGAAACAAGAAAACCGGTTTGAGGGAAAAAATAGGCGGTTAAAACCAAAATATAATCTGCCGGCTCATCCATAATTCCGGCACGTCCATAAAACCCGGCACGTCCAGAGTATCTATTCAAAGGAATATCCAATATGCCCCGTGAAAGCTACGCCGCCCAGCAGGCGAAAATCGAGAAAGAAATCAGCAAGCTCCAGAAGCGGGCCGAAGCCCTGCACGCGAAGCGGCGCCAGCCCGTCATCGCCTCGATTATCCGCTCGATGCGCGAATACCAGATCACCCCGGAGGAAATCGCCGCCGCCTTCGGCAAGAAGCCAGCCGGCGGCCGCGCCGGTACGGCCCGCAAGACCGCCGCCGCCCGTCCCAAGGCCACCGTGGCCCCGAAATACCGCCACCCCGAAACCGGGGAAACCTGGAGCGGCCGCGGCAAGCCTCCGCGCTGGCTGGCCAATGCCGAGGCCCAGGGAGCCAAGCGCGAAAGCTTCCTGATCCAGTCCTGAGCCGTGCGGGATTCAGTCCCGCGTGTATTTTACTTCCCGCACCTGGCCATTGTTGCCGGGAAAGCCGTCGAAGATGGCGCGCGTCAGATAAGGCATGACCCGCGCCATTTCTTCGCTCTCGCCCATCGTGGTCGCGGTCGAGCGGTAGACCTGCTCGCCGCCGCGCTGCCCGTCCCGGATCTCGACGGTGAGCGACTTGCGGTAGGCGGTCATCTGCACCGGCACCCAGGCCGGGCCGCCGTAGAAGCCGCCCCAGGCCCAGCGATGGTAGCCGTAGAATCCCGGCATGCCGTAGAAATAGGGGTCGTACGGCTCCTGGACGATGACCTGCGTAGGCTTGGACTCGTAGCGGAACTGCACCGTGAAGCGGGCGTCCGGGGCGCCGGCCGGCGCCTCGACCAGGCCGGTGGCGCCCATGGCGGCGCGCACCATGTCCTGGTAGGCCTGGTACTCCAGGTCGCCGCCGGGCGGCGCCTTTTCGGGCGGCGCGAAGCGGTAGGCCTGGCCCTGGATGTCAGCCGGCCAGCGGGAAAAGGTGGTGACGCGCGCCGACAGCGTCGAGGCGCAGCCGGCCAGCAGCAGGACGGCCAGCGCCAGAGGCAGGGAAAGCCAGGCAGTGCGGCGCGAGGCGGGAGATTCGGACATGTCGGTCGCTCCGGTCAATCGGGATCCATCATGGGAAAGGTTGGACAGGACGCGCGCATCAAAGTTTTCCTCGGCATGTCCTAATACAATACCTCAACCGCCCCCGCGCGGGCCCGCCCTCCTCCGCTCCCGTTCCCATGCGCACAGACACGCCCGTCACCATCCGCCGCACCGATTACCGCCCCTATCCCTACGACATCCCGCAGATCGAGCTCGAATTCGACCTGGCCGCGGAAACCACCCTGGTACGGGCCCGCATGGCGGTCGAGCGCCGCGCGGCGGCGCCCGCCGACGCCCCGCTGGAACTGGACGGCGAAGACCTCGAACTGGTGAGCCTGGCCGTGGACGGCGTGCCGCTGGCGGCCGACCGCTACACGTTGTCCGGCGCGCGGCTGGCGATCCGCGGCCTGCCGGCCCGGGCCACGCTGGAGATTGCCAGCCGCTGCCGGCCGGCGGCCAATTCGACGCTCATGGGCCTGTACGTGTCGGGCCGATCGCTGTTCACGCAATGCGAGGCCGAAGGTTTCCGACGCATCGTCTGGTCGGCCGACCGGCCCGATGTCATGTCGCGCTACCGGGTCACGCTGCGCGCGGCGCGTGACGACTATCCGGTGCTGCTGTCCAACGGTAACCTGGTGGCCGCTTCCGAACTGCCCGACGGCCGCCACGAGGCAGTATGGGAAGACCCTTTCCTCAAACCCTGCTACCTGTTTGCGCTGGTGGCCGGCGAACTCTCCTGCCGCGAGCGCCGCACCCGCACCGCATCGGGCCGCGAAGTCCTGCTGCAGGTCTATAGCGACCCCGGCTCGGAATCCCGCACCGCCTGGGCGCTGGATTCGCTCGAACGCGCCCTGCGCTGGGACGAAACGCGCTTCGGCCGCGAGCTGGACCTGGACCGCTTCATGGTGGTCGCCGCCCGCGACTTCAACATGGGCGCCATGGAAAACAAGGGCCTCAACATCTTCAACGCCGCCTACGTGCTGGCCGACCCCGACACCGCCACCGACGCCAACTACAGCGCGATCGAGGCCGTCATCGGGCACGAGTACTTCCACAACTGGACCGGCAACCGCGTGACCTGCCGCGACTGGTTCCAGCTCAGCCTCAAGGAAGGCCTGACGGTCTTCCGCGACCAGGAATTCACCGCCGACATGATGGCCGCCGGGCTGCCGCCGCAGGCCGCGGCCAGCGCGCGCGCGGTCAAGCGGATAGACGACGTGGCCACACTGCGCGCCGCACAGTTCCCGGAAGACGCCGGCCCGATGGCGCACCCGATCCGCCCGGAAAGCTACCAGGAAATCGGCAACTTCTACACCGCCACGGTCTACGAGAAAGGCGCCGAGGTCATCCGCATGCAGCACACCCTGCTGGGCGAGGAAGGGTTTCGCGCCGGCATGGACGAGTACTTCCGCCGCCACGACGGCCAGGCCGTTACCTGCGACGACTTCGTGGCCGCCATGGAGTCGGTCTATTCGGCGCGCAGCCCGGGGCGCGACCTGGAGGTGTTCCGCCGCTGGTACCGGCAGGCGGGCACGCCGCGCGTGGCCGTATCGCTGGACTACGACGCCGCCGCACGGCGCTGCCGCATCGCGCTGGCCCAGTCCTGCCCGCCGGTGGGTGTCGAGAAGCTGGAACCGCGGGTGGCCAAGCTGCCCTTCCACATTCCCTTCGCGCTGGGACTGCTGGACCGCTCCGGCCGGCCGCTCCCCCTTTCGTGCGACGGCGTCCCGCGGGACACCGCGCTGCTGGAGCTCACCTCCGAACGCGCCGAATGGACCTTCGAGAACATTCCGGAGCGGCCCGTGCCGTCGCTGCTGCGCGGCTTCTCCGCGCCGGTCGTCGTCGACTACGACTGGACCGAAGAAGAACTGGTGCTGCTCTCGGCCCATGATCCCGACCCTTACGCCCGCTGGGAAGCCGGCCAGGAACTGGCCGCGCGCCAGATCCTGCGGGCCGCAGAGGCCCGCGGCCAGGGCCGGGACATGGCCGTCTCGCCCGGCCTGGTCCAGGCCTGGCGCGCCACGCTGCAGGCGCCCGGGCTGGATGCCGCGTACCGGGCGCGGGCGCTGTCCCTGCCGGCCGAAAAGACCCTGCTCGAACGCATGCCCGCCATGGACCCGCCCGCCCTGGCCGCGGCGCGCGACCACGTGCGGGCCGAACTGGGGCGCGCCCTGGCCGGGGAATGGCAGGCCGCCCGGGACGACAACCGTACGCCCGGGCCCTACACCCCCACGCACGACGCCGCCGGCCGGCGCGCCCTGGCGAACCTGGCGCTGGCCTATCTCATGGCAGGCGGCGCGCCCGACGCCCGGGCCATGACCGAGGAGCAGTACCGCAGCGCGGGCAACATGACCGACAGGCTGGCCGCCCTGTCGGCGCTGGCCAACGACGGCTCGCCCGACGCCGCCGCCCGGGCGCTGGACGATTTCTACGGCCGCTGGCAGCACGACCCCCTGGTGGTCGACAAATGGTTCGCGCTGCAGGCCAGCGCGCGCCCGGCCACGGTGGAAACCGTGCGCGCCCTGATGACGCACCCGGCCTTCACGCTGCGCAACCCCAACCGCGCGCGTTCGCTGGTGTTCCAGTTCTGCATGAACAACGCCCGCGGCCTGCACCGCGAGGACGGCGCGGGCTACGCCTACTGGGCCGAGCAGGTGCTGGCCCTGGACGCGCTGAACCCCGAGGTCGCCGCGCGGCTGGCGCGCGCCCTGGACAGCTGGTCGCGCTTCGTGCCGCCGCTGCGCGCGCGCATGCGGGCCGCCCTGCAGGAAGTGCGCGCCCACCGGCCGCTGTCGCGCAACGTCTCCGAAATCGTATCCAAGGCCCTGGACATCTGAATCCCGACAAGACAGCGAGACATCCCATGAGCACACGCAAGACACTGACCCAATACCTGGTCGAACAGCAGCGCTGCGAGCAGGCGCTGGCCGCCGAGGTCCGCCTGCTGATAGAAATCGTCGCCCGCGCCTGCAAGCGCATCGGCCATGCCGTAGGCAAGGGCGCGCTGGGCGGCGTGCTCGGCAGTCTGGAAAGCGAGAACGTCCAGGGCGAGGTTCAGAAAAAGCTGGACGTCATGTCCAACGAGGTCCTGCTCGAGGCCAACGAATGGGGCGGCCACCTGGCGGCCATGGCCTCGGAAGAAATGGAAACGATTCATCTCATTCCGAATCGCTATCCCAAGGGCGAATACCTGCTTCTGTTCGACCCCCTGGACGGTTCCTCCAATATCGACGTCAACGTCTCCATCGGCACTATATTCTCGGTGCTGCGCGCGCCCCACGACGCCTCCGGGCGGCAGGTGCAGGAATCCGATTTCCTGCAACCGGGCAGCCAGCAGGTGGCGGCCGGCTACGCGGTCTACGGCCCCCAGACCATGCTGGTGCTGACCGTCGGCAACGGCGTGGTGGGGTTCACCCTGGACAGGGAAATGGGCACGTGGATGCTCACCCACGAGCGCATCGCCATTCCCGCCGATACGCGCGAGTTCGCCATCAACATGTCGAACATGCGGCACTGGGCGCCGCCCATGCGGCGCTATATCGACGAATGCCTGGCCGGACGCACCGGCCCGCTGGGCAAGGACTTCAACATGCGCTGGATCGCCTCCATGGTCGCCGACGTGCACCGCATCCTCACGCGCGGAGGCATCTTCATGTACCCCTGGGACTCGCGCGAGCCGGAAAAGCCCGGCAAGCTCAGGCTCATGTACGAAGCCAATCCCATGGGGCTCATCGTCGAGCAGGCCGGCGGCATGGCCGTGGACGGCTCGCGCCGCATCCTGGACATCGTGCCCGACAAGCTGCACCAGCGCGTCGGCGTGGTGCTCGGCTCCCGCAACGAGGTCGAGCGCGTACGGCGCTATCACGCCGAGGGCTGAGACGCGCCGGGGGCGGCCCGTCCCGGCATCGCGCCTGCGCCGGCGCAGGCGCGCGGCGCCCGGCATTCTCCGGAGCCGCTCCCGCCGCGAACGGCCCTTAGTCCACTTCCTCGATGCGGTCGACGCGATCCTTGTTGACCTGCACCTTCCTGCCGTCCTTGTCGTACTCGTAGAAGCCCGTGTCTTCGTTGTATTCCGGCTTGTCGGGCGTGACGACCTGGCGACCGTCGCTGTCGGTGACCACCGAAGGCGACGAGCAGGCGGCCAGCGCGGCGCAGCCCCCCAGCGCCAGGACCAGGATTGCGGATTTCGCGGTCATGATCGGGTCTCCTTCTTGAAACAGGGTCCGATCACTGTAGAGGAGCGCGCGGACGCGGCGTAACGGGATGTGCGCAAAATACGAACGAACGTAATCCCGCCGCGGTGCTAGTCCAGGGTGAACACCGTGGCCCCGGTCGTTTCCCTGGCGGCCAGGGCGCGGTGGGCCTGCGCCGCCTGCTCCAGCGGATAGCGCTGGCCGATGCGCACGCGGATGCTTCCCTTGCGCACCAGGCCGAACAGTTCGTCGGCAGCCGCCTTCAGTTTCTGCGGCGTATCCACGTGCGGCCCCAGCGTCGGGCGCGTGACGTACAACGAGCCCTTCTGCGCCAGGATGCCCAGGTTCACGCCGGTCACCGGCCCTGAAGCATTGCCGTAGCTGACCATCAGGCCGCGCGGCTGCAGGCAGTCCAGCGAGGTCTCCCAGGTGTCCCGGCCCACGCCGTCGTAGACCACCGGCACCTTCTTGCCGCCGGTCAACTCCAGCACGCGCTCGGCCACGTCCTCGCGGGAATAGTCTATGGTCGCCCAGGCTCCGTTGGCCTTGGCCAGCTCCGCCTTGGCCGGACTGGACACCGTGCCGATCAACCGGACGCCCAGGGCTCGCGCCCATTGGCAAGCGATCAGCCCCACCCCTCCCGCCGCGGCGTGGAACAGGATGGTTTCCCCGCCCTGCAGCCGGTAGGTCTGGCGAAACAGATACTGCACCGTCAGGCCCTTGAGCATGATGGCCGCGGCTTCCTCGAAGCTCACGCTCGCGGGCAGCTTGACCAGCTGGGCGGCCGGCACGTTGCGCGCCTCCGCATAGGCGCCCAGGGGGCTCTGCCCGCTGGCCACGCGGTCGCCCACCTTGAAGCCGCGCACCCCGCGGCCCACGGCGGTGATCACCCCCGCGCCCTCGGAGCCCAGTCCGTGCGGCAACGGATGCGGATACAGCCCGGTGCGATAGTAGATGTCGATGAAGTTCAGCCCTACCGCATGCTGGCGGACGGTGACCTCGCCCTCGCCGGGCGGCGGGACCTCGACGTCCACCACCTTCAGAACTTCCGGGCCGCCGTGCTGTTCGATGCGGACGGCCTTGACGGTATTGCCCATATTGCGCTCCTGGCCGGTATCGGTGAAAAAGTCGGCGGCGGAGCGGCCCGGCATGCCTCTCCGCGTCTTCAATGCAGACATTTTAGGGCCGCGCCGATGCGTGCGCGGCAGACGCTGCGGGACGGGCCCGCCATGGCAGCCGGCGGGACCGGCTTGCCGGCAGCGCAAACGGCGCCCGGCATGGCAGGCCGGCAGACAAGGTCGATGCGACATGAGACCAATGCGACATTGACAATAACTGACTAGGCAGCTATAGTGTCGGCATGTCATCCTCCTCCACGCCCGCGCCGGCCGGCGCGCCCGTCCACTACCGCGGCGACAGCCGCTGCGTGTCGGAGGACAGCGCCGGTTATCTCATCAAGCTGGTCTACAACTCCCTGAACCGGGCCATAGACCGCGAGATGGCGCCGCTCGAGCTGACCGCCATGCAATGGCGGCCCATGGCCATGCTGGCCATGGGCAAGGCCGACACGCCGGCGGAACTGGCGCGGCAGGCGGGCGTGGACACGGGCGCCATGACGCGCACCCTGGACCGGCTGGAAGCCAAGGGCCTGCTGCGGCGGCTGCGCAGCCAGGAAGACCGCCGCGTGGTCAAACTCGAGCTCACCGATACCGGCAAGGCCACGGCGCAGGGCATCGCGCCGGTGCTGGCCCGGGTGCTCAACCACCACCTGCGGGGGTTTTCCACCGAAGAGGTCGCGCTGCTCAAGCATTTCCTGCTGCGCATGATTGCCAACGGCTCCGCGCCGGCGCCAGACAAATGACGGCCGCTTCGTCCGGCCTGCTTTTTTTCTCTTTTTATTGCCTAGGCAAATACAGTCCAATCAACCTGTTTTAAGCGAATCGTCAGCATGAACCGCTTGTTCCTCATTACCCTGTCGGCCCTGGCCCTGGGCGGCTGCGCCCTGATGGACAAGGGGCCGGAGCCGGCCGCCAGCATCCAGGGCGCCGCGCTGGGGCTGGCGGCCACGCAGGTCGAATGGCCCGACGAGCAGTGGTGGCGCCGTTACGGCGATGCCCAGCTCGACGCGCTGGTCGACGAGGCCCTGGCCGGCAGTCCTTCCATGACGGCGGCGCAGGCGCGCCTGGCCCAGGCCAACGCGGCGATCGGCCGCGCGCGGGCCGGCCTGTATCCCAGCGTCGAAGCCAACTACGCGCTGACGCGCCAACACTACAGCAAGAACTACCTCTACCCGGCCCCGATCGGCGGCTCGGTAGGCAGCGACAACCGGCTGGCGCTGGATTTCAGCTACGAGATCGACTTCTGGGGCAAGCACCGCTCCGAGATCGAGGCGGCCGTGTCCCGGGCCCAGGCCGCCCGGGCCGACGCCCAGGCGGCCCGCGTGATGCTGGCCGCGGCAGTGGTGCGCAGCTATCTGAACCTGCAGGACGCCTACGCCCAGCGCGACGTGCTCGACAAGACCATCGCCCAGCGCGGCGAGATCGTGCAGATCACGCGCGACCGCTACGCCGCAGGGCTGGACACGCAGGTGGAGGTCAAGCAGGCCGAATCGGCGCTGTCGGCCGCGCGCGTCGAGCGCACGCAGACCGAGGCCCGCATCGCCTCCCTGCGCAACCAGGCGGCCGCCCTGGCGGGCGCCGGCCCCGAGCGCGGCCAGGCCCTGCGGCCGGTCGCCCTGGCCCGGCCCGCCACCGGCGTGCCCGGCGCCCTGCCGCTCGAACTGCTGGGCCGCCGCGCCGACGTGGTGGCCGCCCGCTGGCGGGCCCAGGCGGCGCTGGGCGACATCGCCTCGGCCAAGGCCGACTTCTATCCCAACGTCAATCTCACCGCCTTCCTGGGCTTCATGTCGCTGAGCACGGCCACGCTGGTCGACAGCGGCAGCCGCATCGCCGGCATCGGTCCGGCCGTCAGCCTGCCGCTGTTCGAGGGCGGCAGGCTCAACGCCAACCTCGCCGGGCGGCGCGCCGAGCGCGACCTGGCAGTGGCCGACTACAACCAGGCCGTGTTGGACGCCGTGCGCCAGGTGGCCGACGCCGTCGACGCGATCCGGCTGCTGGAGCGCGAAACGGCCGAGCAGCGCCAGGCGCGCGAAGCCATCGAAGCCGCCTACGACCTGGCCGTGCGGCGCTACCGCGCCGGCCTGGGCAACTACCTGTCGGTGCTGCTTGCGCAGAACGACGTGCTGACCCAGGCGCGGCTGGACACGGCGCTGCAGGTGCGGGCCTACCAGCTCGATGCCGAACTGGCCGCCGCCCTGGGCGGCGGCTACGCCGAACCGCCGGATGCCGCCGCGCCGGACGGCCCCGGCGCCGCTCCCGGCACGGCCGATACGCAGGCGGCGCCGGCCGGCGCCGCCCCGCGCGACTGAACATTTCCCGATTCCCTGAACCTAGACGCGAAATCCCAACATGACTGCCTCTACCGCCAAACCCGCCTTGCGCCGGCGCCTGATGCTCGCGACGCTGGCCGTGTTCGTGCTGATCGGCCTGGCCTACGCCGCCTGGTGGCTGCTGGTCGGCGCCCACTACGAATCCACCGACGACGCCTATGTGCACGGCGACCTGGTCCAGGTCACCCCGCAGATCTCGGGCACCGTCGTCGCCATCGAGGCCGAGGACACCGAAACGGTCGCCAGCGGCCAGACCCTGGTGCGGCTCGACCCCGCGGATGCCGACATCGCGCTGCGCCAGGCCGAGGCCAGGCTGGCGCAGGCCGTGCGCCAGGTACGCACCCTCTACGTGCAGAACGACGCCCTGCAGGCCGAGATCGACGCGCAGCGCGCGGCCGTCCAGCGCGCCCAGACCGACCTGGCCCGCGCCGAGACCGACCTGAAGCGGCGCCAGGCGCTGGCTGCCTCGGGCGGCGTCAGCGGCGAGGAATTGCTGCACGCCCGTACCGCGGTCAAGGCCGCGCAGTCCGACGTGGCGCTGGCGCGCGCCGCACAGGCCTCGGCCGAGGCCAAGCTGGCCACCAACGCCGCCCTCACCCGTGGCACGGACATCGCCAACCACCCGGACGTGCGCGCCGCAGCCTCGGCGCTGCGGCAGGCCTGGCTCGACCGCTCGCGCACCGACCTGCCCGCTCCGGTCGACGGCATGGTCGCGCGCCGCAGCGTGCAGGTGGGCCAGCGCGTCTCGCCGGGCACGCCCCTGATGACCGTGGTGCCGCTAGGCCAGGTCTGGGTCGAGGCCAATTTCAAGGAAGGCCAGCTGCGCCACATGCGCGTGGGCCAGCCCGCCACCCTGGTGGCCGACATGTACGGCGACGACGTCACCTACCACGGTCGCATCGCCGGGCTGGACGCCGGCACCGGCAGCGCCTTCGCGCTGCTGCCGGCCCAGAACGCTTCGGGCAACTGGATCAAGGTGGTGCAGCGCGTGCCGGTGCGCATCGCGCTGGACCCCGAGGAACTCAAGGCGCATCCGCTGCGCGTGGGCCTGTCGATGGAAGTCGAGGTCGACGTCGATCCGGACGGCGAGGCGGCGGAGCCCGAGCCGCGCACCGCCCCGATCTGGTCGACCCGGGCCTTCGAGGCCGCGCACGACCAGGCCGACGCGTTGATCGGCAAGATTATTTCCGAAAACCTCGCCGGCTGATTCCCATGCACGGCCCTGTGGACAGGAGGACAGTCCCGTGAGCGCATCCGAACGGCCCGCCGGGGCCGGTCCCCGGGACGAGGCCGGCGCGCGCCCCGCCGCCGCGCCCGCCCAGAACACCTACCCGCCGCTGGAGGGTCCGGCCCGCCTGGCGGGCTCCATCGCCCTGTCGGCGGCGGTGTTCATGAACGTACTGGACACCTCGATCGCCAACGTGTCGATCCCGACCATCTCGGGCGACCTGGGCGTGAGTACCAGCCAGGGCACCTGGGTCATCACCTCGTTCGCGGTGGCCAACGCCATCACCCTGCCCCTGACCGGCTGGCTGACGCAGCGCTTCGGCCAGGTGCGCCTGTTCGTGGCCTCCACGCTGCTGTTCGTGCTGGCCTCGTGGCTGTGCGGCTTCGCGCCGACGCTGGAATCCCTGATCGCATTCCGGGTGTTGCAGGGCGCCGTGGCCGGCCCCATGATCCCACTGTCGCAGACGCTGATGCTGGGCAGCTACCCCAAGGCCAAGTCCGGTACGGCGCTGGCGATCTGGTCCATGACCACGCTGGTGGCGCCGGTGGCCGGGCCGCTTCTGGGCGGCTGGATCTCCGACAACTACACCTGGCCGTGGATCTTCTACATCAACGTCCCGGTCGGCCTGCTGGCCGCCTGGGTCAGCTGGCGCATCTTCCGCCACCGCGAATCGGCCATTCACAGGCTGCCCATAGACCGGGCCGGCCTGGTGATGCTGGTCGTCTGGGTGGGCGCGCTGCAGATCATGCTGGACAAGGGCAAGGAGCTGGACTGGTTCGCCAGTCCGGTCATCCTGGCGCTGGGCATCGCGGCGCTGGTGGTCTTCGCGCTGTTCCTGATCTGGGAGCTGACCGACGCCCACCCCATCGTCGACCTGCGCCTGTTCCGGGTGCGCAACTTCACGGTGGGCGCCGTGACGCTGGCCGTGGCCTACGGCCTGTTCTTCGGCAACGTGGTGCTGCTGCCGCTCTGGCTGCAAAGCAACATGGGCTATACCGCCACGGACGCGGGCCTGGTGACCGCGCCGGTGGGCATCCTGGCCATCGTGCTCACGCCCCTGGTGGGCCGGCTGCTGGCCCGCCACGACCCGCGCCTGCTGGTCTCCGGGGCCTTCCTGGTCTTCGCCCTGGTCTCGTACATGCGGGCAGGCTTCAACACCGATGCGGACCTGACCACGCTGATGATCCCCACCCTGCTGCAGGGCGTAGCCATGGCCGCCTTTTTCGTGCCCTTGACCACCATCACGCTCTCGGGACTGGAGCCGGGGCGCATACCCGCGGCGGCCGGGCTCTTCAATTTCGCACGCCTGACCGCGGGGGCCTTCGGGACCTCGATCGCCACGACCTCGTGGGACAACCGTGCCAGCCTGCATCACGCGCAGCTCGTGGAAACCGCCCGCCCCGGCATGCCGGGCTACGACCAGGCGCTGGCCACGCTGCAGGCGCAGGGCATCGGCCACGAGCAGGCGCTGCACCTGCTCAACGGCATGATAGACACCCAGGCATACACGCTGTCGGCGCTGGATATCTTCTATGTATCGGCCATCATCTTCGTGCTGCTGACCGGGCTGGTATGGCTGGCCAAGCCCAAAAAGGCGGGATCGGCCGACGCCGCCGAAGCTGCCGCCGGCGCGCACTGAGACGGCGGCCGGGACGAAAAACCCGGCCGCGGGCCGGCCTCAGGCGTCCAGCACCAGGTCGCTGGCCGGCAGGGCCTGGCAAG
>Ga0182748_1001303_pt1 | contig 24644 bp, 22 predicted proteins | sample eDN3rd37CKraftOP_FD_128877 | JGI IMG/M metagenome (GOLD analysis project Ga0182748, IMG submission 128877) | Enriched Organic Plus compost microbial communities from Emeryville, California, USA - eDNA 3rd pass 37_C Kraft OP (version 2) (version 2) ...
AATCGTGTCCGGCGTCGTCCTTGAGGCGGCTCGATCCATGCCGGATACTGGACATGACTGAGCAGATATGTCCCTCTCGGTTTGCGCTGCGCCCCTCATGGTTTGCCTCCCGGCGCGTCGTTCAAGGGGATGAACAGCGCCCCCGATGGCGGCGGTTCCGGCATGGAATCCGCATGATCGGATACCGGTTCCGTGGTGGATCGCGCTGGCCGCTGGGCGCTGCCTAGCGGGAAGAACAGCCGCGTCCCCGACAGCATCGCGGGCGGCATCGACGGCGTTGCGGGCGCTCTGGCAAGCTGCGCGATATAGCCGCGCGTTTCGGCCGGAAGCGGCCTGCCGGTCCGCAAATGCTCGGCATATCGGCCCGGCCCGGCGTTATAGGCGGCGAACAGGCCGGGGTAGCCGAACTGGTCGTGCATCTCCCGAAGATAGGCCGCGCCCGCAAGGATATTGTCGCGCGGATCGTGCGGATCGGGGCCAAGACCGTGCCGCCGCCGCATTGCCGCCCATGTGCCGGGCGTGACTTGCATCAAGCCCATCGCGCCCGCGTGGCTGGTGATCGGACGCCCGTTCAGGTGCGTCCGTCCCCGGCTTTCGGCCTGCATGACGGCGGCAATCCATGCCTGCGGGATGCCAAAACGCCGCGCAGCTTCCTCGATATAGGGCCGCCATCGCTCGACCGCTGGCGGCGCGCGGAAGGCTGTTTGCGATGCCTGCGGCGCGTCCGGGGCGGGTGCGATCGTCGGCAAGGCGAGCGCGAGCGAAGCCGCTGCCAAGGGTGCGACGATATGGGTCAGCGCAGCCATAGCGGCACCGCCTTGCCGATGATCGCCGTTTCGCTGATCGGCCCGAAATAGCGCCCGTCGAACGACTCCGGCGCGTCCATCAACAGGAAGGTGCGACCATCGCGGAGCCGTTTGCAGCCCGTCCACCACGGGAGCGGACGGCCTTGCCGGTCGGCGGCGCGGCGATCCGCGATCCAGCGCCCGTTGACGAAAACCGCATATCCAAAGGCGCAAACCTCGTCGCCGTCGCGGGCCGCGATGCGTTTGAGCAGCGGGACATTGGCGGGCAGATAATGACGCCGCGCGGCGAGCTGGCGGACGCTGGCCGGGGTCGTCGCCAGCACCATGTCGCCGGTGTGGACGCGCGCGCCGGGATGGATACGCCAGAAGCCGATGGGCGCGCTGGCCGAGGCGTTCCAGATGACGCGCGGCGCGGGCGGACCCGCGAAATCGAGCGCGGAGGCGAGGCCGAGCAAGGCGAGGCCAATGCCGCCCGCGATGATGAGCGGACGGCGGCGCGCGCGAAGCTGGCGGGCCAGCGGTGGATGCCATTCGAGCAGCGGCGCGGGCTTGGGTTTCCGGAGCGGCTTACGCATCGCGCTTCCCCTTCCGTCCATTGCGCCCGTTCTCGCGGGACCATATTTCGAGGTCGGCAATATGATAGCGGACCTGTCCGCCGTGCCGCCGATAGGCTGGACCTTTGCCTTTCCAGCGCATGTTGGTGAGCGTCTTGACCTGTAGGCCGAGGAAATAGGCGGCCTGTTTCGCGGTCAGAAACGGGCTGCCTTTCCGCGCCTTGCTGGCACGGATATGATCGTCGTCGTCCATGTGCGTGATCCTCCTGATCCGTGCGGACGGCGGGGGACCATCCGCGACAGCGAAGGACAGTGCGGGACGCCATCGCGGCCCGGCAGGGTCGAAGCCGCGACCATCGCCATTCGACCCGAAACGCCTTTTCGCGCCGAAACCCCCGCGCCGGATCGGGCGCGGGGGCGTTTGGTGCCGGTCATGCGGCCTCGTTGACGATCAGCGCCAGCACGTCGTCATCGTCCTGTCCGGCGGCGCGGCCGAGATTGGCGAAGATGGGCCACGGCGCGATCTGCGGATGGAAGATGCGGAGCGAAACGTAGGGCTTGCCGGTCTCGCGGTTCTTCTTGATCCAGCCGCCGCCGATGTCGTTGGGGCCGCTCCAGATGCGGAAGTCGGGCTGCTTCTCCGCGCGCTTGTCGGGATTGGGCACGATCTCGATGCCGAGCGGATTGCGGCGTCCGAGAAGGCCGATGCTGCCGCGCATTTCGTTGGTTTCCGGGTTGCGCGAGACGATACCGAGAGTGGACATGGGACTTTCCTTTCCGTTGTTCGCCGGAGCCGATCCCCGGCGATGCGGGACCGTTATGGGCTGGCCGGGACGCCCGCACCCGAAGGGCCGGAGCGCAGCGGAGGGCCGGGATGCGCGGCTATTTTGGAGCGAAGCGACCGCGAGGAGCCGGAGCGCAGCGGAGGCGGGGAAAATAGCCAGGCGCAGCCCGGTTGCGGTCGTCCAGGACCGCCCATAGGTCCAGCAGCAACAGCCGGGGTCGGTGATCCGGCGATAGGGAAAGGATGCCGATTCCCTGCGTCACGGTATGAAGGAACGCTCCCCGGACCGGCGATGCGATGGCGTAAACGGACAGACCGGGCGCATATCCGCCCGCAATGATCGGCCACCCTGAAAGTGGGCACGGGAAAGGCCATGCCCGCTATCCGGTAGCGGTTCCCGACTTCGGCGCTGGCGGAATAGACTATCGCGAAGCCGGGAGGCGCCTGCCTTGCCCGCCCTTCTGCCGATGACCGGCGCGGTCTGTCCTGCCGATCTGGAACGCCGCTGGAACGGGACCGCAACGCCGTGCGCCGCGATCAGGGACGGGCTTGCAACGGACACGAAAAAGCCCCCGCGTCCGATCCGGCGCGGGGGCTGAAACTTGGGGAGAGAAAGAGACGGGCGGCGATGCGCCGCCCGTCCACGGAATCATTCCGCCGCGATGGCGTAATGGTCGGGCTGCTCGATCTCGAACGGCTGCGGCACATTCCTGAAATGCCGCTGCACCTCCTTCCACCGGCCAAGAGTGGCGAAAGGCCGCGCGGTGTAGCTGGCGGCGGGGAAGCGCAGCCATTTGGGAACCCAGCCGTCCACTTTGGGGCGGTCATTCGCGCCTGTCAGATGGTCGCGGATAATGCCCTTCTGCGTTTTGACCTTCTCGATAAGGTTGCCGTCCGCGACTTTCTTACCGCCGATTTCGCGCAACATGGCGTTTGTAACCTGCCGGTCGCGGATAAGGTCGAAGAAAGCATCGTCCGCCGTCCAGAGGCTGGCCATATCCGCGCCGAGGTAGTTGCCGACGGCCTCCACTATGGCGCTGCCGGTTTCCATCGTCTCACCCATGACGATAGCCGCGATAGCGAAAACATCGGCATCGGGCAGCGCCAGCAAGCGGGCGAAGATCACCGCGGTTCCCTCCTTCTTGCCGTGGCCGCGCGTCACGGTCGCGGCTTCGGGCGAGAAGTCGAGCAAGGCCAGCGCCGCGCGCCGCTTCTCATCGAAGCGGGTTTCCGCCGCGCTCGTCTCCACGCTTTCCGTAGTGGCAACGTCGCGGGCCTTCTGTTCGACGACGCGCACGGACCAGAGGCAAGAGCCGGTAATCGCATGGGCGACCATCAGCCGGAACGCCACGGCGGGATGATCGGCCAGCACGGCGCGCGCGGCGGCGTGGCGGTGCAAGTCGATATAGGTCTGCAAGGGGCCGGTGGTTTCGGGCTTTGCGGCCTGCGCGGCTTGTTTTTCGGCTTCGGTCGTCTCCGCCTTGGCGGCTTTCGCCGCCGCCGCTTCGGCCTTCCGTGCCTCCTTGCGCGACAAATAGCCTTCGTGGATTTCGACCGCGCCGCCCGGCTGCACGGCGATAAACACCTTGCCGCCGTTCGCCTTGGGCGTCTGTTCATGCTGGTAGGCATGGAACCATTCGCCGGGTTCCAGAATCTCCACGTCCGCCCATCCGTCCGCAAGATAGGCGTCCCGCCTCGCCGCGATGGCTTCATTCTGCGCGGTCCAGAATTGTTCCGCGTCCGCGAAAAACCCGTCTTTCTCGAACAAGTCCCCGGCAATCCGGCCCTTATATTCTTCCAGCGGGAAGATCGCGGCTTTGACGGAAATCGCTTCGCCGCCGAGTAGCCATGCCTTCAAATGGTCGCCGGTCGGCGCGCGCTGCTCCGGGTCGTCGTGGAGCGCCAGCCATGCCTTTTGCTGCTCCTTCGTCGCCAAGGTCAGATGGCGAATGGTCGGCGCGTTGATCTCGCCCGCGCGGTAAAGAGTGCGGATGCGCTGGCGAAGATTACCGAGGGCAAGGATGCGCTGGACATAAAGCGGGGTCAGGCCGAACGTCTGCTGAATCTGCTCCGGCGTCCGCTTCTCCTTCTGAATGAGCCGGGTGAAGTTCTCCCATTGCGAAACCTCGTCGGGGTCGAGCCGCTGGATATTCTCGATCAATGAGGCTTCCAGCGCCGCCGCGTCGTCGCCTTCCTCAAGAAGCGCGCACGGCAGGGGGCCGTGGTCGATGCCTTCGGCAAGCGCAATATCGTTGGCGAAGCGGCGGCGGCGTCCGGCGACGATGCCGAACATTTCGGGTCTGCCTTCGAGTTCGCCGGGGCGAACGATCAGCGGCACGATCACGCCGCGCTGGCGGATGGAGGGGAGAATATCGGCAACGTCCGGGTTCTTCTCCGCGTGGTGCATATTGGTCTTGCTAACGAACAGCTTGCCAATGTCGATGTTTTCCAGTTGCATGACGGTTCATCCTTTCTTGGGGTGAACCGGCCCGTTCGTGTGATCTGCCAAGATGGACGGACGGGCCGGGATATGCGCCGAATGAGCGGCGCGACTCATCCGTCCGGTGCGGGCGGAATCTCGGAATCGCGTTGGGTGAACAGGTCGCGCGCCCGCGCCGCCGTCGAAAGCAACGCCTCCGCTTCGGTGATGCGGCCCGCGATCCTCGCCGCTTCGGCATAGGCGGACAGCGGAAAGCGCGGCGTGAAATATAGATCGCGCTCGATGCCAAGCCCTCCGGGCAGGCGGACGGACTCGATTTCGGACAGGCTGAAATAACCGAGTTCCGGGCATCCGAAACCAAGGTCGGCCAGCCCGAACAGGGTGTCGCCGTCCTCGTCCAGTTCGGTCGCCAGCCATGTCGCCGCGCCCATCGGGTTGAAGAATTTAACAACCGGCAACGGGTCGGGTTCGGCCCGGCCATCGCGCTGTGCGGCGTGGTGGGCTTCGGCATTGGCGCGCAATGCCGCGCGCAATTCGGGAGGTAAGAGCATCATGCCGCGATCCTCCTTTCGCTCTCTATCGCGTCGGCTTCCTCGCCTTGGGCAAAGGCAAGGATATAGTCGGCGGCCTTGGTCGCCTGACTGGCAGCGCGGAAGATCGCGCGGTTATCCTCGCGCAGCACCTCAAGCCATGAACCGACATAATCGGCATGGCGCACGGTGGGCGCGATGCCCAAGGCCGCGCAAATGAAGGCCGCGCCGATCTCCGCGCATAGTTCCTCGCGCGCATAGGGCTTGGAACCGAACCGCCCGGACTGGTCGCGGTTCAGCCGCTTGGCGTTGCCGGTCCAGTGGGACAGTTCGTGGAAGGCCGTGCGATAGTAATTGATCTGATCGCGGAACGCCGGTTGCGGCGGCACCTGCACAAAATCAGCGCCGGGGGCATAATAGGCTTTCGCGCCGCCGATGCGGAAATCCGCGCCGGTCGCCTCTATCAGCGCCTCCGCGTGGGGGATGATCTCGCGTTCCGGCAAGGGGGCGGGTTCGCTCGCAAGGCCGGACCGCAAGCCTTCGCATTGCGCGACATTGAAAACCGTGAATCTTTTGAGGAACGGCACGGCGCGGGCATCCTCGCCGCTCTCCACCGCGCGGGCCTTCTCGGCTTCGGGAATGAAGCGGTCGGCATAGACAACGGTGGTTCCCTTCTCGCCCTTCCTGACGTTGCCGCCCGCCTCAAGCGCCTGTTTGAAGGTAAGCCAATGCTGCGAGGCATAACCGCCCGCGATGGCCGCGCCCCAAAGCAACAGGATATTGACGCCGGAATAACGTCGCCCGGTCAGGGCATTGTGAGGCAGTCCGGGACCGCCCGCCGCGCTGCTGCTCCACGGCTGAACCCAGGGGAAGCCGCCCGCTTCCAGTTCGGTGATGATCCTGCGCGTTACCTCGTCATACAGATTCGCGCGGGGCTGCGCCCCATCCTCGCGACCTTGCGTAGCCACGCGACGCTTGCGGGAAAAGCCCATGCCTAGCCTCCTGTCACAACCAAAAAACCGACCGCAAACCCGCCGGGCGTGGGGGGTGGGCGGCAGGAGCGACCGGAGAGGCCCGGACAAGCGGCGGGTGGCACCCGAAGGGGCGGAACGAAGTGGAGCAGCCGGAGCGTAGCGACGGGTTGCCGCGCGGCGCGACGGGCCTATCAGGGCGCGCCGACCACCCTCCGCGCCCAAGGGGTTGCCAACAAAGGACGCCGGCGCGACGCCAGGAGCGCCGGGCAACGAACCGGGGCGCGCTCGCGCGCGCCGGCCTGCGTCAGTTCGATCGTTACCGGATGGCCGGGACGCGCCTGCGCGGCCCGGCGGAGGTTGACGCCCTACGGGCGTCTAGCGAAGTAGAGCGCGGCAGGCCGGAAACCGGCCGGGACGCCAAGGTATCTCTGCCCCTACAACAGCTTCCGCCATCCTCCTCCAATCAGCATATTGGCAGTTTTTAGCAGGCGTTTCACCTGTGTCCGCTGGTAGTCGGATGTTCCGTCCCAGTCGCGCAGCACGGCCTTGTCGCCGAACAGGACCCTGGCAATGTCGCGATGGCTGGCGCCGATTTTACGACCGTCCCATGCCTGCAAAGCGCGCGCCCAGCGCCGCGCCCGCCGTTCGGGCGGAAACAAGGTCCGGGGAAACCGGCCGAGGCGGTGCAGTGCCGCGAGACGGCGGAGCGACAGGATGCGGCCATCCATGCCATTATCGCCCGGCACCAGAAATTCCAGTTGCACCGGCCCCGCCAGCAGCGTGCCCTTGCGCACCTCGATGCGGATGCAGCGCGGCCCATCGGCGATCAGCACATGCTCCCCCTTGCCGCGCGGACGCAGCACGATCGCCGGGTGGCGCAATGCCCGCAAGTCAAAACCCGTTGAACAGTCGTTGGGCAGGGATCTGGCGTGAGCCTTCAGGACCGGAGCGTGGCTGTCGGCACACCAGACGACATGACCTGTGAACACCCCGGCGTCGCCGAACACAGCGAGCGGCAGCGGTTCGGAACCGCCCGGCTGCTGGACCGCGCCCGTCAGGACGCACAGCGGCGGGTCGGAACGAAGAATACGATGCCCGGTGGTGCGAAATATCTGGCAATCTTCGCCCATCGCCCGACGCAGACATTCCCATGCCCAGGTGGCGCGGTCGAAACCCGCCAGGCGATCATAACGCGCACGATCCCGCCACGCGGATAAGACATCCGCCTGAATCATCCCAGCCATGATTTGCTCCCCACGTCGGCAGGGCGCACATGGAATGCCCTAACCGCCTCCAATGTTGTGAGAACACCGAGACCAATTACGCAGGCTGGCAATTGGCCATGATGCGAACATGAGGGCAGCGGTGCCGAGGTGTCTTTCGCAAAAATCCGAAGATTGCCGGAAAACAGTGGTGGAACCGCCGATGCCTCCGATTTCGAGCTATTTCGTCGAACGGAATTGCATGGGCGTTACACCAACGTGGTCCCGGAACTGACTGGTGAAATGGCTGTGATTGGCAAAACCGATCTCTAACGCGACCTCGGTGATTGACAGGCCGGTTGCGCGCAGCAAAACCTTGGCGCGTTCGAGACGATTAATGAGGACATAGCGATGCGGCGGTGTTCCGGTCGATTCACGGAAAGCGCTACTGAAATGGTGCAAACTCAGCCCGGCAATGTCGGCAAGGGTAGCCACGCTTAAATCCTCGCCGAGGTGCCCTGCGATATAATCTGTTACCTGCCGCAGACGAAAAGAACCAAGACCACCCTTGACCGGCGGCGCGCGCCAGTTCTCGTCACTATAACTGGCATATAGGTGGACAGCGACAACGACGGCGAGATGCTCGGAAAACAACCTGCCAGTAGCGCCGCCTAGTTCCAGTTCCTCTCGCCACGTTCTGGCGGCACGCGCAAGGCGGTCATCCTTGATGCCGATCAGGGTTTGCAAACTCGTGCTGTCACGCCCGCAAGTTTCACGACCGACGCGGTCAATCAGTTCGCATTCGAACGCCATGACAAGCGCCGTGGGAGACGCCTGCCAGCGGTGGAAAATGGGATTGTTGCTGCGGTTGACGGAGGCATCGCCAAACTCGATCCGTTTAATTTCCAGTCGGTCGCTTTCGGGCAAGCAGTATTCCAGCTCGAAAGGCCTGCCTTTATGAACGACGACGGCAAATTGCGGACTGCTGAGCAAGCCCCCCGGATGGGACGGAAAACCGGCATGCACAACGTGCAAACCGCCATACCGCAGACGGGAAAAAGTTTTGATAAATTTAGTTTGATCGTGATCTGAAAAATCTACGACTTGATCCACATTTCTCTCAACTGGCTTTCTTTGGCGACTAGTCCGAATAGGAGGCTGTCGTTTTTGTCCTGACTTCATCTCTCGTTATTCCCGGTGCAACTTCCACTAACTGGAAGGGTGTTCCCGGTTGCGGACGCTGAAACACGGCAAGGTCGGTGACGATCATATCGACCACGTTCTTGCCGGTTAGTGGCAGGGTACAGGCGGGAATGAACTTCGGGCTGCCGTCCTTCGCACAATGTTCCATTACCACGATGATTTTCTTCACGCCGGCTACGAGGTCCATCGCGCCCCCCATGCCCTTGATCATTTTACCCGGCACCATCCAGTTGGCGATGTCGCCCCCTTCCGACACTTCCATCGCCCCAAGCACGGTCAGGTCAATTTTGCCCCCACGGATCATGGCAAAACTTTGGTCGGAGCCGAAGTAGGATGTCTGCGGCAATTCGCTGATGGTCTGCTTTCCAGCGTTGATAAGGTCGGGATCCTCTTCACCTTCGAATGGGAACGGGCCGATGCCAAGCATACCGTTCTCTGACTGTAGCGTCACCGAGATACCCTCAGGGATATGGTTGGCGACGAGGGTGGGTATGCCTATACCAAGGTTGACATAGAATCCATCCTGCAACTCCTTGGCAGCACGTGCCGCCATTTCATCACGCGTCCACGCCATTATTCGATATCCCCCTGCTTGACGGCTCTCGGCCGGGTCGTGCGGAACTCGATCATTTTGTCATATGGCGCGCCACAAAGGATGCGATGCACATAGACTCCAGGGACATGAATTTGATCGGGATCGAAGCTGCCGACTGGCACGATCTCCTCGACTTCGGCCACCGTCACTTTACCGCATGTCGCAGCAGGTGCGTTAAAATTGCGAGCGGTCTTGCGAAAAACGAGATTGCCGGAAGTGTCCGCTTTCCATGCCTTGACGATAGCAACGTCAGCAACAATGCTGCGTTCAAGGACATAATCATGACCGTCAAAGCTTTTCATCTCCTTGCCGTCGGCTACGAGCGTACCGACACCCGTCTTCGTGTAGAAGCCAGGGATACCGGCACCGCCTGCACGCATCCTTTCTGCCAAGGTGCCTTGAGGGCAGAATTCGACCTCAAGTTCCTTGGAAAGATACTGACGTTCGAATTCCTTGTTCTCGCCAACATAGGACGAGATCATCTTCGCGATCTGGCGCGTGCGAAGCAGTTTCCCAAGGCCCATCCCGTCGATCCCGGCATTGTTGCTCGCGACGGTCAGCCCCTTCACTCCCGATTCAACAATCGCGTCAATCAAACGTTCGGGAACGCCGCAAATCCCAAAACCTCCTGCAACCAGCAGAATATTGTCATACAGCAAGCCTGACAGCGCAGCTTTCGCATCCTGATAGACCTTGTTCATTTGGCTGAGAACTCCGAAGTGATATGGGGATTGCCTGCCATATAAGCGAAATGCGGGAGGAGCTTCGAAGCGTACCCGTCACTCTATGGCCTCTTCGGATACCAGATAGAGGCCGAGAAACGCCCCCTGTTCAACCTTCCGTCTCCCTGAACGAATCTCTCGGACTCGAAGTGGTTCTGGCAGGAATTCCACCGCAGCCCTGCGGCCTATGGCAATCGCCGCTTCGATGTAGAATTGATCCGGCACACAAAGTTCCTCACGTGCGCGATCAAAATCCACACCGGCCATTGCATGGCAATGATAGCCGAGACGTGTGGCCTGTAAGGCAAGATGCGCCCATGCCGCACCCGCATCGAAGCTGTGCGTACGTGATGGTATAGCGCCACTTCCCAAGTCGATGACAGTGTCGGAAAGAAGGAAAATCAAGACAGAAGCATTTCCTGCCCATTGCTGATTCAACGGCACAAGAAGGGAGACGAAGCGCTCCCAATGCTCGTCGCCATTGTGCGAAATGAGAAAACGCCAAGGCTGATGATTAAAGGCCGAGGCAGCGCGACCTGCCGCGTCCAAAATGGTGTGGAGGTCTGCTGCCGGCATTGCCGTTGCGTCAAATGACCTGGGAGACCACCTCGCCAGAATCTCCGGGATGATCGTGCTTTCCTCCGTCATTTTTATACCCCTGTTTCAGTTTGCGGCCCACCGCGTCACGCGATCAAAAACCGACGCTGTCGCCACCCTTCAGGTGCAATATTTCGCGTGCTTCGGCCGGAGTTGCGACCGCCAGTCCAAGACCCTCGATGATCTTGCGAACACGCAGCACTTGCTCTGCATTGGTTTTTGCCAAGACGCCCTTGTCGAGCCACAGATTGTCTTCAAGGCCCACGCGGACATGGCCACCGAGCGCGGCGGCTTGCGCTGCAACCTGCATCTGACTTCGACCAGCGGCCAGAACGGACCAACGGTAATGCTCACCGAAAAGGCGGTCAGCCGTGCGTTTCATGTGCAGCACCTCTTCGGGATGCGCGCCAATACCGCCCAATAGGCCAAAACAGGTCTGGATGAATAATGGCCCCTGAACGAGACCTTCCTGCCAGAAATAATGCAGGTTATGGAGATGAGCTGTATCATAGCACTCAAATTCGTAGCGAGCGCCGGTCGGATTCAAGGTTTCCAGTGCATAACGGATGTCCTTGAAGCTGTTGCGGAAAACAAGATCATGACTTCCTTCAAGCATGGCCGGTTCCCAGTCATGCTTAAAGTCCCTGTATCGCTTTAGCATCGGAAACAGTCCGAAATTCATCGACCCCATGTTGAGGCTTGCGACTTCCGGTCGCCACACTTCAGCCGGTCGGACCCGCTCTTCGACCGGCATATATGGCGATCCGCCGGTAGTGAGGTTGATCACCACATCGCTGGACTGCTTTATCACCTTGAGAAACGGCTCGAATGCTTCGGGACTCTGATCCGGCCTGCCATCGTTGGGATTGCGCGCGTGCAAGTGGACGATCGCCGCTCCAGCTTCCGCGGCGCCAAGCGCAGATTCGGCAATCTCGGCCGGCGTTACCGGAAGATGGGGCGACATCGAGGGCGTATGGATCGACCCGGTTATTGCGCAGCTGATGATGACTTTGGACATTTTGGCACCCTCCAAATTATATTGCTGTCTGACCAGCCGCATTCATGAAACCGCAATCAGATATGCAGCGCGCGACCGTAAGCGGCGAGTACGCTTTCGTGCATCGATTCCGAGATCGTCGGATGCGGGAACACGGTGTTGATCAGTTCTGCCTCGGTCGTTTCCAGCGTCTTGCCGACGACGTAGCCCTGGATCATCTCGGTCACTTCCGCGCCGATCATGTGCGCGCCCAGCAGCTCGCCGGTCTTGGCGTCGAACACCGTCTTCACGAAGCCTTCCGGCTCGCCCAGCGCGATGGCCTTGCCGTTGCCGATGAACGGGAACGTGCCGACCTTGAGCGTGTAGCCCGCTTCCTTCGCCTTGGCTTCGGTAAGGCCCACGCTGGCGATCTGCGGGTGGCAATAGGTGCAGCCCGGAATGTTGCCGCGATCCATGGCGTGCGGATGAACATCCTTGTTGCCCAATTCCTGCGCGATGGCTTCCGCCGCGATTACGCCTTCGTGGCTGGCCTTATGCGCCAGCCAGGGGCCGGGGGTGACATCGCCGATCGCCCACACGCCCTTCACATTGGTGCGGCCATGGCCATCGATCTGGATGATGCCGCGTTCGGCCTTCACGCCCAGCGTTTCAAGGCCGATATTTTCGGTGTTGGGCGCGATGCCTACCGCGACGATGACGTGGCTGAACTGGCTTTCGACGACCTTGCCTTCCTTACCCTTGATCTTCGCCTTCACGCCGCTGGCGCTGACGTCGAGGCTTTCGACGCCCGCCCCGGTCAGGATCGTCATGCCCTGCTTGACCAGCGCCTTTTCAAGGAAGGCGGAAACGTCGGCGTCTTCCACCGGCACGATCCGGTCCATCATCTCGACGACCGTGACTTCCGTGCCCATGTCGCTGTAGAAGCTAGCGAATTCGATGCCGATCGCACCCGAGCCGATGACCAGCAGCTTGGTCGGCTGTTCCTTCGGCGTCATCGCGTGGCGATAGGTCCACACGCGGTTGCCATCGGCCTTGGCGAACGGCAGGTCGCGCGCCCGCGCGCCGGTGGCAACGATGATATGCTTCGCGGTCAGCGTTTCCACGCCCTTGTCGCCGGTCACCTCCAGCGTGCCGGGCGTCTTCAGCACCCCGGTGCCAATGTGGACGGCGATCTTGTTCTTCTTCATCAGGTGCGTGACACCCTGATTGAGCTGTTTGGCCACACCGCGCGAACGCGCGACCACCGCCTCGATGTCGGCACGGATGTTGTCCGCGGCAAGGCCATAGGCCTTGGCGTGCTTCATGTGGTTGAACACTTCGGCCGACCGCAACAGTGCCTTGGTGGGAATGCAGCCCCAGTTCAGGCAGATGCCGCCCAGCAGTTCGCGTTCGACGATGGCGGTCTTGAGGCCGAGTTGCGCGGCGCGGATCGCCGCGACATAGCCACCGGGACCCGAACCAAGAACGACAAGGTCATACCCTCCCGTCATACCAGCAGCCCCATCGGCTGTTCGATCAGACGGCGCACTGCATTCATCAAGGCGGCACCATCGGCGCCATCCACTGCGCGATGGTCGAAACTACCAGTGATGGTCATCATGGTGGCGATTGCTATTGCATCATCAACCACAATCCCGCGCTTCTCTGCGGCGCCGACCGCCAGAATCATCGCTTGCGGGGGATTGATGACGGCATCGAACTGCCGGATATTCATCATGCCCATGTTCGATATGCTGGCGGTGCCGCCCTGATACTCCGAGGGTTGCAGCTTGCCTTCTCGCGCCCGGACAGCCAGTTCGCGTGTCTCCTCCGCAATGGCGGACAAGGCTTTACTCTCGGCCCCCTTCACCACAGGAGTAATCAGACCACCGGGGATGGAAACCGCTACTGATATGTCAGCCCGCTGATACTGGATCAGGGTATCGCCTGTGAACGTGACGTTGCAAGACGGCACTTCCTTCAAGGCCAGCGCCAGCGCCTTCACCACCATGTCGTTGACCGACACCTTGATTCCCCGCCCCGCCAGCATGGTGTTGACCTCCCCCCTGAGCGCGAGCAGCGCGTCAAGCCGGACATCAACAGACAGATAAATGTGCGGAATCTGCTGCTTCGATTCAGTCAGGCGGCGAGCGATGGTCTTGCGCATCGACGAAAGCTTGATCTCATCATGCGGAATGTCGCGCTGCGCGGTCAGGTCGAATTGAACCGGCGCGATGCCCGCTGCGGACGAAGGAGCCGACGAAACGGCACCAGGTTGGAACGAAGGAAGCCCCAGATCCGCTTTCACGATTCTTCCATTTGCCCCTGACCCCTTGATTACCCCAAGGTCAATGCCGCGCGCCGCTGCAAGTCGGCGAGCCAGCGGGCTGACCCTGGCAGGATCACCGGTAATCTTGATTTGTTCTGGCAAGACAGCGGGCAGTGCAGGTACGATCTCGACCGAAGCCGGTGCGACATGAGTAGGCGCAGCGGAAACATCAGCCCGGATTTCTTCCAGAACGGGGGAAGACGTAACATCCTCGGCTGCACCGATAATGGCAATCGGAGTACCGACCGGAACGTCTTCTGTGCCTTCAGGGATGAGTATCGCGACTATCGTACCCTCGTCGGTAGATTCGATCTCCATGGTTGCCTTGTCGGTTTCAACTTCGGCAATCAGATGGCCGGCGGTGATCCGGTCGCCCACGCTTACCAGCCATTTGGCAATCGATCCTTTTTCCATCGTAGGCGAGAGCGCAGGCATCTTTACTTCGATCGACATCTTCAGGCTCCCATGAACAGTTCGGCGGCGGCTTCGACGATCGCGTCGGCATCCAGCCGGTAAGTGTGATAAAGGTCGGGCAGATCGCCGGTCTGGCCGAAACGATCGATACCGAGCGGACTGACGCGCATTCCGCGCACGCCGCCAAGCCACGACAAGGCTCCCGGCGATCCGTCGATGACCGTGATAAGGCCCGCGCTTTGTGGCAGGGCTTGCAGCAATATCTCAGCATGGCTTGGTGCGCTGCCCGCCCCGCCCCATCGCTCGGCGCGTGCGGCAGACCAACCCCGATGCAGGAGATCGGGCGAAGTGACATTGAGCAGGCCTATGCCGGGCATATCCTCTGCCAGTTGTTCCCAAGCCGCCAAGGCTTCGGGCGCGATTGCCCCGGTGAAGATAATGGCGGCCTCGGCATCGGACGCCGGGCGGCGCAGCCAATATCCTCCCTTGATGGCATCAGCCTCCCAGCCGCCGTCGGGCCGTTCAATCTGCGGAATCGCGCGGGTTGTAAGGCGTAGGTAAACCGAGCCGCCATCCGGTGCCTGCATATGTTCGAACGCAAAGCGCATGAACAATGCCAGTTCGTCAACGTAGGCGGGTTCGAAATAGGTAAGACCAGGTTGGCCCATACCGATGAGCGGTGTGTTGATCGACTGATGTGCGCCCCCTTCAGGCCCGAGCGTCACGCCAGACGGCGTCGCGACAAGCAGGAACCGGCTGTCCTGATAACAACCATAATTGAGAGCATCGAGACCGCGGGAAATGAACGGATCATAGACAGTGCCGATCGGCAACAGCCGCGTTCCAAACATCGGTGCCGACAAACCAAGAGCGGCCAGCATCAGAAACAGGTTATTCTCGGCGATACCAAGTTCGATGTGCTGTCCGGCCGCATGCCCCGCCCATTTCTGGGCAGAGGGAATTTTCGCCGCATGAAACACGTCCCGCAATTCCTGGCGGCGAAACAGGCCGCGCTGGTTCACGAAAGCCCCCAAATTAGTGGAGACAGTCACGTCCGGCGAAGTCGTGACGAGACGATCAGCAATCGCGCTTTCCAACGGATCCTTGGACTTGGCCAGTTCCAGCAGGATGCGTCCGAACGCGGCTTGGGTCGATTGCTCCTTGCCGTCCGGCACGGGCAAGCGTGCCGGCACAGGCAGGCTTTGCCCGGCTTCTCGCCGCTTGATCCGCCCCAAAGGCGAATTTGCGACAAATTCCCGCAATGACGCGGCGACATTGTCGCCCATACCGCCATAAGGATTCCATTCGTCCCCTGCGGCAATGCCCAGATTTTCACGTAAACCTTCGATTTGCGTCGTGTTCATCAACCCGGCATGGTTGTCCTTGTGGCCCGCGAACGGTAGGCCATAACCCTTGACCGTGTACGCGATGAATAGCGTCGGCACATCGTCGTTCGCCTGGTCAAAGGCCTCCATCAAGGTTTCAATGCAGTGCCCGCCAAGATTGGTCATCAGGTCAGCAAGCTCTTCATCGCTAAATGACGCGATCAGCTTTGCCGTTCTCGAAGTGGTGCCCAGATCCCTCACCAGTCGTTCGCGCCAGGCAGCCCCACCCTGATAGGTGAGCGCCGCGAATTCGGCGTTGGGGCATTGGTCGATCCAGTCCGCAATGGCCTGCCCTCCGGGGCGTGCAAATATCTCCTTCTGGCGCTTGCCATGCTTGAGCGTGAGGACACGCCATCCGCATGTGCGAAAGATGTCGTCAAAGCGACCAAACATGCGATCGGCAGTGGCGTAATCGAGCGACTGGCGGTTGTAGTCGACAATCCACCAGCAGTTGCGGATATCGTGTTTGTACGCCTCGATCAGACATTCGTAGATATTGCCTTCGTCGAGTTCGGCATCGCCCATGAGCGCGATCATCCGGCCAACTTCGTCCGGCGAGAGCTGGCCGTGGGCAATGAGATAATCCTGCACCAAGCTGGCAAAGGCGGTGATTGCCACGCCAAGGCCGACCGAACCGGTCGAGAAATCGACTGGAATCTTGTCTTTCGTCCGGCTTGGATAGCTTTGCATGCCTCCCAGCCCGCGAAAACGCTGGAGTTGATCAAGCGTCTGGTTGCCGACCAAATAGTGCGCCGCATGCAGCACCGGCCCAGCATGGGGTTTAACCGCGACCCGGTCGTTGGGACCAAGTGCGTAAAAATAGAGCGCTGACATGATCGCTGTCATCGATGCGCAGGAAGCCTGATGCCCACCAACCTTCAGGCCATCGCGACTATCACGCACGTTATTGGCGTTGTGGATCGTCCATGACGACAGCCAGCGCAGTCGGCGATCCAGCAATTCAAGATTGCGGACTGTCTCTGCGTGTTCGTGTGTAACCTCTTGCGTCATATCGATCCTCGAATCCCAATGTGATTGCTGCTTAGCCTGCACCACCGGGGTGAGTCCTTGCGTTCTTCGCATTTACTGACCATATGGACAGCATATTATGCCATTACAATCCACATTTTTGATGGATTATGCCAATGATTGATCGTTGATGATTTGATCGTCGCATTTTTCGACGAAATTGAAACAGCGCAGAATGTTATCCCAATAGAACCGAAAGTTCGTTCAGATCCGAGAATAGCCTTGGATGCTCCGCAAAGGATTTCCTGTTAGCAAGGAGAAGGCATGCAGCGATCGGAGCAGAACGGGATGATTGTTCGCCAGAAATCTGCAAAAGTATCGCTTTCAGACAATGGAGAAGCGGAGCTGATTGTCAGCCCCGCTTCCTTCTTGATCAATCTCGATGCCCAGTTCGGCCGTCAGAGACGGAAACCCAGCGTAACGCCATAAGTGGCGGGCATACCAGCGATCGCCGTTACAGCGTCAATCGAGCGAGAGATGTTGGTCAGATAATATTTGTTGGTGATGTTACGTCCGAAAACTTCAGCGCGCCACCTGCCATTGGCGAACTCGACGCCAGCACGCACATCGACAAGCGCGTAGCCAGGAATTCGGAATTGCGGTTCTTGGCCAAAAAGTGCGTAAGTGCCCGACTGATATGTGACGGCACCACCAATATAGATGTCCTTATCTCCATCGAAATTGTGACGATATTCAATATCGCCGTTCAACTGCCACTTTGGTGCGTTAGGGAGTTGCTCCCCTTTGAGATTAACAGCAGTCCCTAGAGGGGTGGCTGTAATGAAGCTGCGCGTCACCTTTGAGTCAACATAGGTGCCCGCAGCCGTCAGACGGAAGCCTCCAATCGGTCGTACTGCGATCGAAAGTTCGCCACCTTTAATGCTTGACCGGGGTACATTGACGGATGCCGGCAAATTGCCGAACGGAAATACATCGACGAAGCCAGTAATCTGCTTGTTACGGTAGTCGTAGTAAAAGCCGGCACCGCTAATCTGAACCATGTTCAACGCGGTAGCCTTAAATCCAGCTTCATAGGCAAGCACGGATTCCTGCTGAACTCGCGTGATCTGCGATGTGCGGATGAAGGGTGCAGGCGTGAAGGAACCGGATTTATAACCTTTAGTCACGTTTGCGTAGAGCAGGCTTGTAGAACTCGGCTTATAGCTGATCCCTGCTCGCCAAGAGGTGTTATTCTCTTTCAGGGACGAATTCACAATCTGGACTGGCCGGAAATCATCGCCGATTGTGACACAAGCACCAGGCGCAATAACCGTGGGCTGTCCGTCAAAGCCAGGCAACTGGCTGCGCAACGCGGTCGAAAGTATGCTGAACGCACTCGCAGCATCACCGGTCCCATTGTCTGCGGTGCAACCCGTATAGCGATCGCTCTGTGACGTGTAACGGACGGAGCCCTGTAGGGTCAGGTCCGGCAGGATCTCATATTCAAGACTACCAAAGCCAGCTTTTGTTTTCACGAGTTGATCGTTGGTCAGCCTTAGGTGGTTGAAGCTGCCGCCCGGTACTGGTGCCAAAATCGTGTTAGTGGCATTATAATCCTGATAGAGTACTTCCCCTAGGTTGGCGTGCTGATAATTACCGCCAACCATCCACCGAATTTTGTCGATCTTACCAGTGAGCCGAAGTTCCTGGTTAAAGATTTTGAAATCTTCAACGCTCCTAGTCCGGATGTTGAGGACGGCTGAACCGTCATTGTCGCTAGGAATATCGCCATTGAACTTGATATACGATGTGAGCGATGTCAGCGTAACATCGGGCGTAATGTCGATGTCGCCGCGCAACGAAATCTGACGGAAGCGATTATCGCGCTTCATATTAAAGCCAGGATCCCAATCGGCGGCACGATTATTGTCGGGCGCAATCGGCTGGGCGGAGAGGGCAGTCTCCACTGATGGATTTGCACCTGCGAACTGCGGATAGAAGCCTTTGAACTGTTGGGCGGGAGAATCTGAGTTGTCGAGCCAGCCGTTTGCATTGAGTTCAAACCGAATTGTGTCGGTTGGATTCCAATCAAGAATGATGCGGCCAGCCCAATAGCTGCGGCGCCCGTTCTTGGCGTCACGCGTCAAGCTATACTGATAGGGACCGCGGTCCTCGGCCTGTGCAGCTACGCGGATGCCCACGGTATCAGTGATAGGAAAGCTAACGAAACCGTCGAGCTTCGTTGCATTGAAGCGACCGTAAGTGGCGTTGAAGCCTGCCGAAAAATCCTTAGTAGGTTTAGCCGCAATGTAGTTTACAGCGCCGCCCGTCGAGTTCTGCCCAAATAGCGTCCCCTGCGGCCCTTTCAGAACTTCAACGCGTTCGACATCGAGAAGAGCGCCATTGGTCAGAATCGATAACGGCAGGGGAACCTGATCCACATAGACGCTGACCGCCGGGCTAGAGGCCGTGGAGAAATCGAAAAAACTGATGCCGCGGATACCGAAAACCGGAGTACCGTACTGGCTTTCCTGATAGGTGAAACCTGGCGATATTTTGACGAGATCGGCAGTGCTGGCAATCCCCGCATGGGCAAGTTGGGCACCGGACGCGGCGGTAATCGACAGCGGCACGTCAGCGAGACGCTGCTCCCGCTTTTGCGCAGTAACGATAATTTCTTGTCCGTCGGCGGATGCACTGGCGGAAACAGAGGAGTCCGCCGCGGACGCTTGATCGGAAGGTATGGGCGCTACGACCTGCGCCCAGAGCGGTGTTGCGACACCGGCACAGATGAACGACGCCGTGACAAGCAATTGATTACGTATGGCGATCATTACCTTCTCCTCTTCCTGATCTGTCTCGAACCGCCTTATTGCGGCTTCAAATTATGGGGCATCTTCAGCAGAAGCATGCACGCTGGCGGCATGGTCAAAGCCTACACTCACCAATGAAAGCCCGGTAAGGACGCAAGCTGGAAGATCAGAACAATCTGCATCCTCCCCACTTATTCCATCCACAGCATTGTTGACCTTATGGAATATTATTTATCTGAAACACCTAACGATTTGCCTCGCATTGGATGGACAAAATTAGGGATATTTCAGAAAATCGGTACATTTCCTTCAACTGTAAATTATATAGCGAGCGAAAATTTGACATGGACTAGGCAACAATTAGCCTAGAAACCCAAAATTCAATTCTGCACTCGCATTTTATAAAATCTACCATAGCGCCATGAGATCAACACCGTGATCGGCAACTCCCCTCCTATTAGCGCCTTTGAGACGCGTTTTAACGAATCGGGACTTATACGCTGGCCCGTCCCGTTCCGACTAACCATTGTATTCCATATGGTCAATACCAAAGCCGCAAACCAATCCTACAGCGGGGCCTTGAACACCATGCCTGCATCATACGGTCGAGGACTCGAGGCGGCAGGCGGCTCACGCAAACGGCGGGGCCTTGGCTCGCATTTCCTCAATTGACCTTGTGGGTTGCCTTGAGTGGGGGACGATAACGCCTGCGCCAAGCTAGGCGCAGGCGCAACGAAACACACCCAACAGTTACCAGCAGAAGGTTAAAGAGGGCAATTCGGCTTCAGTTGTAGAGTGACGCGCCCGAGGTTTTCCGTCGCGGTTTCCGTGTCCAGAAAGCCGTGGACGCGAAGTACATTCATATCGCGGGAGAAACGCTGGAGTGGGCAAGTGTTACGATACGCCCCACCCCCTGCACCCAGCATTAGTTCATCGATCCCCGTTTTGACATAGTCGCTGACCATCCCTGCACGGGCCCGGATTTCCGCGCGCTTTGTGATCGATTTGATCTCAGCGAGATCGGCCGTATCAATCATGTGCATGTAATCACGCAGAAGTGTCTCTGCTATAGACGCCCCCGCCAGCCCTTTACCAACCCGAATCTGGGCAGTTTGCTTGTCCTGAACCTTAGAACCGGTGAAGGTGGAATACCGCTCCTCGGTGAGCTGCTGATAGGCATTCGCAGCCCCTCTGTACGCTCCAACCATTACCGGCATCGTCTCACCCAAGACGAACGGAAGAACCGGAAGCGAGTAAATTCGATTCGAGTGGACTTGAGTCCCAGGCGCTGTGCCATCGAGGAGATCCGAGACATTCACGACACGATGCATCGGCACGAACACGTCCGTCAACCGCGCATCCCCGCTCGACGTACCCCTCATTCCAGCCATGTCCCAGTTGTCGATCACTTCGACCTCAGCTACGGGAACCATGAACGCCTTGGCACCTTGCGGACTCCCGTCCACCATGACGAGGCCGCTGTTCAGAAACCAGTCAGCCCGTGAACTTCCGGAGTTCCACTGGCTCAGGCCATTCGCGATGTAACCTCCATCGACCGGCGTCAATTTGAAGTTGGGAGCGATCGTTCCGGGAGTAAAAGAACAAGGCCCTTCGCTAAACGCCTCATCCTGAAACTCCTTGGGCCATAGAGCATGCAGATAATTATGGCCGATATAGAATGAGATCACCCAAGCCGTTGAAGTGCAGTGCTTAGCGAACTCATAGACAACAGACGCCATGGTCGAGTAATCCAGTTCATGGCCGCCATAAGCCTTCGGCACGAGAATCTCAAAAAGCTGAGCATCCTGACAGGCATTAATGATTTCATCGCTAACGGACCGACGACGATCGGTCTCATACGCCTCTTTTTGAACCATCGGCGCAATATCACGGGCGCGGGCGATGAGGGTTTCTGAAAGCGTCATTTTCCTCTCCCAATCTTCATAGAGCGAACTGAGATTCAGTTTCGATCACCGAAATCCTACGCCCTCGACTTCCATCATAGAACACTATAAATCACATACCATCCATCAGACACAGTGATGAGTGAGGACGCATGAGCAACAGCGATGGCCTCCGGTCCCTACGATCGGCGAATCTGAACCTACTTCCGATTCTGAGGGAATTGCTGCGACATAAGAGTGTTACCGTCGCAGCCGAACACCTAAATCTGACTCAATCCGGCGTGAGCGAAGCCCTGCGCCGCCTCCGCCATCAGTTTGGAGATGAATTGCTGGTGAAAGTCGGACGCAACATGGTTCCAACTGCATTTGCCTTAGCACTCGCAACAAAATTAGAAGATATACTCGGAGCTACTGAAGAACTGCTCAAGCCAAGCAGCTTCGATCCAGCAGATAATGAAAGAGAGATTGTGATAGCCACTGGCGATACAATATGCCTTGCACTTAGCCGAGGCCTGATTGATCGACTCTCGTTGCATGCACCACGGACAACAGTTCATTTCACGACGGTAGAATCAACCACACGCTCTGACTTAGAAAAAGGAAAAATTGATTTCCTAATTATTCCTCGTGGAATAATTCCGAATTCCATTTTTAGTGAAGAGGGATTGGATTATTTAACAGTCTATTGGGAAGACTGGGTATGCATTTCTCGCGTAGATCATCCAAATATCAAAGATAAAATCACATTGGAATTACTTAATGACCTACCATCTATCTCATGCCGCCTCGACGATCAAAGTTTTCTGCATGGCGCTATCCCCGGTCGCCGACGATCAGATCAAGTACAGGTATCGCAATTTACTCTCTTGCCGATAATGGTTTCGCAATCTGACGCAATAGCAATGGTTCAACGACATGTTGCAAATTGGTTTAGAACATTTCTACCAATTAGGACACATGAATTGCCGATCCCATTTCCAAAACTTGAGGTATGCGCGTTTTGGTCTTCCTATCATCGAAATGACCCAATGCATGGATGGCTGCGAACCCAATTACATGAAATATTAGCAGATAAAGGAAATGACTGGCTTCCAACAAAACAGGATATCCAACAGAATTGATAGTAATTCTTGCACATTGCCTACTTGTTCCCCATTGAAACTGGCACCTCTCAGAGTGGGATTTTGAAACTATTCCGTCATGCTGACGCCCAATGTGCCGGGTTCCCGATGTCAAGACGATCTGGCTGTTGCGGGAGTATCTGGTGGAGGCCCGTGCGATCGAGAAGCTGTTCGCGCTGTTCGATGCGCGATTGGAGGCCAGCGGCTATATGGCTCAGGGCGGGCAGATCATCGATGCGACGGTGATCCGCCGCGCCAGGCTCAAATCGATGATCCATTTCAGGAAGCCTAAGGGCAAGCCGATGGACCGGCGTCACAGCCATGCCAACGCCGCTCGCTCGAAAGTGCGCTCGGCTATAAAGCATGTATTTGCGGCGCAGGAATCGCGGATGAGCCTGTTTGTCCGCACTGTCGGCATCAAGCGCGCAGATGAAAATCGGCACGCCACTGCGCCCGATCGCGCCGTCGCTATCCCTTCAACCCCAAAAAAACACGGTTCGAGGTGTCCAGCTGTCAGTCGCTACTCTTCGACATCTGGCGGCCAGATCAGCAGAAGGTCGCCGAACCCGCTTGATCCGCGCTCTTCTCGCCACGCTTACTCGACATCATCTTTTGGGGGTGCGCTCTTTCGAACGATGCTGGCCCAGAACACTGCAGATCCGTCCCTCCGATAGCAGCGATTGCAGTCGACCTTAATAGCCTTCTCCCTTGCCAACCAAACGAAAGGCAACTTATGCTATTTATTGCTACTTTTTTTATGGATCATGCCAATGATACAGCTTGATGAGATTGATCATCGCATTCTTATGGAAATCCAAGCTGACGGACGGATTACCAATCAGGCGCTTGCAGAACGGGTCGGATTATCTCCCAGCCCTTGCCTACGCCGGGTTCGCGCACTTGAGGATGCCGGGATTATCAAAGGGTATGTCGGACTTGTTGATCCGGAGGCGGTCGGACTCCTTGTAACAGCCTTTGTCCGCGTGAGGCTCGTTACACAAGACGACAGACATCTGGCAATTTTTGAGGAAACTGTTGCCGGCTTCTCGGAAGTGATGGAATGCTATCTGATGACCGGCGAATGCGATTACCAATTACGCTTAGTATTTCCATCTCTTACTGCATTCGAGGATTTTCTACGTCATAAGCTCACGCGTATTACAGGGGTTTCACAGGTGACCTCCAGTTTTGCATTGAGACCTATTACCTACCGGACGGCACTCCCCCATTCGGATAATGACAAAGCAAAAGCACGAAACTAAATTCCTGCTCATTGCCAAGGAGATTTTCCGGCAAACTGGAATCGGCGTCACACCAGCATGCGTGTACATCTTAGCTGGCATCGTATGCCAATCACGCTTTCTCGCGCGCTAAAAGTGCATCCATCGCGCGGCGCACCATAACTGCGGCACGGTCGGACTTGAGGATGACCGGGCGCATGTCCCAAAATTCTCGCCCTGCCATGCGCTCCTGAACCGCCGTAATCATTGGTTCATCCTCTTCGATGAAGGCTTTGGCTACGACAGCTGCCATCCCCGTCGTGATCTCGTCGATGCCATGAGCAAAAGTTCGACCGAGAAGGTAGCGGTAGATGGTCCGCCCTTCGTCGAGAGGTGTCAGCAAATGAGCGCTTTGGATGAAATGCCCCTCATCTCGCGGCCTGCCTGTCGGGGTGATACCGACCTGAAGATAATAGCAGCTTGGAGCGTCCCAACGCATGTCGTTCCAGAAATCCACTCTGTCGCCCTTGTGGGCAGCTCCTCCAATGGTGAACAAAGTCGGCGCCTCACCATCTACATTGAGGCGACGTGAAACCACTTCGCGTTCTTTTTGTTCGTCGGTGGTGCCCCCCATTGCCATCGCTTCATTCCCAAGCGTGGTTGGATGCAGGAACTGGGCGTGAGACAGATCCATGAGATTGTCGATTATCAGACGGTAATCAAGCGATTGAGTCATACTTGCGAACGAGGTGAAAGTGTATTTCTCGTCGTTTATCCAAGAATAATCCGGGATAAGATCCTTGTTCACTTGGTCGATATCGCCCATCCATATCCATATGATCTTATCGCGCTCAACAACAGGATAAGTCCGTACTTGTGCCGATGATGGCTTTACCTTTGGGTCAAATGGGTTGTGCTGACATTTGCCCCGCGGATCAAAACGCAGCCCATGATAAGGACATTGGATTTGGTCTTCGATGACCTTGCCCTTGTGAAGAGGGGCAAAACGGTGAGGACACATGTCTGCCAACGCAACCGCTTCACCATCGGATTTGCGGTAAAGGACAACAAACTCGCCAATAATTTTTTGGCTGAGAGGATTGTCC
>Ga0182748_1001308_pt1 | contig 24574 bp, 15 predicted proteins | sample eDN3rd37CKraftOP_FD_128877 | JGI IMG/M metagenome (GOLD analysis project Ga0182748, IMG submission 128877) | Enriched Organic Plus compost microbial communities from Emeryville, California, USA - eDNA 3rd pass 37_C Kraft OP (version 2) (version 2) ...
GAAAACTGGAGCGGGCGAAGGGATTCGAACCCTCGACCCCAACCTTGGCAAGGTTGTGCTCTACCCCTGAGCTACGCCCGCTCTGGCGGCTGGCGACCGGGTAGGTGCCAGCGGGTGAGGCGCGCGATTAGCACCGGCTTTTGGAGTCGGCAAGCCCTCATTGCGCTTTTCGTGTCTCGAAGGCGCGAAGGGTTGGCATTGGCGGCGTAATTCCCACATAAGCGAGCGAACCGCATAGCAAGGGAGCAATCACATCGTGGCCACTCTGGGTCTGAACCCGCAGGAAAAGGAAGCGGTCGAAGCGTTCCGCCGCGACGTCGTCGAGCCGTCGATGACGAAGCTCGTCATCCTCGATTTCTGGGCGGAATGGTGCGGCCCGTGCAAACAGCTCGCTCCCGTTCTCGAAAAGGTCGCCGCCGACTATGCCGACAAGGGCGTCGTGCTGGCAAAGGTCGATGTCGATGCGAATCGCTTCATCGCAGGCCAGTTTCAGGTCCAGTCGATTCCGACCGTCTATGCCATATTCCAGGGCCAGCCGGTCGCAAATCTCACTAATGCCCGGACCGAAAGCCAGCTGAAGTCCGTGCTCGACCAGCTTCTCGCGCAGCTTCCCATCGAGAGCGATGCGAGCGCCCGCGCGGTCGAGATCGCGCCCTTGATCGAAATGGGCGAAAATGTGCTCGCCGAGGGCGACGGACCGCGCGCGGCGAGCATCTTTACGCAAATCCTCGACATGGCACCCGACAATGCCGCAGCGCATGGGGGCCTCATCCGCGCGCTGCTCGCAGCGGGCGAGATCGAGGCCGCGCAGGCCGCCCTCGACGCCGTGCCCGATGAGGTCGCTGGCGACCCCGCGATCGCGCAGGCGAAAAGTGCAGTCGCGCTCGCTGCCGATGCGCCCGATGCAAGCGAGCTCGCGGCGCTCGAAGCCGCGGTGGCGGCGAATGGCGAGGATCACCAGGCGCGCTTTGACCTTGCCGTCGCCCAGATTGGCGCCGGGCAGCGCGACGCAGCCGCTGACAATCTGCTTCGCATCGTCGAAGCCGACCGCGAGTGGCAGGAAGGCGCCGCGCGCGCGAAGCTCCTTGAACTGTTTGAGGCCGTGGGGCTTGAAAACCCCTGGGTTGCGGCGCAGCGCCGCCGCTTGTCGCTCATCCTGTTCGGCTGATGAGCGAGGCGGCACCCCTGACCATCCAGCGGATTGCGATCTTTCCGCTGCCCGGTGCAGTGCTGTTTCCGGGGCTGCACCTGCCGCTCCATATCTTCGAGCCGCGCTACAAGGCGATGGTGCAGGAAGTGCTGGCACGCGACCGTCAGATCGGAATGATCCAGCCGCGGCAGATCGCGGGCGAGGAAAGCCGCGAGCCGCCCGCCCTCTACGAGGTCGGGTGCGTCGGACGCATCGTCGATGTCGAGGCGCTCGAAGAGGGGCGTTTCAACCTGATTCTCGAGGGCGTCGCGCGGTTCCGCGTGCGCCGCGAGCTCGACGTCACCACGCCCTTTCGCCAGGTCGAGGCCGAGATTGAAACCGAGGTTGAAACCGATGCCGTCCTGTCGAGCATCGAACGCGCCAGCCTCGAACGCGAAGCGAAGCGCTTTGCGGCGCGGCAGGGCTATGTTGTCGACTGGGATTCGGTCGGCCAGCTCGACGATGCGACGCTGGTCAACGGCATCGCTCAGGTCGCCCCTTTCGATGCGGCGGCGAAACAGGCGCTGCTCGAAGCGACACCGATCGAGGCGCGTGCCGAGCTCGTTATCCAGCTCATGCAGTTTTTCGGCCGTTTCGACGGCGACGACGGGCGCGCGACGCTTCAATAGCCGGGCGGCGTCGCCCGCGACCCCGTCCGCTACCCTAAATTTCCGCCCCCGCGAGCAATCGGGGAAGGTCGCCTGATTCGCCGCGCGCTTCGTCCATGAAGAAGCGCTTGAGTGTGGGCAGCCGCTGCACCGCACCAAGCCCCGCGCGGCGGACGGCCGAGGCGGCACGCCCGGGGATACCGAAGAGGCGGGTCAGACCGTCGGTTGCAAGACTGACCATCAGATTGTCGAGCCCGCGCCAGCGCTGGTAGCGCGCAAGGAGAGCTGCGTCGCCGAGGTCGAGCCCGAGCCGCGCGCCGTCGACGAGCACCTCGGCAAGCGCTGCGACGTCGCGAAGGCCAAGGTTGAGCCCTTGGCCCGCAATCGGATGGATGCCGTGCGCCGCGTCGCCCACGAGCGCGATCCGGTCGGTCACGATCTTTGCGCTGTGGTGAAAACCGAGCGGGTAGGTCATCCGGGGCGCCACCAGCTCCATCTGGCCAAGCAGGCTGCCGGCGCGCTTTTCGAGCTCGGCGATGAACCCCCTGTCTCCCAGTTTGGCAAAGGCGGGTCCCTCTTTCTCCGACACCGTCCAGACAAAGGCCGAGCGGTGGCGTCCCTCGGCATCATCGACGAGCGGGAGCAGGGCAAAGGGGCCTGAGGGGAAGAAGATTTCATGCGCGACATGATCGTGCGGGCGGGCGTGCGCGACCGCGCCGATCATCGCGTGATGATGATAGGACCAGCTCGCGATGCTGAACCCGGCCTCGTCGCGTGTCGGCGAGCGGCGCCCCTCGGCAACGATGAGGAGCGGTGCGGCGAGCCGCTTGCCGTCCGCGAGCGTCAGTGTGACGCCGTGGGCATCGACCGTGCGCGCCGTGACATTCGCCGGCATGTTGAGCCGGACGAGCGGCGCATCGGCAATCGCGGCGGCGAGCGCTAAGCGGAGCTCGCGATTCTCGATCATCACGCCCAGCGCCGGGTCGTCGCTCTGGGTCACGAAATCAAGCTCGCCCGCCTGCCCGCCGTCGCTGACCTTGATCGCGCGGATTGCGCAGCCATGACCCTGAAGCCGGTCGGCGAGCCCCAGTACCTGAAACATCTGCCATGTCGCGCTCGCGATCGCCGAGGCACGGCCGTCAAAGCCGGGAGCGATGGTGGCGACCGGGTCGGCAGGATCGACGACCTGCGAGGAGAGACCGTGATGCGCAAGCGCAAGGGCGAGCGTTTGGCCGACAAGGCCGCCGCCCGAGATCAGGACATCGCTGCGCTGCGTTTCGGTCATGCATGCCGCCCTAGCCCGCCAGGACGCCCTTGGGAAGCGGGCAGGCGGGCCGAGCCGCGCTTGACGCCGAGTCCGGCGCATGCGCATATCGCCGGGACCAACTGCATTGGGGACCGATTTCGCATGGCAAGCCGCAAGGCCGCGACCGCAAAGGCCGATTGGCGCACCGTTTTCCGCGCGAGCATCGCTCGCTCGATGGTCATCGGGGCGGCGGCGGCGCTCGCTCTGTTCACTCTCTTTCTCACTCTCGCGCTCATCACCCACGACAGCACCGATGCCGCGATTCACACGGCGGCGGGCGGCAATCCGTCGAACTGGATGGGAAGCGCGGGGGCGTGGTTTGCCGATCTCCTGCTGTTCGTCGGCGGCGTTCCTGTCGTGCTGCTGTTGCCGCTTTTGGGGATCATGGCATGGCGGCTTTGGGCCCAGACGCCCCAGCCCTATTGGAAGCGCCAGCTGGTCTTCATGCTCGTTGCCATTTCGCTCGTCGGGCTGGGCGCGCAGCTTTGGGCACCCGACAGCGACGCGCCGCTGCCCGCGGGCTGGGGCGGCATTGTACCGCTTGTTCTTGGAAACGCGGTGTCACCGCTGTTCGATCGCGCGGGCGAGCCTGCCGCCGCGCTCCTTCGGATTGCCACTATATTGCTGCTCCTCGTCGCCGGGCTATGGCTTGCCTCGCGCGCCTTGCGGCTCGAAAAGGGATGGGCGAGCCGTTTCCGCCTTCCCGCGGCCGAAAGCAGCCGCACCGCCGCGCCGGCGGCCGCTGCCTCGCCTGCCGAACGCGCAACAAACCTCATGGACCGCGTCGTGCGTCCGCGTCCGCGCGCCGAGCCGAGCGACCGCGCGCCGCCCGAGATCGCAGAGCCCGTGCAGCGCTCGCAGCCCTCCAAGCCCAAGGCCAAGCCCCAGACCGAACTTTTCACCCACTATCAGCTGCCGTCGATCGACCTCCTCGCCGCGCCTCCCGAGGGTCCCTCGGGGCAGATCGACAAGGCGGGCCTTGAACGCAATGCGCGGCTGCTCGAATCGGTGCTCGAGGATTTCCAGGTCAAGGGCGTCATCACCGCGGTTCGCCCGGGACCGGTCGTCACCATGTACGAGCTTGAACCCGCGCCGGGTACGAAGGCGAGCCGCGTGTCGAACCTTGCCGACGACATCGCGCGCAACATGTCGGCGCTGTCGGCGCGCATCGCGCCGATCCCGGGCCGCACCGTCATCGGTATCGAATTGCCCAACGCGCACCGCGAGGCGGTCGTGCTCCAGGAAATGATCGGCAGCCAGCTCTTCCAGGATCAGACGGGGGCGCTTCCGATCATCCTTGGCAAGAATATCAGCGGCGATCCCGTGATCGCCGATCTTGCACCAATGCCGCACCTCTTGATCGCGGGTACGACCGGATCGGGCAAGTCGGTCGGTCTCAACGCGATGATCCTCTCGCTTCTCTATCGCCTCGGCCCCGACCAGGTGAAGATGATCATGATCGACCCCAAGATGCTGGAACTCAGCGTCTATGACGGCATCCCGCATCTCCTCGCCCCCGTGGTCACCGAGCCCAAGAAGGCGATCCGTGCGCTCAAATGGGCGGTCGAACAGATGGAGGACCGCTACCGGATGATGTCGTCGCTGTCGGTGCGCAACCTTGCAGGCTACAACGACAAGGTGCGCGCCGCGCTCGCCAAGGGTAAGTCGCTCGGACGCCGCGTCCAGACCGGCTATGACCCCGACACCGGCCAGCCGGTCTATGAGGAAGAGACGCTCGACTATCAGCCGCTGCCGCAGATTGTTGTCGTCGTCGACGAGCTTGCCGACCTCATGATGACCGCGGGCAAGGAGGTCGAATTCCTGATCCAGCGGCTTGCGCAGAAGGCGCGCGCCGCGGGCATCCACCTCATTCTCGCAACGCAGCGTCCGTCGGTCGACGTCATCACCGGCGTCATCAAGGCGAACCTGCCGACCCGCATCAGCTTCAACGTTACCTCGAAGATCGACAGCCGCACCATCCTCGGCGAAGCGGGCGCCGAACAGCTGCTCGGCAAGGGCGACATGCTTTATGTGCCCGGCGGCAAGCAGATCACGCGCATCCACGGCCCCTTTGTCTCCGACGACGAGGTGCGCGCGGTCGCCGATCACTGGCGCGGACAGGGCCAGCCCGACTATGTCGAAAGCGTGACCGAGGATCCCGAGGACGGCGGTTTCGCGATGGAGGGCGCGCCTGCCGGCGGCGACAGCGCCGAGGACCGCATGTATGCAAAGGCATGCCAGATCGTCGTCGACAGTCAGAAGGCCTCGACGAGCTGGCTCCAGCGCCAGTTGCGCATCGGCTACAACAGCGCGGCGCGGCTCATCGAGCGGATGGAAGACGAGGGTCTCGTGAGCCCGCCCAATCATGTCGGGCGGCGCGACGTGCTGACCGACCAATATGGGCAGCCGCGCTGACGGGGAAGGGGAACCAAGAGCGGTTTCGCGGCTTGAACCTCTCCCAACGCCGGGTTCAGCGCGCATTCAATGCCGCGAGCGCATCTCCGGCGCAACAGAGCCATGAAAATGAGAGTCCTATGAACCTGACCCCTACCCGCAAGAGCCTGACCCGCATCGCCGCCTGGACGCTTGCGCCCGCCGCCGCCGCGGGGCTCGTCTTTGCCGCCCCCGTTCTTGCTGAGACGCCGAGCGCGCTTTCCGCGGTGCAGGCGCACCTCAAGAACACCAGTTCGATGACCGCCGATTTCGTCCAGACAGACCGCAAGGGCCAGCGGCTCAGCGGTACGTTGACTTTGAAGCGTCCGGGCAAGATCCGCTTCCAATATCAAAAGGGCGTGCCCTTGCTCATCGTCGGCGACGGCAGCCGGCTGACGATGATCGATTATGAGGTGAAGCAGGTGCAAAGCTGGCCGGTGAAGAATTCGCCGCTTGGCGCGCTGCTCGATCCCGATCGCGATCTCAGCAAATATGCCAAGGTCCTGCCCACCGGGAGTGACGGGGTGATCAGCGTCGAGGTCAAGGACCCCAAGCGCCCCGAATATGGAACGATCACGATGGTGTTCCTGCGCGATGGAAGCGCGCCAGGCGGGCTGCGCTTGCGCGGCTGGGTCGCGCTCGACTCGCAGAACAACCGCACCCGGATCGATCTCAGCAATCAGAAGTTCAACGTCGCGGTTGCCGATTCCACCTTCCGCTGGACCGACCCGCGGCCGAAGACCCGCGGGCGCTAACCGCTTCGGCTCTGCGAGCTTTGCACCGACGCCGGTCCCCCGAAAAAAGAGGGGGCCGGCGTTCGACGAATGGTAGGCTGAAGCCGACGAACGGTCGCCACACAGCCTTCGGGCGGCTCTCGTTCAGCTTGGCGACAGGCAAGGCGCGCTATCGAAACTCTCGAAGGCGCCGACACGGCCCCCGGCTTTGGGTTTCCCCCTGTTGCCCCACCCGGACGGCCAGGTGTCTTCATTCAAGAGCGTGACGAACGCTGACCTTGAACCCCCGTTCCACCGCCCCTGGGACGGGGGTTTATGATTCGTCTCCCTCGCGCTGCAGCGCCATTGCGAAGGCCGATCCGCGCCGATAGAGCCGACGGCATGACAAGTATCGCGTCCTGGAACATCAACAGCGTCCGCGCCCGTCTCGGCATCGTCGAGAAATTCCTGCGCGAGGAAACTCCCGACATCCTCTGCCTTCAGGAAACCAAGGTCGAATGCGGCCTGTTTCCCAAGGCGATGTTCGAGGCGCTCGGCTACACCCACATCGTCACCAACGGCCAGCGCATGCACCACGGCGTCGCGATCGTCAGCCGGGTGCCCCTTGCCGACGTGCGCCAATATGACTGGCAGGCGAATGGCGAGGCGCGCCATATCGGGGTGACGCTCCCGTCGGGCGTGCGGCTCGACAATGTCTATATTCCCGCGGGCGGCGACATTCCCGACCGCAATCTCAATCCCAAATTCGGGCAGAAACTCGACTTTTTCGGCCGCATGACCGATTGGGCGGGGACGCTTGCGGGGGCGCCGACCGTGCTCACCGGCGATTTCAACGTCGCGCCGCTCGAAAGCGATGTGTGGAACCACAAGGCGCTGCTCGACGTCGTCAGCCATACGCCGATCGAGGTCGAGACGCTGGCCCGCCTCCAGGCAGCCGCCGACTGGGTCGATCTCGGGCGCCACTTCATTGCGCCGCCGGCCCCGCTTTTTACCTGGTGGAGCTACCGGGCGAAAGATTGGGAGGCGTCGAACCGCGGTCGCCGCCTTGATCATATGTGGGTGACGCCTGCCCTCAAGGACGAGGCCATCGCGCACCGCGTTGTCCAGCCTGCGCGAAGCTGGGAGCGACCCTCGGACCATATTCCGCTGGTGACGGAGTTTTCCTTTTGAGCGATGCGGCCGGCGAGGGCGCCCGCCGGGCGGCGCGCGCGATCGACGCGCTGCGCCGCGGCTGGCCGCTGCGCGTCGCGGCCGAGGACGGCACGCTCGATTTGCTGGCGGTCGAGAGCGCGCGCGATGCAGCGCTTGCACAGTTCGCCAGCAGCGACGTGCTGCTTTCGGGCGAGCGCGCCGTGACCCTGAAGCTCACCAACCAGCGCGCGGCGGCAACGCCCGGGCCGGTGCGGCTCGCAGGCGCGGCGACGAGCGTCGCCGAAGCGCTCGCGATCGCCGACCCGGCGCTCGATCTTGCGCATCCCTTCAAGGGTCCGTTCCGCACCATGGCGACCGGCGGCGAGGCCGCCGCCGCGGCCGCGATGACGATGGCGCGCCATGCGGGACTTCTTCCTGCCTTCTTCGTCCGCGAAGCGGTGGGCGCGGCCGAAACCGAGTGTACATCAGAGGATGTGGCGGCGCTCCTCGATCCCGCGCGGCTCGAGATTGCGGCGCGCGCACGGCTGCCCGTCGAAGCGAGCGAGACGGGCGAGATCATCGCCTTCCGCAGTCCGGAAGAAGCTTCGGATCATGTTGCGCTCGTGATCGGCCAGCGCGATGGTCAGCCTCCCGTTGTGCGGCTCCACAGCGAGTGCCTCACCGGCGACGTCCTTGGCAGTCTCAAATGCGATTGCGGACCCCAGCTTCACGCCGCGCTCCACGCGATGGCCGATGCGCCGTGGGGCGTGCTCCTCTATCTGAGGCAGGAAGGGCGGGGGATCGGGCTCGTCAACAAGCTGCGCGCCTACGCGCTGCAGGACCAGGGGCATGATACGGTCGACGCCAATCTTCGCCTCGGCTTTCCGGTTGAGGCGCGCGATTTCGCGATCGCGGCGCGGATGCTTGAACTCCTCAACATTCCGCGCATCCGCTTGATGACGAATAACCCGGAAAAGGTCGCGCGGCTCGAGCGAGAAGGCATCGCGGTCGTCGAGCGGATTCCGCTCGCCCTGCCGACAAATCCGCATAACGAGCAATATCTCGCGACGAAGCGCGATCGGACGGGGCATCAACTCTAGAAAATGGCGCGCGCGCGATCGCGAGCAAGCGCCCCGCTGCCCGCTACGGCGCACCCTGGCGGGAGAAACGGGGCTCGGCTTGCCGGCTTAGTGGACGAACCGTGCAACCACGTCGCGATAGCTGCGGCTGACCTTCACCTGCGCGCCCGACCCCAGGATGAGGAAGCATTCGCCATTGGTGTGCGGCTTGACCTGCTTGACCTGGCTCAGATTGACGATCGTCGAGCGGTGAACGCGCTGGAAGTTACGCGGGTCGAGCCTCTTTTCGAGATCCTTCATCGTCTCGCGAAGGATGAGGCTGTTGTCCGCGGTATAGATGCACATATAGTCGCCGGCAGCGTCGATCCGTTCGATGCTGTCGACATCGACGCGAAAAATCTGCCCGCGATCCTTGATGTTGATCATCTTCTCATAGCGGTCGGCGGCGTGCGCATCGGGTGCTGCTTCGCCTTCGAATTCTTCCGCTGCCTCGGGTGCAACCTCGGCGAGAACGCTCTTCAGCCGCTCGACTTCGGCCGCGCCGCGTTTCTCGGCAAGCCGCTGGCGCACGCGGTCGAGGGCATCGGCAAGCCGTTCGGGCTCGACGGGCTTCACCAGATAATCGACCGCCTGCGCCTCGAAGGCCCGGATCGCATGGTCCGAATAGGCGGTCACGAACACAACGAGCGGAGGCTCGACCTCCATCAGGCCCTGGATCACGGAAAAGCCGTCAAACCCCGGCATCTGAATGTCGAGGAAGACGAGGTCAGGTTTATGTGTCTTGATCTTGCGGATGGCTTCGCGGCCATTCTGGGCGGTGTCGACCACCTCGACATCCGGATGCGCTTCGAGCCGCAGCTGCAGGCCCTGGGTCGCCAATTTTTCATCATCCACGAGGATGGTTCTAATCGTCATGTCTGTCCGGTTCCAATCGTCGCTTGTCCATCGGGCTGAAACGGAAACTCGATTCGGACGGTGAAGCCGCCATCGGCGCCGGATTGCGCCTCGAACCGCTGCTGGTCACCAAAAGCCTGCGCGAGCCGGTCCCTGATATTGGCTAAACCCACACCCGTCGATTCCGTTGCATAGCCTGTGGTGGGGTCCCCACCCCCCGCTGACAATCCCGCGCCCGTGTCGGACACGGTAATCCGGACGTTTTCACCGGCAAGCTGCGCCGAAATGGTGATATCGGCGCCTTCTTCCTGCGGCGTTACGGCATATTTGATCGCATTTTCGATGAGCGGCTGAAGCAAAAGCGAGGGCAATCGCGCGCGCGCGACCGCGGGATCGATCTCAAAATGCGGGCGCAGCCGGTCTTCGAAACGCATCTTCTCGATGTCGAGATAAAGCTTCAGCGTCTCGATCTCCTGCGCCAGCGTCACCTGCGCGGTCGGCTCGTTGGCAAGCGTATAGCGCAAGAAGGCGGAAAGGCGCGAGAGCATCGCGTTCGCAGGCTCCGCCTGTTTCAGGAGCACGAGCGTCGAGATGCTGTTGAGCGTGTTGAACAGGAAGTGCGGATTGAGCTGATAGCGCAGCATCGCAAGCTGGGCTGAAGCTGCCTGCGTCTCGAGACGGAGCACGCGGTCATTCTGTTCCTCGAGCTGGAGGAAATAGTTGATCGCAAAATAGAGCGCCGACCAGGCAGCAAGCGACGTCGCATCGACATAGACGAGGGCGAGCAAGAGCCCCGTCAGGCCCGACTCGCTCTTGGGGTTCACGACCTGCAGCACCCAGGCATCGATAAAGGCCCAGAGCGCTGCTGCGACCGCCATCAATCCGAAGCTTGCGCTCCACATCAAAATCGGCGGGCGGTTGAACAGGGCGCGATAACAGACCGACAGGAGCAGCGTCAGCGAAAAGCCCGTGATCGCGGACACAATCACGGGGACGAGGAAGGAGAGGGACTGACCCCCGGCGAGCCCCGAGACGCCGCGCAGGCCGAGCCAGGCGATCCAGCCCAGAATCTGCAGGTTCCAGAAGGCGCGGACCTTGTTGCCGAAAAATGGGCCCGGCGAGGTCAATCCGAAGAATGGCATGGAGACGGCTCGCGTTACCCTGCTTCAGCGGCCCGGCGCGGACCGCCGGACGATGGCCGCGATCATTCCGCCGCGACCGGCGTCATGCGGTCGGTGCGCACCCGCGCCTGACCGAGGGGCTGCAGTTCCGAGCGGTGCTTCCAGACAAGTTCCTTGTAGCCAAGCGGGCGCCCGTCGTGCGCGGTGATCGTGACGGGGCCGATCGGCTGCTCGTCGCGTACGTCGACAAGAACCGGTGTGGACGGCACGCCTGCGCCCCATTTTTCGCCCCACTGGCGCAGCGCGATCATCGCCGGCAGCAGCTCGATGCCCTTTTCGGTAAGCTGATAGTGCACCTTGCGCCGATCCTCGGCCATTACCTCGCGCGCCATGATGCCATGGTCGACCAGCCGCGACAGCCGATTCGAGAGGATGTTGCGCGCAATGCCGAGTTCCTGCTGGAACTCCTCGAAATGATGGACGCCATTGAAGGCGGCGCGAAGGATCATGAATGACCAACGCTCGCCCATCGCCTCGAGCGCGAGCGGCAGTGCACATTTGCCGCCATCGAGATCATTCAACGGTTCGCGTAATTTTGCCATGGGCCAAGCCCTAACCCATTATCGGCGTCAACGCCAAAAATTTTGTCATCGGCCGCTACGGCGCGCGGGCGTCCTCCTCGGCCTGCCACCTTCGCCCGGAATAGCGGCCCATCGGGGTGGACGATCCTGCTAAGATTCGCATTGCATTTGGAGCGCGAGCGACGACATTGGAGACGATGCTCAGGCAGTATGAACTTGTCGAGCGCGTTCGCGCTTATGATCCCGACGTCGACGAGGCGTTGCTCAACCGTGCCTATGTCTTCACCGTCCAGAAGCACGGCAGCCAGAAGCGTGCCTCGGGTGACCCCTATTTCAGCCATCCTGTCGAAGTTGCGGGAATTTTGACCGACCTTCACCTCGACAGCGAAACGATCGTGACAGCGCTGCTTCACGATACGCTCGAGGATACGCTGACAACGCCCGAGGAGATCGAGCGGCTCTTCGGCGGCGACGTCGGGCGCCTTGTCGACGGGGTGACCAAGCTCAGCAAGATCGAGGCGCAGACCGAGAATGAGCGGGCGGCGGAAAATCTGCGCAAATTCCTGCTCGCCATGTCGGACGACATTCGCGTGTTGCTGGTCAAGCTCGCCGACCGGCTGCACAATATGCGCACGCTGCATTTCATCAAGAATCCGGAAAAGCGCCGCCGCATCGCCAAGGAAACGATGGATATCTATGCCCCGCTCGCCGAGCGGATCGGCATGTACGAATATATGCGCGAGATGCAGCTTCTCGCCTTTCGCGAGCTCGAGCCCGAAGCCTATGCGACGATCACCGGCCGCCTTGCCAAGCTGACCGCGGGCGGCAAGGACAAGGTCGCGGCGATCAGCCGCGAATTCAAGGAGCTGCTCGCGAAGAACGGCATCGACGCCGACGTTTCGGGGCGCGAGAAACACCCCTATTCGATCTGGCGCAAGATGCAGGAGCGCCACGTCAGCTTCGAGCAGGTCACCGACATTATCGCCTTTCGCATCGTGACCCCGACCGATGCCGATTGCTATGCGGCGCTCGGCCTCATTCATCGCAAGTGGAAAATGGTCCCCGGCCGCTTCAAGGATTATATCTCGACGCCGAAGCGCAACGGCTACAAGTCGCTCCACACGACGATCATGCATCAGCAGAATATGCGGATCGAGATCCAGATCCGCAGCGTTGACATGCACCAGCAGTCCGAGTTCGGGCTGGCGGCGCATTGGGCGTACAAGCAGGGGGGGGCGGCACCCGATGGACAGGCGGGGTGGATACGCGACCTGCTCGAAATTCTCGAACAGACGCACGATCCCGACGAGGTTTTGGAAAACACGCGCATCGCGATGTACCAGGACCGGATCTTCGCCTTCACCCCGAAGGGCGTGCTGCACCAGCTTCCCAAGGGCGCAACGCCCGTCGACTTTGCCTATGCCGTGCACACCGGCCTTGGCGATCGCACCGTCGGCGCCAAGGTCAATGGAAGGCTCGTGCCGCTCCGCACGCAGCTCGCCAACGGCGACACGGTCGAGATCCTCTCGTCGGACAAGCAGGTGCCCCAGCCCGCCTGGCTCGGCTTTGCGGTCACCGGCAAGGCGCGCGCCGCGATCCGGCGTCATGTGCGCTCAAAGGAAAAGGTCGAGCTCGCCGCCCTCGGGCGCAAGATGTACGACGAGATCGCCCGCCGCCTTCCCGGCAAGATCGGCGACAAGGCGCGCGCGGCCGCGATCGAACGGCTGAAGCTTGAGGACGACACCGCGCTCTATGTCGCCATCGGCAAGCGGCAGCTAAGCGACAATGCGGTGCTCGAGGCGCTGGTGCCCGGCATTACCGCCGAGATGAAGTCCAAGCCCGGCAAACTCAAGCAGGGGGCGGCGGTGTCGATCGAGGGTCTGACCCCCGGCGTCGCCTACAAGCTCGCCGATTGCTGCCACCCGGTGCCCGGCGACCGCATCGTCGGTCTCGCGCGTCCGGACGAGGGGATCGAGGTGCATGTCATCGACTGCCCGAGCCTTGCCGACGGGATCGACGCCGACTGGATCGACCTGCGCTGGCAGGAAGACAGCGAGGGCGGCAATGCGCGGCTGTGCGTCGTCATCCTCAACGAGCCGGGAACGCTCGCGGAAATGTCGGGCATTCTTGCCGCCAACTCGGCGAATATCACCAATTTGCGCCTCTCGAATCGCGAAGGCGATTTTCATACCTATGACATTGTCGTCGAGGTCCGCGACGTTCACCATGTCATGCGCATCCTCTCGGCGCTGCGCGCCTCGGATCAGGTCGTGCAGGCGGAACGGCTCTGACCCTCCGCTGCCTTCATCGATCATCACGTCTGCGAGCCCGGGGCGCGGCCGCGCTCGGCGAGCGCGGTGCGGCGCTTCGCCGATGAGCACAAGGGTCAGTCGGGATATTTGAGCGGCGGTCGCCAGCCGCCTTGATCGACCGCATCGCTGACCTTGTAGACCAGGCCCTTGCTGTTGAGGAACAGCTTTTCCATCTCGGGCCGGGTGAAGGGCCGCGAGCCGATCCGGCCGAAGATCGCGAGCTGCCCGCCTGTCTCGTCGACCGCGCGGTCGCGGTCGAGCCCCTTCGAGAGCGACAGCGCCGGCGCGGGCGTTTTTGCCCAGGCGATCAGCTCTGGTGTGGGTTTGGGCGAGAAACCGTAGAGACCCGGATTGTCGGGGCTGGTGAGCTGGAGCACCTTGATGCCGTTCCGCCCGTCGGCGACATAGGCGAAGAGCGAGGCATTGGTGGTCGCGACGATCACATCCTCGGCATCGGTCATCGTGCCGCCGAAGGTCAGCGGGGGCCCCGCGATGGGCGCGGCGGGGCGCGTGACGTCGACGATGACCAGCCCGTCCGCTTTCGCCGCAACATACAGGAAGGTGCGCGCAAGATAGAGTTTGCGTGCATCCGCGAGCCGCACCGTCCCCGAGGGCACCGGCACCGGCTGGTCCATATGGGTGATGTCGAACAGCTTCACGCCCTCGGCATCGGTGACCCAGAGATAGCGGAACTGCACCGCGCTCGCCCGCGCGTCGGTGAGAGGCAGCCGCGCGGTGACTTTGGGCTCAAGCGGGACCGAGAGATCGACCACGACGAGCCCGGTCTCGGCGGTGATATAGGCATAGTTGCCCGCGAGCGTGATGTGCCGCGCGCCGGCGAGCATGTTGTCGGGGTTCCAGGTCAGTGCGCGGGTGAGGCGGTTGTTGCGGAATTCGCCGTCAGCGAGCGTGTCGACATCGACGAGGATCAGCCCTTCGACGCTGTCGGTGATCACCGCATAGCGATAGATGGGATGCAGCGCCTGCTCCTCATTTTCCGGGAAATTCTTCCGGATGAACTCGTTGCGCGCCATGCTGATCGGCTGATTTGTGCCGATCGCCATGCAGGTTGCATTCTTCGTCCTGACATGCGTGTCGTGCCCCAGCGGCGAGAATGGGGCGCGAACGATGCGTTCGGAGAAGCCCTTGTTGCCGATCGAGGCGACGTCGTAGACGCGAAAGCCGCCCTTGCCCTCGGCGACGAACATATATTCCCCGCGCTGCTGGAGGCAGTTCACCCGCCCGCTCGTCCCCTGGACGAAATTGTGAAACTCCTCGAGCGACCGGCTTTCGCCCGACCCCTTCTTGTCGAAGGTCTTGCCGCGCACCCAGTTCTTGAGCTCACGGCCATTCTGCTCGACATGCAATTTCCAGTAATCGGGATAGGCATAGCGCTGGAGATAGCTGCCGATAACGGCCTGCGGCTCGTCCCATTCGGTGACGCGCGTCGCCTGGAAGCCATCCTCGAGCCCCGACCAGACGTTGAGGCCGACGAAGTTGACGAAATTGGTGCCCAGAAGGAGGAGCTGGGACATGATCGCATTATTGTCGTCGGCCGCCGACAGGTGGCAGTCGGTACATTGCTTGGTTTCGCTCCGCCGCACCGTGTGCGGGAAGTGCGGCGCGAAAGCCTGGCTTGAAAAGCCCGCAGCGGAAATGGGCGCCTGCTGCACATAGATGCGCTCGCGGTTGATGTTCGTCGACGACAGGACAAGCGCCGAAGACGAGCGGATCGGCGCGATGATGCCGCGCGGATTGCCATCGGCGTCGGGCTCGCCGGGCTTGGTGAGCATGTGCCGGCCGAGCTGGAACATTTCGTCGCGCGCCACCTGCGGGTTGTAGGTTGCGAAATTGCGCGTCTCCTCCCCCTCGAAATGGTGCATCTTGGTCTTCCAGTTCGCCTCGATGGGCAAATGGCAGCCGCCGCAGCTCGTGGTCCATGACAGGTGGCAGGTGAAGCAGGCCATGCGCTCGTCGCCGTGGGCGCGGTCCTCGCGCGCGATGCCCGGTCCCCAGGCAAAACTGCCGTCCTCGGCGCCCGAGCGCGACATCAGCTTTGCGCGCGCCGCCTTGGCATTGAAATGCGGCCCCGGCGTCACCGCCTGCTTGACGAGGCTGACCTGCCATTCGAGCTTGGGGTCGACGATCGAACGTTGAATGAGCCCGGTAACCTCGCCGTCATCGCCATATTGGAACTCGAAGCGCCGCCGCCCGTCGGGGTTGCGCAGCAAGGCAAGGTTGGTTCCCTGCGGGCGCGCCGCGACGTTCGAGGTCAAGAGGTTGGGCAGCGCATCCGCGGTGCCGTGGCAGTCCTTGCAGCCGATCTCGATCGCGTTTGCGACCTCGCCCTGAATATAGCCATTGCCGTGGCTGTCCTGCGCGAAGTGGCAGTCGGCGCACTGCATCCCTTTTTCGGCGTGGATGTCCATCATATGGACGGCCTTGCCGGGATTGAGACCCGGCGGAACGAACTTGCCCTCGATGCCCGGCCTTTCCGGATCGGCGCTCGCAAGGCAGAGATCGCGCTGCTTCGCGTCCCCGTAATGCGCGCAGCTCTTGCGCCATTTCTCGGGGTCCCTGGGGTCGATGATATGCGCGCTGTCGGTGCCGTAGGTCGCCATATTCCCCTCGGCATCGAGCAGGTTGCCGCTGCGGTCGCGCTTGAAGACGCCGCGGAAGTTCCAGCCGTGGCCGTGATAGTCCGCGAACTGCGTGTCCTTGTTGCTCGCGTTGACGTCATAGACGTCGCGAAGGAACTCGACGTCGGACCACAGGCCGCGCGGGCTTGCGCCTTCGGGATTGCGCTCCAGCGTCCGGTGCACTTCGGCCGCGGACGGATAGCGCTGCTGCTTGTAGGTCTTGCGATACTCCGCCTCGCTCATCCCAGCCGGGCGCGGCGCGCTGTTCTCGGGTCCCGGCCAGAGCTGCGGCGCGTCCGATTCATAATCCCACATCGTGTATCCGAGGTAGGAGTTTAAGAAGATGTTCGGCTGGTGCATGTGGCAGTTCATGCACTGGGCGGTCGGAATCGCGCGGGTGAAGGCGTGGGTGATCGGATGCCCCGATTCGCCGCGCGGCTTCACCGGCGCCCCGGCCGCGGCATCCGCAGGATCAATGAGGGCGCCGTGCCCTTCTGCGCCGGGCGCATGCGCGGCCGCTTTAGCGTGGCCGCCGCCGTGGCCGCCGTCGTCCGGCTTCCATGTCTTGCCTGCGATGGTCGGATCGACCGTTGCGGTCTCGCCGTCGCGGCCAAAGGCGGCATAGGTCAGGCTGTGCCGCGGCTCGCGGTCGTTGGCGTAGATGACATGGCAGCCCGCGCAGCCCGACTGGCGATAGTCGCCGGGCTGGTCGTTGGTCCCCATGAACCACATATAGGGGTCGTTGAGGCGCGTCTTGTGGATGTTGAGCACCGCGATCGCGATGCGCAGCCCGGTGCCCGGACCGCGGTTCGACTGCTTGAGGTCGGGGCGTCCGGGCTCCTCGAGCCGCTGGATGCTTCCGGTCGGATTGGGCAGGCCAATCTCGGGGAACTGCGTGTTGATGTTGCGTCCGCCGCGTTCGAAGACGCGAAACACGTCGCTCGGCGGCATCACGCTCCAGCGCGGCAGCGGATAGAGCCGCGCGAGCGCGCCGCGCTTCGTCTCGCTGTCGGAGAGGATCTTTTCTGACGCAAAACTCGGCTTGCACGCCTCTTTATACTCTTCTGCGCTCAGCAAGGAGGAGGGGGAGAGGACGCACGCCGGCTCGCCGGTCCGCGTATAGGCTTCGCCGAAGATCGACTTCTTGAAGGGAACGATGCCATTATTATAGGCGCCGCCCGCCCAGAACATCGCCGCGGTCGACATCAAGGAACGCTCGGCGGCCTCGATGATCTCGAGGTGACACGCGCCGCAGGCCTCGCGCGCGACCCGGTAGTCGCTCGGATTGACGAAGCGGATATATTCGGGCGCTTCCTTGTTGAGCAGCGTATAACTCCGCTTCGGGTTCGCCGACGTCTCCCCCCACGCGCCGGGGAGCGTTGGCTGCGGATGCGCGCGCTTCATCACCGCCTTGTTCGAGGGATCCTCATAACCGAGCTTCGGGTCGCCAAATTCGCGCGCATCCCCGCCGTGGCAGTCGGTGCAGCCGAGCCGGACCGCGGGGGTCGCGTGCATCGTGGGCCGATCGGTGCGGACATGGCAGCTGTAACAGCCTTCCGACTTCGCCATCATCTCGGCCTCGCTCTGCTCGCGCGGGGCAGGCGGCGTGAAGCGATACTCGACCTTGACCGGCTTTTCCTCTTCGGATGCGCGGACCATCTGCGCGGCAAAGGCCAGCGACATCAGCAGGAAGGCGGCAAAGGCGAAGAGCTTGCGGTGCATGGCCTAGAAACTCAAAATCATGTTGGCGAGGATCGACACATAAATGTCGTCCCGCTGCTTGTTATCGAACAGATCCTTGAACCCCGCGCCGGGAACCAGGACGGCCGCGCTCAGCCGCCCGACGATGTTCTGCGTCGCCTTGGGCCGCCAGATGCCCGCGAGCGACAGGTCCCAGCCGATATCCCTGGGGATCGAGCCCTCGCTGCGCAGCACCTGGAGGCTCGATGTATTTTCGAACCAGAGATGATTGAGGTTGGCGCTGATACGCACTTGCGGCGACAGGTCGAAATCGCCGCCGGCGCCGACGAGGATCGTGCCGGGATTGTTGAAGTTCGACTGGCCTTCTTCCTTCGAGGAGCGCAGCGAGTTCAATATGCCGTTGCGGCCGTTGATCGAAATGACGCGCCCGCCGCCTGCAAAGGGGATCGTCTGGCGGATCCAGTAGCTGGTGTCGGCGCCTGCGAAGATCGGATTTTCGAAGATCGCGTCGAACCCGCCCTCGGTACGATTGTAAGGATCACCGTCGCCGGTCGCGTAAAGTCCCGACAGGCGAAAGCGCATCCAGTCCTGGTCGTAGCTGAGCTCGGCCGCCCCGAACCCGGCGCGGATCTTCGCGGGCTCGCTCGTGAAGAAGCTGTTCCGGTCCTTTCCGAGCGCAGCATAGAGGCTCGTGGTCAAATTGAGCCTGCCGATCCGGCCGTCGGCGCTATAGCCAAGATAGACGACATCATAATTGCGCCCGCGCAAATCGCCGAGGAGCGCCGGGCGCACGGGAAAACCATTATGGTCGATCTGGACGTCGTTCTTTTCGCGGTTGATGTTCCACGTGGCGCTCAGCTGGCTGGTCAGGCCGACGAAAGGAAAGTCCTGCCGATAGACATTGGCGGTCAGGATGAAATCGTCACGCGGCGTCTGGGCGATATCGTTGAGGCCGCTGTTGGTATCCTTTTCGAGCCGCCAGAAGGCCGCCAGATTATACTGGAAGCGATTGTTGTCGCGATTGCCGAAATAGCGGATCCCAAGCTGACTGTCGTTGAACAGGAACCCCCGAAAATCGCTCTGAAAGGGCTGGATGCCGACGCGGATCGAGTGGAAGTCGTAGCGGTCGCTGTCATTGCCCAGATGCTTGTCGATAAAGGCTTCCTGCACCCCAACGAAATGGTCGAAGCGGTGGCTCTTCTTCGACGGGCGCACGTCGAGCACGCGCCGTTCGGGCACGTCGACATAGTTGATATTATAGGCAAGCGTCAGGCGATATTCGACGTCGGGGGGCTTGAAGGCGGTCGAGCCCTTGATCAGCGCAAAGCCGCCGATGAAGGTCTGCGCCGCGACGAAGCTTCGGTTCTTGCCGAACACGTCGAGGCTGCCGGGGCGCGCCGTCGTCTGGACACCGTTGGGGATCGGAAAGGTCCGTGGTTCGAACACGCTGTCCGATATGAGATTGGCGACGAAGAACCAGTCGTCGCCCTTGATCGGCAGCCACTTCACCTTGCTGCGGTCGATGGGCCGATCGCCCTTCAACGTGTTCTGGTGATAAGGGTCGAACCAGCGTTCCTTGACCACGCCCAGCGTCTCGATCAGCCGCCAGCGGTCAGGGATGGGGAGCTGGTCCTCGATTCCGGGAAAGGCCTCGGGCGGGGGAGGGCGAAGCGCCCCTTCATTGTCCTGTGTCAGCCGGTCGGGAAGAATGGGGTTATAGCCCGGCCGGCGGCGGCCATCGAGGATCTGGGTGGCGAGGTCATCGCCGATCGCCTCCTGCCAGTCGGCCGGCGGCGGCGGCGGAGCAAGCTCGTCGAGCGAAGGCTCGCCAGCGGCCGGCTGCTCGGCAGCGGGAAGCGGCGCAGGCGCGGGTGCCTCGCCCGGAGCGCCCTGCGCCGCAAGGCTCGCGATCAGTGGCCAAAGGCTGCTTCCCCCCATCATCGCCTAGAGCCCATCGCAGACATTTTGCTGGCCCGTGTCGAGGAAGGGTGCGAAGGGACAGCTGATGTAGCGCAGCCGGACCGTCGCCCCGTCCTGGAGCCTGACGACGATGCGGTCCGCGCGCAGATCCACCGGCGCGTTGCCGATGCCGCCCGTCCTTACCCCGCCGTTATGAGCGCCAAGGAAGCTGATCATGTCGTCCTGGTCGATGCCGTCGCCCGAGACGCCGATGCCCCCGACGAGGCGGTTGCCGCGATAGATGGGGACCGATCCGGGGAAGATCTGGATGCCGTTCTGCAACCGGTTGTGCCCCGGCGCGACGTCGGGAAGCGTCGTGCAGCGCTGCGGCGTGTCCGTCGCGCTGGCGCCCGACACATAGGCGAGATGCTGGCCGAGGTTGCCGATGATCAGCGCCGACTGCAGCCCGGTCGAGAAGGGGTTGAACTGCGCAATCGGGCGCGACAGCGGGCCGTGCGGGCGCCCGACTTCGCCATCGGGAAAATAGGGGCGCGACAAATTGCCGCCCGAGCGGTCGGCGAAAGCAACCTTGCCCGTCAGCGCCGAAGGATCGTTGAGGAAGCTGCGCAGCGCGGGAACGAACTGGCGCACATCGGCGCTGGCGTTCGCCGAAAGCTCGGCGCCCGCCTGCGCGGCCGAGAAGAAGGTCGCGGTTCGCGCCTTCTGCAGGCTGACGTCGGCGCCGAATATCGGCGCATCGGGCGACCTGACGATGCCGAGAATCTCGCCGTGGGTGTCGACGATGCTGATCGTGACCTGCGCGCGGCTGTCGAGCGGGCGGCGGATCTGCGCGCGGGCGCGGCTCATCACCGCAAAGGCTTCCTCGAGCAGCGCGCGCACCTCGGCGGCGGTCAGCGGCGCGCTGTTCGACGCGCCGTCGGTGCCGCTGCGGATCGGAAAGCGGTTGGCGCCGCTGCCATTGGTCAGGACGAACGCGTCGCGGTTCGAAAATTCGCCTGGCATCGAGGGGCGGACGCCCGACGCCTCGCTTCCATAGGCGGTCCCCGCGATCACCGCGGCGTTGGCATAGCCGGTCACCGCGATCAGGCTTCCCGCGCTCCCGTTGAGGCTCGCAAAGCTCGCGCCGCCGCCCGTCATCAGCCCCGCATAGGTCGCATCCGAAAAGCGCAGGCTCGTCCCGTCGACAGTGATCTTGTCGGCCGTAATGCTCGCCGGCGCCTCGAAGCCGCGCGTGCCGGCGAGCGCGATGAACTCCTCGGCATCATTGTCGATGTCGAGGATATTGGGATCGCTCCCGTAATCGCCGTCGCCCATCACGCCGATGCCGCCGACAAGCACGCCATTCTTGTAGAGCGGCAGTCCCCCGGGGTCCGCGGCGAGACCGAGCGGCGAGCGCTTCGGGCCGATCAGCGCCGCAGCGCCCGCGGCGCCGAAACGCGACGAGAAATCGCTGCAGGGGAGCTGGCTGAACTGCACCCCGAACAGCGGCCCGCTTTCAAGGCCGACCGTCGTCGGCGCAGGCGGAAAATGCTCCTGAACGATCTGGCTCGCGGTCCGCGTCGAAAAGGCGTTGCCGCCGCTCGACAGATAGGCGCCCGTTATCGCCTTTGCGATCGCACCCGCCTCGGCAGGGAAAGTCACATTCTGCGCGTCGATATTCGCGCCATTAGGGGCCGCCGAGGTGGTTGCGGTCGCGCGCGCACCATTCATGCGGAAAACGGCAAGGACATTCCCCACGCGGTCGGTGACCGCGATCATCGAGGGGAGGCTGCGCGCCTGGGCCTCGGCAATGGCATTTGCGAGGATCTGCTGCACCTCGGCGACGCTCAGCGCTGCGGCAGCAGGCGGCGTATAGAGCCCGCCGGAGGGCGCCGGGGTGGGCGTCGGCGCGGGGCTCGGCGTCGGGGTGCTGCCGCCGCCTCCGCCTCCGCCTCCGCACGAGGCGAGGAGAAGCGCGCCAAGCGCGGCAAAAGCGGTCGAGCGAAAGAGGGAAGAGCGCGTGTGCATGAGCGTCACCGCAGGGCCTGGATCGCGCGCACCGCGCGGCCGAGTGCGGCCTGGAAATCATTGGGCTTGTAGGCGTTGGGGTCCTTCACCGCCGCATAGGCGCGGTCGAGATCGGTCCGGATTCCCGCCGCAGCGCCCACCGTCACCCGTCCCGACGACACCATCGACCCAAGCAAGGTGTCGACCCCCATCACCGCTTGCGATGAACCTGCATAGTCGGTGAAGCGGTCGTTTATCGTCTTTGCCGCGATCGCATCGACGAGCGCGAAGGCGTCGGTGCCCGAAAAGCTGCGCGCCGCAAAGGCTGCCTTGAGCGCTGCGACCGTCTGCGCAAGTGCCCCGGCCGCGGCGACAGCGCTCGGCCGGTCGGTGGCAAGCGCGCGGTGGAAGGCGGCGCTGCGCGCGCTGAGCTGCTCGGCAAGTCCGGGCGCCGCGAGGCGCGCTGCCGCCGACAGCATGATCAAATTCTCGTCATTATAGGGCGGCATGCCCTCGGGAAGGCCGGGGCGCCCCGGGTTGGCGAGGCTCGTCTTCACGGGCTTTGCCTGGTCGTAGATGCGGCGGTGACAGCTATGGCAGTCGAGAAAGTAGAATTCGGGGAAGACACCCTCGGTTCCGCGCTTCGACTGGAAGAGGGTGAGGCTGCGTTCAAGCGCGGTCGCCTGTCCCACCGCCCACATCTGGACATGGTCCGTGTGCCCGCCTGGCGCCCCGAATTTGCGCCAGCCATAGTCGCTGTCCTCATCATGGTGCGCCTGAAGCGCCGAGAAGAGATCGAGCTCGAACGAAATGCGCGGATGCCCCGCCGCCATGATACGATGGGTGACAAACTGTCCCTCGCCCGCCGATCCGAAATGGCAGTCGACGCAGACGCCGGCGCGCACCACGGGGTCCTCGAGCTTGCGAAGGCCTGCACGAAGGTTCGAAAGATGCTTCTCGCGCATTTCCGCACCGGGATCGGGGTTGGGTCCCACCCCGGCATAGTGGGTGGCGATCCAGCTGCCCGCGGGGCCATGGCACGTCTCGCAGCTCACCCCGTCGGCGAGCGGCGCGGTGCCGCGGCTTGCCGCGGCATCGCTGTGGCAGCCCAGGCACATCGCGGCGCGGCTCGGGTCGCCGATGCCGAGATTGCGCGCGATGAACTGGCTGCGGCTGTTCGAGAGCACAGCCCAGGCGCGGCTGTGTGCGCCCCCCGGGGTCGAGGGCTCCTGCCATTTCATCAGCTCGTCCTGGCGCACGACGGTACCGTCGCCCTCCATCCGGCCGTGACAGGTCGAGCCGGCGCACGAGGCAACGCCAAGGAAACGTCCGCCGCCATCTCCCTGCGAGCGCGCCGGCGGCGCTGCGATGAGAGCCGCGAGCGCCAGGGCCGCGAGCATCAGCGCAAAGCCCGCCAATGCCGCCCAAGGCCGATCGCCGCGCCCCTGTCCAGCGTGCGTCGTCATCCGCAACCGTCCCCTTTTTTCTCGCCCGGCGCTTTTGCCCTCGAGCGGCCTCTTATACCACCCCGAACGCCAGCATCGCGTCGGCCACCTTCTTGAAGCCTGCGATATTGGCACCCTTCACATAATCGACATAGCCATTGCCCTGATCGCCATAGGTCAGGCAGCGCGAATGAATGCCGGCCATGATGTCTTTCAGCATCTGTTGCAGCTCGTCTTCGCTCCAGCTGCGCCGGGCGCTGTTCTGGCTCATTTCAAGACCCGACACCGCAACGCCCCCCGCATTCGCCGCCTTGCCCGGCGCGTACATGAGCTTCGCATCGCGGAAAATGTGAACGCCTGCAAGGTCGGTTGGCATGTTCGCGCCCTCGCTGACTGCGATGCAGCCGTTCTGGACGAGCGTTTTCGCATCCTCGCCATTGAGCTCATTCTGCGTCGCGCAGGGCAGGGCAACGTCGCAAGGCACGCCCCACGGCGTCTTTCCGGGCACGAATGTCGCCGATTTGAACTCGCTGACATATTCCTCGATCCGGCCGCGACGGTGGGTCTTGTGCGCCTTCACCCAGTCGATCTTCTCCTGCGTTATACCGTCAGGATCATGGATGAAGCCGCCCGAATCGGAGAGGGTGAGCACCTTGCCGCCCAATTGGACGACCTTCTCGGCGGCGTGCGTCGCGACATTGCCCGAACCTGAAATCACGGCACTTTTGCCAACGAGGTCCTGGTCCTTGGCCGCCAGCATGTTGGCAAGGAAATAAACCGCGCCATAGCCCGTCGCCTCGGTCCGGATCAGCGAACCGCCCCATTCGAGGCCCTTGCCGGTGAGCACCCCGGTAAATTCGTTGGTGATCCGCTTATACTGGCCGAACATAAAGCCGATCTCGCGTCCGCCGACCCCGATATCCCCCGCGGGCACGTCGATGTCGGCACCGATGTGGCGATAAAGCTCGGTCATGAAGCTCTGGCAGAAGCGCATGATCTCGCGAACGCTCTTGCCCTTGGGGTTGAAGTTCGACCCGCCCTTGCCGCCCCCCATGGGCAGTCCGGTCAGAGCATTCTTGAAGGTTTGCTCGAACGCGAGGAACTTGAGCACGCTCTCGGTGACGCTCGGGTGGAAGCGGATACCCCCCTTATAGGGGCCGATCGCATTGTTGTTCTGGACGCGCCAGCCACGCTGGACACGGATATTGCCATTGTCGTCTTCCCAGCAGACGCGAAACGACACGACCCGGTCGGGTTCGGCGATGCGGCGCAATATCTGCTGCGAATGATATTCTTCCTTGTCGGCGATGAAGTCGAAAATATCCTCGGCGACTTCCTGCACCGCCTGGACGAACTCGCTCTGCCCCGGATTGCGCTTCTTCACGCCCTCCATGAACGTCGGAAAATCGACGTGATCCGAAACTGCCATGCACCCCTCCCCCTTCTTGCTCAAACCGGGAAAATTGGTGCGACCCCATTGTTTTACGAAATTGTC
>Ga0182748_1001311_pt1 | contig 24542 bp, 25 predicted proteins | sample eDN3rd37CKraftOP_FD_128877 | JGI IMG/M metagenome (GOLD analysis project Ga0182748, IMG submission 128877) | Enriched Organic Plus compost microbial communities from Emeryville, California, USA - eDNA 3rd pass 37_C Kraft OP (version 2) (version 2) ...
TGAAACGGCGGTGGGCGCCACTTTCGTGTCAACGTTCAATCTATCGATTTGTTGAGAGGAAAGTGGCGCGAGTGACGGGGCTCGAACCCGCGACCTCCGGCGTGACAGGCCGGCACTCTAACCAACTGAGCTACACCCGCGCATTTCTCGGCAACCTTGCGGCTGCGTCGCACCGGCGTTTCCGTCCGGTGTGAGCGGTCGTTTAAGGGGTTCTCGAACAAGTGTCAAGCAAGGGTCATGAAGAAAGAATAAGATTTTTCGATTTTGCCGCGGAACGCCCGATTTACGGGCTTTTTCAATGACATCAAACTTATCCACAAGGCCGGACCATCCCCCCGAAATCGCACCGTCTTTCAGAATCACAGGCACCGCGCCATCCGGATTACCCTCCCCGCTACAAAAGCAGGCACGAAACGCCGCTTGATTTCATACCAACCAGTTGGTATTGTTTCGCCAGGAGCAAGAACATGGCACGCAAACAGAACCCATTGACCCGAACCAGCCTGCTCGATGCAGCGTTGCACGTCATTCGCACGAAGGGTTACACGGCCACGACGGTCGATGACATTTGCGCAAGGGCATCCTTGTCCAAAGGCGCTTTCTTTCACCATTTCTCCAGCAAGGAAGATCTGGCCGTTGCCGCCGCGAACTATTGGTCGGAAACAACGGGCGGGTTTTTTGCGGAAGCCGCCTATCACGCTCCCGAAGACCCGCTTGATCGCGTGCTGGCCTATGTCGAGTTGCGCAGGCAGCTCGTTCAGGGCGAACTGCCTGACTTCACCTGCCTCGTCGGCACCATGACGCAGGAGGTCTATGAGACCAATTCCGTTATCCGGGATGCCTGCTGGGCCAGTATTTCAAGCCATGCGGACACGCTTGTCCCCGATATAGCAGCCGCGATGGAACGCTATGCGGTTGCCGGTGATTTCACCGCCGAAAGCCTCGCTCTTCATACGCAGGCCGTGATCCAGGGGGCGTTCATCATCGCCAAGGCAAGTGGCGACCCGCAGCGAGCGATCGAAAGCATCGACCATCTCAAGCGATATATAAGCCTGCTCTTCAAACATCCCGCCACCGCCCACTGAACTGAAAAGCGAAAAATGGAGGAAACCATGCCCAGCACTATTCGTCTGCACCGTGTATTCGCCGCCAAGCCGGAAAAGGTCTATCGCGCATTCATCGAGCCGGACGCGATGGCAAGCTGGTTGCCGCCTTACGGCTTTATCTGCACCGTCCATGAGATGGTCGCAAAGGTCGGCGGCAAGCACAAAATGTCGTTCCGGAACTTCACGACAGGCCAGAGCCATTCTTTCGGCGGCACTTATGTTGAACTCGTTCCGGGGGAAAAGCTTGTCTATACGGACAGTTTCGACGATCCGAACCTGCCGGGTGAAATGAAAGTCACGATCACGCTGAAAGCCGTTTCGGTCGGGACGGAAATCAATATCGAACAGCAGGGCGTGCCCGATATCATCCCGGCTGAAGCCTGCTATCTCGGCTGGCAGGAATCCCTTGAGAAGCTGAAGAAGCTGGTCGAGCCTGAAATCAACCAGTAATCCCGTTTCAGGGATCAGCGCGGGGCGGGCAGCAAAGACTGCCCGCCCCGCGTTATCGATTGAATGGAATATCGGACAGAATTTCCCGTCTTCTTTGAGATACAACAAATCCGGTTTGCGCCTGTCACTCTAGAATGGCTCGAATGATGACGCGGCCCATGACTTGAACCTACGGAATTTGTGACTATCTTGCCCTTATGGCGTGTGCTGCGTGCGCCCAGGGACTGCCCTGAATACGGAGACTGTTTTTAACCGTTTCTATCAGGGAGCTGCCATGGCTGGTCGCATTCAAAATACTATACGCAATTTTCTCGACAGCGAGTCGTCAGGCGGCTTGCTGCTCATAGCTTCAGCTATAGCCGCGCTGCTGGTGGCCAATTCGCAATTTGCCGAAGCTTATTTCAGCGCTCTTCATGCCTATCTGGGGCCCCTTTCGGTCCAGCATTGGGTTAACGATGCGCTGATGGCGGTGTTCTTCCTGATGGTCGGTCTGGAGATCAAGCGCGAGATGGTCGACGGCCACCTTTCGTCATGGCCGCGCCGGATTCTGCCGGGAGCCGCCGCAGCGGCTGGCATGGCGGTGCCGGCCCTGGTCTATCTTGCCTTCAATCTCAACAGCGGCGCTTCTCACGGTTGGGCCATCCCGGCTGCGACCGATATCGCATTTGCGCTTGGCGTTATTTCGTTGCTCGGACCACGGGTGCCGACATCGCTGAAGGTGTTTCTCGCCGCCCTTGCCATCATTGACGACCTTGGCGCAGTGATTATCATCGGGCTGTTTTATACGTCCGGCGTTTCATTGATGAATCTGGGGCTGGCCGCAGCAGTCGTCGGCGCCCTTCTGGCCTTGAACCTCACGGGCGTGAAGCGTCTGACGCCTTACTTGCTGCTGGGCCTCCTCCTTTGGTTCTTCACCTACCGCTCCGGTGTTCACGCGACGATTGCAGGTGTTCTGTTGGCGCTGACCATTCCGATCAAGCGCACGCCCGCCAAGCCGGAATCGTCCATCTCGGAAAGCCCGCTACACCTGCTTGAGCATAGCCTGATCAAGCCGGTTTCGTTCATCATCGTCCCCATATTCGGCTTCGCCAATGCCGGTGTCAGCTTTTCCGGCCTCGGCATGGAAGCACTCGTTGCGCCGGTGACGATAGGCGTCGCCGCCGGTCTGGCAATCGGCAAGCTCGTCGGTATTTTCGGCGCTGTGCTGCTGCTCGTAAAAAGCGGAACCGTAGGCCTGCCGGCCGGTGCAAGCTGGGCGCAGATGCTGGGGACCACGCTCCTGTGCGGCATCGGCTTTACGATGAGCCTGTTTATCTCGCTGCTCGCCTTCGATGATGTGCTGCTACAGAACGAAGCGAAGATCGGGATATTGATCGGTTCGCTTGTTGCCGGGCTTGCCGGTTTCATCGTCCTGCGCTTTGCAAAACGCGGCGACGGGCGAAACTTCAGTCAATAAGCATCGTCCCATTATTCAAGGCGGGTATAGAAAGACTGCTATCCCCGCTTTGCATTGTGCGTTTCGTCAGACGGCTTCCAGATTCTGTAGCGGATTTCAAAGCCGTCTTTCGCATAGATGACAATCGGGAGACGGCTATTATAGCGAAGCATGAAATTCTCGCCGCGCACAGGCACGAAATCGGTTCGTTTGCTGCCTTCCGGGCAAGCCATCAGCGTGCCCGACATGCGGTCGCTTGCCGCGAGGGTGAAATAGTCGAAGCCCCAGCCCTCAACGGTGCCCGGTGTCAAACTTCCGCCGAACCAGCTGATATTGCAGTCCACGGTTGCGTTGCGGCCCGCGATGATTTCCACTTTGGCATCGTGCTCATTCTCAAGCGGCGGAAGATGGATGACATAGCGGTAGGAACCGGATGCCGCTGGAGGAAAAGCTTCGAGGTTCCTTTCAGATTCGGTCCTGTCCTCAGCGCTCGCGCCATGGGAAAGCCCGAAGCTGCCCGCGATCAGCGCTATCTGTAAGAATTGTCTCACTTTCATGGTCGTGCTCTCGTTTTCTATCGGGTTCCCGCTATCGCAATAACGGAAAGGCGTCTGCCGGAAATTTCATTCTTGCACGGTTTCCGAAGCTGAATCCTTTTTCTCCTCAGACCGCCTGCCCAAGCGCTCCGGCAGATACTCGGCCAGACGCTGAATAACGAAATAGAGACCGGGGGTGAGAAGCAATCCCAGAGTGGTCGCGGCGACCATCCCGCCGAAGATAGTGACGCCGACGGCCTGTCTTGCGCCTGCCCCGGCACCAGACGAAAGGATGAGAGGCAGAATGCCGAGGATGAAGGAAACGGCTGTCATCATGACCGCACGAAAACGCTGTTCGGCACCGGCACGGGCTGCCTCCCCGGCTGTCAGACCGGCCTCGCGCTGCTCCTTGGCGAATTCCACAATCAGGATCGCATTTTTTGCGGCAAGCCCGATCAGCAACACCATCGCGATCTGCACATAGAGACTGTTCTGCAGCCCGAAGAATGTGAGACCCGCGACAGCGCCCAGCAGCGCCGCGCCCAATGACAGGATGACGATTGCGGGCAAGGCCCAGCTTTCATATTGGGCGACAAGGAAAAGATAGGCGAAAAGGAAAGCAAGCGCGAAGACGATCGCCTCCTGACCGCTGCTCCTTCTTTCCTGGAAGGACAATCCGGACCATTCATAGCCATAGCCTTCCGGCAAGGTTTCCGAAGCAACCTGCTCCATCGCCGCCATGGCCTGTCCGCTGCTCCAACCCGGAGCGGTTACGGCATTCACCTGCGCCGAAGCCGAAAGATTGTATCGGGTGATGACGAACGGTGCCAGCACCGTGGTCAGCGACACCACACTTCTTAGCGGCACCAGGGCTCCGCTGCGGTTCCTGACATGGAGTTTGAGAATATCCTCGCTGTGCGCGCGGAAGTCGGAATCGGCCTGCAGATTGACCTGAAACACCCGTCCGTTCAGCGTGAAATCATTGACATAGCGCGAGCCGAAATTCGCACCGATAGAGGCATAAATATCCGATACGCTGAGGCCAAGGGCTTCGGCGCGGGAACGGTCGACATCGACATAGATCTGCGGGACATTCGCGTTGAAAGTGGTTGCGGCGCCGCCGATCTCCGGCCGCTGATTGAAGTAGCCGAGCAAGGCGCCTGTCACCTGCGCTATTTCCTGCGGAGGCTGGCCCTGCAAGGCTTGCAAACGGAAATCGAGGCCGCCAACCGCCCCCATGCCTGCGATCGCGGGGGGCGCGAATACCGCAACATTTGCGCCCGGCACCTGCGAGAACTGCGCGCGCAAGCCATTGACGATATTGTTGAGCTGCAATGCCTTCGTCTCGCGGTCCGCCCATGGCGCAAGCGCTGCAACAGCCATGGCGCTATTGGGCGTGCTCGTTGATTGCAGGATGCTGAACCCAGAGACCGTTATGACATCCTGAACGCCTTCGGTCTCGCTCAGGACCTTGCGCACATTCTCAACAATCAGGTTTGTACGGTCGAGCGAAGCGGCGCTTGGAAGCTGTATATCGACAAATAGCGCGCCCTGATCTTCATCAGGCAGGAAGGTTGCGGGCAGATTGACGAAGACGAAATAGGCCAGCACGAAACACGCAATCACACCTGCAACCGGTATAATCCAGTGCTTCACCAGAATGCCGACGATCTTGCCGTGGCCCTTGCGGGTTTTCTCCATGAAATTTGAAAACCACGCCAGCGGGCCGCGACGGTAACCGCCTTCGCCATGCCTGAGCAGAAACGCCGCAAGCGCCGGGCTGAGCGTCAGGGCGACGAATGAAGAAAGGACCAGAGCCGAAGAGATGGTGACTGCGAACTGCCGGTAAAGCTGTCCGCCAATCCCTTCGAGAAAGGCAGTCGGCGTCACCACCGCCAGCAGGACGAGCGTGGTGGAAATGATCGGCCCGGTGATCTGGTGCATCGCCTTGCGCGTTGCTTCGACAACCGAAATCTCCGGCTCATCCTCCAGCACATGCTTGACGTTTTCCACGACCAGGATCGCATCGTCCACCACAAGCCCGATGGCAAGGACGAGGGCCAGCAGCGAGATCATGTTCAGCGAATAGCCGACAGCAAACAGCACCGCCACCGCGCCCAGCATCGAGACCGGTATGGCCAGCGCCGAAATCAGCGTTGCCCGCCAGTCCTGCAGGAAGATGAATGTGACCGCGAGCACGATCACGAAAGCCTCGAACAATGTTCGTGTCGTCAGTTGCAGGCTGGCCTCGACGAACCGTGTCGCATCGTAGACAACATGATATTGCAGCCCCGCCGGAAATCTGGATGACAGGCGCTCAAGCTCTGCTTCCACGGCTGTCGCGGTCTGGATCGCGTTGGCGCCGGGCGACTGGTTGATCTGCAACATCGCCGATTCATGGCCGGCAAAACTTGCTCTCGAAGCATAGTTGCGAGCGCCAAGCTCAAGGCGCGCGATGTCGCGCAGGAACACTTTCGCGCCATCTGCCCCGGTACGAATGACAATGTTTCCAAATTCCTCGGTATCGCGAAGCCGCCCCTCGGCCACCAGCGTATATTGCAGCTCCGTGCCCACACGCATGGGCGGCGCGCCTGCCTGACCGAGCGTCGCCTGAATATTCTGGCGCTGGATCGCCGCCGAAACCTCGTCAACCGTTATACCGAGCGCGTCCATTCGTTGCGGATTGAGCCAGACGCGCATCGAATATTCCGATGCGCCGACAACGCTCGCTTCACCGACGCCGGGCACGCGGGCCAGCGCATCGACAATCGTGGTCGTGGCGAAATTGGTGATTTCCAGTGCGTTCAGGCTGTCATCCGGCGAGTAGAACGCTATGCCCAACACGAAATCCGGTGAGCGGGACCGGACCGATACGCCCTGCTGCGCCACGGCTGCTGGCAGACGGGAGATCGCCAGTTGCGCGCGGTTCTGAACATTGATCTGCGCGAGCTCGGGATCGGTCCCCACTTCAAAAGTGACGGACAGCGAATATTGCCCGGCATTGGAACTGGTGGATGACATATACATCATGCCATCGACACCGTTGATGGCCGTTTCCAGAGGCCCGCCGACAACATCGGCGATCACCTCCGCGCTCGCGCCGGGGTAAGCGGCCGATACATTCACCGTTGGCGGTGTGATCTGCGGATATTGCTGGACAGGCAATGAAAAGATCGCAATCGCACCGGCAATGGAAATGATGATCGAGATGACGATTGCGAGGCGGGTTCGCCTTATGAAGATTTCGGAAATCATTGCCCCACCCCTGCACTGCCGGGGATGGGGTCACGGGGAGATACGGCCTGCCCGTCTGCGATGCGCTGCAAGCCCTCCACGACAATCGTTTCACCGGCATTGAGGCCATCCGTGACGGACCAGCCATTGTCGATGCGTGCGCCAGTCGTGACCGGACGCCGGGAAACCGTGTTTCCTTCGTTGAGAACATAGACATATTTGCCCTGTCGGTCCTGCAACACGGACGACATGGGGACTATCGGCAATTCACCGACCGTCTCATCCAGCAGGCTGACGGCAACCACCTGCCCCGGGACCAGAATATGGTTGGGGTTGGCAAACAGCGCACGCACCGCCACGGTGCCGGTCTGTGCACTTACCTCATTGTCGATAAACTGGATGGTCCCGCGTTCGCCATATTGCGTATCATTGGCCAGCGTCAGGGTCAGCCTGAAACTCCCCGGATTGACCGTTCCGCCACCCGCCTCCTTTTGTCGGATAGCGACCAGCGCGCGGTCCGGGATGGAAAACACGACACGTACGGGGTCAAGCTGCACAATGCGCGCGAGCGGTCCCATGCTCGGTCCGACGAGATTGCCGACTGTAAAAAGCGAACGTCCTATGGTCCCGTCGATCGGCGATCTGACCTGCGTATAGGAGAGATTGAGCCGGGCATTGTTGAGCGCGGCCTCGGCGTTCTGCACATCCGCCGTGGCGATGTCGAATGCAGCCTGCGCTTCATCGAGAGCGGCTTGTGAAGCGGTATTGCGGTTGGCGAGGGTTCGCGTTCGCGACAGCGTTTGTCGGGCGGCATTCTGGGCGGCTTCGGCACGCGCAACCTGTGCCTGAGCCGACATGACCGCTGCCTGCATCTGATCCGGCTCGATTTCAAAGAGGAGATCGCCCGCCTTTACCGCCGATCCCTGTTCGAAGGCCTTTTCTTTCAGAAAACCCGTGACCCGCGCCTGAATATCGACGGCTTCGATTGCCTCTACCTGTCCGTTGAAACGAAGTGGCGCGCTTGCGGGCGCCAACTCCACCTTGCGCACGACCACAGGAGGCGCTGCGCCGGCTGGAGCCTGCTGGGCGAGGCCGGGCTGCAGGGGCAAAGCCCACAGCATCGATACGATGGCGGCGGTAACAGAACGACGAACGACAGATTTCTTCAATTGCGTGTCCTCCCTCCGGGACGGCATCGGTCGATCACTCACGCATTTCGGGTACTCAAGGCTATTCCGATATAGGCGACACCCGCGATCAGCAGCGCGATTCCTGCAATCGATCCGGACGGCAGGTCACGCGTCAAAGGCCACTTCGCCACCAGCGCCGCGCTGGCGGTCCAGGCGATGAGGCCCGACAGCGTAAACCACCACCAGCCGCTTGTCGGTCTGATTTTCCAGGAAAGCGCCAGCTGAAGGAAACCATGGACAAACACAACGATTGCAATCAGCAGTGTAATGGCAAGCGCACCTTTGAGCGGGTTCAGATAGATCATGATCCCGCCTATAAGCTCCACGACGCCGGACAGTTCCTGCCAGACAAAGCCGGCCCAGCTCTTGATCCAGAGCGACTGGATTATCTTGACGAGACCGATGACCATCAGGACCAGGCCGAACATGGTACTGGCAGCAAAATCCGAGATGACCGGCAAGAACAGGCAGAGTATTCCCCCTGCTGCAAGCAGAACGCCGATACCGAGAAAACCTTTCCATTTTCTCTGTTCGACTGTCTTGCGTTCCATTAACTGCAGTTGCTGAACGTCCATTGCGGACCCCTCTATGTTAAAAGGGATGCGTTACTGCTAATATGAAAGTATGTGCATGTTTTGATATAATAGTACAGCCTGCTTGCAATAAAACCAGAGGGCTGCTCACCACTCGCCATCTTCCAGTTTCAGCCAGCTTGTTGAGGTGATGCTGGAACGCAAGCTCATCTGCGCGACCAGCGCTTCGACCAGCCGGTCGTCTTCGTTGCCGGCGAACAGCGTCGCCTCTATTTCGACCTCATTGCTTCCTTCGATGTGATGACTCCGGATCGCGTGGAAGCGGAGTTTCTTCAGATCGAGGGTCTGGATCAGCAGCGCCCTGACCGAAATTTCGCTTTCCGCAGGACACCGGAATTTCACGAGATAGTACTGTTCGTTCTCCGGTTCGACGAAGGAATAGCGGTTCACGAGCACCGCGATCCTTGGCAGCGAAATATTGAGGCAGACGATGAAGAACGCCGTTTCGATGGCGAGGGGCCACATCCCGTAGCCGGTCAGAACGCCAACCGCGCCGGTGCTCCATATCGTGGCTGCGGTACTCAGCCCCTTGATGCTTGCACCATCCTTGATAATCAGTCCGGCGCCGAGAAAACCGATCCCTGTGACAACCTGCGACCCCATTCTCAGATCGTTCTCAAGCCCGAGAGCGTTGGGCAGCGAAGCATAGGCCGCGGCGCCCAATGCCACGAGACCATGCGTCACGAGGCCGGAATGGCGTTGCTTGATCTGGCGTTCGAGACCGATCACGGAACCAAGCAGAAGAGCCAGCCCGAGATTGATCATGATAGACGGGATTGCGACGACTTCCGCCATGCAGGTCCTTTATGCCTTGTGATCGCGCAGGCAATTGCCTTCATACCAAGCAGAGATGGAATTCCATGCGGTCGAACATCCGCATTACACCTGAATGCCTACGGGCAAAGTCGCTCGACTGAACAGCGGACAGTATAGGCATTCTTTGCGGAGATCAGGAAGACTTCTCATCTCTACGATATCATATTTTAATTATAGTGCTTGAATTATTTCATCTAAAGTAGTTTCATCAAGAAATTCCGGAGGCATTCTTTCCAAAATCGACTGAGGGGTCAGATTGCATGGGTTTGCTTGGAATACTACTCGGACTAGCCCTGCTCATGTGGTTTGCCTATCGCGGCTGGAGCGTCATTCTGCTTTCGCCGGTGGCTGCACTGCTTGTTGCGGTTCTCTCAGGCGAACCACTTCTGGCCAACTGGACCTCGACTTTCATGGGCGGCACCGCAGGCTTCGTCGCCCGGTGGTTTCCGCTTTTTCTGCTTGGCGGCATTTTTGGCAAGTTGATGGATGACAGTGGTTCCATCACGTCCATTGCCCGATATCTGACGGAAAAACTTGGTGTAAAGCGCACGATGCTTTCCGTTGTGCTCGCATCGGCAGTCGTCACCTATGGCGGCGTCAGCGTGTTTGTCGCCTTCTTCGTTCTGGTTCCGATGGCTCGGGAAATGTTCAAGGCCGCCAACATACCGGCACGGCTGATGCCAGCGGCCATCGGGCTTGGCGCCTTTACCTTCACCATGTCGGCAATGCCGGGCACGCCGTCCACGAACAATGCCATTCCGATGCCCTACTTCGAAACCACGACTTTTGCGGCGCCGGGACTTGGCATCATCGCCTCCATTATTACCCTGGCCTTCGGCATGTGGTGGCTGCAACGCGCGGAAGCCAAGGTGCGAGCTGCTGGCGAAAACTATGTCGATGATGCGGGCGATCTCGAAATCACCGAAAAAATCAGGGAACAATCGACGCTGTCTGGCGACTTCGACCCGGCCGAGTTCGAGCACGGTGCGCGCGCCAGCGATCTGCCGCCCTTTTTCTTTGCCATTCTGCCTCTGCTCGTCGTCATCGTCGTCAATTTCCTCATGGCACTGATCATCTTGCCCCGTGTCGATTTCTCCTTTCTGGAGCAGGAGCCATGGGGTATCGACGTCGGATCGTCGATCGGCCTTTGGGCAGTTCTTATTGCGCTGGCAGCGGCCATCGTGACGCTGCTGGCGGTCAATTTCCGGCGGCTGCGGGCAATCCGGGAAAGCCTCGATGCGGGGGCCAATTCCTCGGTCCTGCCGATCCTCACCATAGCAAGCCTCGTCGGCTTCGGTGCAGTCGTGGCTGCCATGCCTGCCTTTACGGTCGTCCGCGATGCAGCGCTGGAGGTGCCCGGCGGTCCCCTCGTCTCGCTGATTGTCGCCATGAACGCACTGGCGGCTCTCACCGGAACGGCATCCGGCGGCATGGCCATCGCACTCAATGCGTTGGGCGACGAATATATGCGGCTGGCGATGCAATATGGGATCAGCCCCGACCTCATGCATCGCCTGACCGTGCTCAGCGCCGGCACGCTGGACGCGCTGCCGCATAACGGCACGGTGCTTCTCCTTCTACAGATCAGCAAGCAAACCCACGCGTCGAGCTATTTCGACATGGTCATGACCGTGATCGTCGGCGTGATCATATCGCTCGCGGTGGTCTTCGTGCTGGGGTCTGTGTTTGGTTCCTTCTAAGCATAATCATTGTTGTTGAAAGGAAGCGAAAATGAAAAGGACATTTCTTCTTGCCGCCGCACTGTTCTCAGTGATGGCAAGCCCTGCTTTCGCGCATCTCAACCCCGCCGAACACGGTTCGTTTGCGGCCGGGTTTTCACACCCCCTGTCCGGCACCGACCACATACTTGCCATGGTTGCCGTCGGCCTTTGGGCTTCAATGCTTGGCGGAAGGGCGCTCATCGCCGTTCCGCTGAGCTTTGTGGGCGTCATGCTGCTGGGATTCGCGGCGGCGCTTGGCGGCCTGCCGATCCCCTATGTCGAGCCGGTGATCCTTGCATCCGTTATCGTGCTGGGCCTCCTCGTCGCCATGGCATTCCGCGCATCGACCCCGGCTGCGGCACTTATCGTCGGGTTCTTCGCATTTTTCCATGGCTATGCGCATGGCGGAGAAATCGGCGGCGCTGCGTTTCTTTCCTATGGTGCCGGTTTTGCGCTTGCGACGGCATTGCTTCACGCAGCGGGCATTGGCGTAGGGCTTGCCGCAGGGCGCGCGCTACAGGGATCCGGAGGGCAGATGGCAATGCGAGTGGCTGGCGGCTTTGCGGCCCTCAGCGGACTTTATCTGATGGCCGGGTGATGTGAGCGTCATCTTGCTGGATCATTCGAAGAGAAACACCGAACCTGAAATTGAAAATGACAGGCCAGTGCCGGAAATGCCCCTGCATTCTCCGGCACTGCCTATGCTGCATCTCCTGCGGCTGGTCAGTCCCAGCCAGCCGGTGGGTGCATTTTCCTATTCGCGCGGCCTCGAATGGGCCGTCCATGCCGGAACGGTCACGAATGAGGAAAGCTGTGCCGAATGGGTATTCGGCCTTCTGGAACACAGCTACGCCGCGCTCGATGGCGCGATTTTCTGGCGGATGGTTTCGGCCTTGATGCAAAACGACGATGCCGAATTCCACCGGCTGAATGACTGGCTTGGAGCAAGCCGCGAAAGTAGTGAACTTGAACTGGAGGACCGCCGGATGGGCGAGTCCCTGCTCACATTGCTGTCGGATCTTGGTATCGGGCGGGCACGCAACTTCGCTTCGGACCACCGCGCCACCTATCCCGCAGCCTTCGCAATTGCAGGATGTCACTGGAATATTGCGCCCGACGATGCGCTGCGCGGCCTGATGTGGAGTGTGGTTGAAAGCCAGATCATGGCTGCAATCCGTCTCGTCCCGCTCGGCCATACGGCTGGCCAGAGGATACTTATCGCTGGCGCAGCGAAGATCGAGCGTGCGGCTGAAAAGGCCCGCACGCTGAATGACGATGAAATCGGCAACACGGCTCCCGCACTGGCCATGGCCAGCGCCTGGCACGAGACACAATACAGCCGTCTATTCCGGTCGTGAGCGAAGCGTTTGACGGTATCGCTCAAGATTTTCTTCCGCCGAAGTCGCATCCGGCGGAGCAACCGGCACCAGTGCCTTGAAAGCATACTGACCGATCAGCATCACCCAGGTAACCAGCACGAAGGTCGAGGTCAGCACCGGCATTCCGATCGGTTTCAGGAAGATCGCGACCGAAGCCCACACCCATGTGGACACGATGGCGCCGAAGACCGCGTAAAGGAAGCTGCTCCAGTTGAAAACGAGGAAGAAGCCTCCAAGCGCCATTGCCGTCAACGCCGCGTTATAGCCGAAAAGCCCGTCGCGAATGGCTCCTTCCGGCCCGCCGAATGCGGCGGCGATCACCGCTCCTATTATCGCCCCCATGAGGCCCATCAAGGCACTTATCCGCGAGTGGATCGCGATACCGGCAAGCATGATGTAGCCGGTAATCCAGTTGTCCTGAAAGAATATCTGCCCAATGGCCGTGCCGATCCCCATGTACCAGGTCGGAAGGTCATAGGGGATGGCGTAGGAAAACTGCTCCGGCGAAACCGGCTTTGCCATCGGCCCGGCGTCGATGGCGTCGAACTTGAGAATAGCGAACAGAAACAGCCATCCGACCAGCACGAATGGCATTGTCAGCGGCGCAACCTTGTGCGGTCCCAACAATGCGGCGATGCTGGTAAAGGCCATGGTGGAAAAGGCTGCCCCGAAGATCAGATAGATCGTCATGGCGGGCGAAGGCAGCGCGCCGCTGCGGAAATCCTCGCTGGTGAACGCGATCAGCGCCAGCGCGACCAAAGCTCCGTTGAACCCGAACAGGCCGTCCCGGATAAGCCCCTTGTCCGCCTTGAGGATGATTGCCGTCAGCGTGCTGGAGACGACTCCAAGCAGACAGATGAGGGCATAAATCCAGGAATTGACCAGAATGGCGAACAAAATGACCAACCCGGACAGCGGATTGTTCTGGAACACCACCTGCCCGATGCCGCGCAGCGTCCAGTCGACAAACCCCAGAGAAGGATGATCCTGCATGGTATTGAGACGCATGGAAGTAATCCCTTCTTTCGTGATCTATTTCCTCCGGCTACGGCATCGGACCCCCAAAATCGAAATCGATTTTCGGAAGCACGATGCGCAGCTTCAACAATTAGAGCGTTCTTGCGTAGTCGGGACAGACCCGAGGGCGCTTTAAAACAGGAAATAGCGTTGCGCCATCGGCAGAACGTCAGCCGGTTCGCACGTGATCAATTCCCCATCCACCCGCACCTGATAACTCTGCGGGTCGACCTCCAGTTTGGGCGTCAGCCCGTTATGGATCATGTCTTTCTTGCGGATATTCCGGATGCCCTTCACGGCAACCAGTTGCTTGTTGAGTTTCAGCTTCTCGCCGATGCCGTCATCCAGCGCCGATTTCGAGACAAAGGTAACCCCGGTGGAACCGAGCGCCCGCCCCAGCACCCCGTACATTGGCCGGTAGTGGACCGGCTGCGGCGTTGAGATCGATGCGTTGGGATCACCCATCGGGGCGGTGGCAATCATGCCGCCGATCAGGACGAGGCTTGGTTTCACGCCGAAGAATTGCGTTTTCCACAGCACCAGATCGGCCCGCTTTCCCACTTCAATCGAGCCGATTTCATGGGCAAATCCATGCGTGATCGCCGGGTTGATCGTATATTTGGCGACATAGCGCTTGGCGCGGAAATTATCGTTCCGGCTGCTGTCTTCGCTAAGCGGGCCGCGCTGCACCTTCATCTTGTGGGCGGTCTGCCAGCAGCGCAGGGTGGTTTCCCCGATGCGGCCCATGGCTTGCGAATCCGACGACATCATCGAGAACACGCCCAGATCATGGAGAATGTCTTCTGCCGCAATGGTTTCCCGCCGGATGCGGGATTCCGCGAAAGCCACATCCTCAGGAATTTTCGGGCTGAGATGGTGGCAGACCATCAGCATATCGAGATGTTCATCGACTGTATTGATGGTGTAGGGACGCGTCGGATTGGTTGAAGATGGCAGGATATTTTCTTCGCCCGCCGCCGTGATGATATCGGGCGCGTGACCGCCACCGGCACCTTCCGTATGGAAACTATGGATGGTCCTGCCCTTCATCGCGGCAAAGGTATTCTTGACGAACCCGCTTTCGTTCAGCGTATCTGTATGGATGGCGACCTGAATGTCTTCTTCGTCGGCCACGTTCAGGCAATTATCGATGGCGGCAGGCGTCGTTCCCCAGTCCTCATGCAGCTTCAAGCCGACAGCACCGGCCCTGATCTGCTCACGAAGGGGTTCGGGCTTGCTCGCATTGCCTTTGCCCAACAGTCCCACATTGATCGGAAGCGCTTCCACGGCTTCTAGCATACGGTGGATGGCCCACGGCCCCGGCGTAACCGTGGTTGCGAGCGTGCCGACCGTTGGGCCCGTTCCGCCGCCAACCAGCGTGGTGGTGCCACTGGCCAGAGCTTCCTCCGCCTGCTGCGGCGCAATGAAGTGAATATGCGTGTCGATGCCGCCCGCGGTAAGAATTTTGCCCTCGCCCGCAATAACATCGGTTGCCGGTCCGACGATGATATCGACGCCCGGCTGAATATCGGGATTCCCGGCCTTGCCGATCCCGGAAATACGACCGTTCTTGATGCCGACGTCGGCTTTGACGATACCCCAATAGTCAAGGATGATGACATTGGTGATGACAAGATCGGCAGTTTCGGCAGAGGGCTTCTGTCCCTGCCCCATGCCATCGCGGATAACCTTGCCGCCGCCGAAGGTCACTTCCTCGCCATAAATACAGCGATCCTCCTCGATCTCGATGATAAGTTCCGTATCGGCCAGCCGCAGACGGTCGCCCTTTGTCGGGCCATAGAGTTCCGCATAGGCCTGTCTTGAGATGGTTCCCATCTCCCCCTCCTACAGCTTCCCGTTGATTTTTGCATTGAAGCCGTAGACCTGGCGGTCGCCAGCCAGCGCGACCAGTTCGACTTCTCGGTCCTGTCCCGGCTCGAACCGCACAGCGGTCCCAGCCGGAATATTGAGGCGGAAGCCTCTCGCCCGTTCCCGGTCGAAGGCAAGAGCCTCGTTCGTCTCGTAGAAATGATAATGCGACCCGACCTGTATCGGCCTGTCGCCAGTGTTCGCCACGGCGATGGTGCGGGTTTCACGACCGTTATTGAGTTCGATCGTCCCGTCTTCGATGAAATATTCACCCGGTATCATGATCGTCTCCTCAAGCGCATCCCGAAGTGTGCAAGATGCGCGTAAAAGCAAAAGGCCCAAAGTTTTCTGCAGTGCAGAAAATGTTCTACGGAATGGGATTGTGAACGGTCACAAGCTTGGTACCGTCCGGAAAGGTGGCTTCCACCTGAATGTCATGTATCATTTCCGGTACGCCTTCCATCACCTCGTCGCGGGTGAGAAGGGTAGCTCCGTAGGACATTAGTTCGGCGACGGTCTTGCCGTCGCGGGCTCCCTCCAGGATTTCGGCAGAGATCAAAGCCACCACTTCGGGATAATTGAGTTTCAGCCCTCGAGCCCTTCGTCGTTCCGCAACCAACGCTGCGGTGAAAATCAGAAGCTTGTCCTTTTCACGTGGCAATAGTTCCATTGATAGACCCTCTCCACAATCATCTATGTTGCCCATATGCGCGGTGCAGCCGCCGGTTTTCCCAGACCTGTTTCACGGATGACTTCCCAGGCTTTGCGAAACAGTGCTTTGGCTTCCGACATGCGTCCACCGAGATAGCGACAGACGAGCACCCGTTCGAGCTGCGACACGGAAAACAGGTTTTTTCCCGCATCGCCGAGCGCTTCGCGAATGCGCTGAAGCGTGTTTTCATTCCTGGGGCCGGCATAAACCATCGTTGCAACGATCGGTTTGGCGCAAAACGCAAAAGCCGCGCCCATCGCCTGATCGGCTCCATGAAGGCGAAACTGCTCGAACCAGATCGGCCTTCCGTCGCGGAATATTTCGACCCTCTGGCGAATTTCTCCCGCGTCGAAGCTTTCCTGACAGGCGGGCCGTCCGAGACTGACAATATCCCACCCGAGATAAACTGCGTCTCCGCTCATGGAGACATGCGTGCTTATGGAAGCCTTCGCGCCATCGAATACGATTGTTTCCTGCGGGAGATACTCGCAGATGCCGCCCTCGCGGACATCGATCTTTGTCGTCTGGATGCTGCGGCCCCGGTCGCTGCGATAGAATTTGGTTGCACCCGGCGTTGTCAGAACGGCTTTGGCGCTCGGCCCTAAAAAGCAGGAAATATCAAGGACGTCCTCTCCTGCAACACCGCCCGGAGGATGGAGAAGGTAGACGTGTGCGCTGCCGTCTTTCTCAGGATAGAAAGGTTGCTGCACCGCGAGCGGCCCCATGTGACGGCGGCGCATGAGGCGCGTCACTTCATGACTGTGCTCGAAACCCAGTTCAAGCTCGGCATGCCAACCCTTGCTCATGAATGCTTGCCACCTCTGCGTTGCCGAAAATTTCGATGCAATATCGATATCGAACAATAAAACCAAGGCAGGATGCAATATTCGGGCAGGATAACCCCGCAGATCACTATAGACAAGCTTAATTAGAGACTTGCTTCATACGATCGTCAACTTGATTCAATAGCAAACTGCATAAAAAGCATAGTCGAGTTCACCGGAGAAGTTCCATCGCAACGGCGCGACTACCATTTTCGTTCTATAGACGGCCACTGTTTTTAGAACGTTTCCAGTTTACTTCGGCTCATTGGGAATGCTCTATCTTTTTGTTTTTAAGCGCGTCTTGCTTCGGAAGCCGTTTCAAGCCGTTCGGGATGCGCGCTTAGAATGCACCCAGGCGGTCGATCACGCGTGCCGGCAGGTGAAGAGCCAGCGAAGCCTGCTCGAAAGTACCCTGCCCCACGGCAAGGAAACTATCGTCCATGCTTGCATATTCGTCTGTGATGAGCCTGCGCAGCAGGTGGCCTGAACCCAGAAGCTTGATCAGCGTATTGGAGCTCGCGAAGAGGCTGTGGCCACCGCTGTCGACCTCGGAAATATCAAGGACCTGAATATTCTTGTTCTGCAGGAAGGCAATGTCGAAGCCGCTGCCGACCCGCGGCGCACCACCGGCCAGCCTCCGCGAGATATCAAGGGCCCGGTCACGCCGGGATACGATAATCGTGAAGGGCTGGGGCAGATTGTCGATATCATCGATCTGACTGCGGAAAAGATCGGGATCGATGTCGGGGGCGGCAAGAAGCACTCCCTTGATGCGTTTCAACACGTCACCACGCTTATCTCCGGATAACGTTCGCAAGGCTTCCATGACGGCCACCGCACCCATTGAATGGCCGACCACGACAATGCCATCGGCTTTCGTCTGCGCCGCCATCGCAAGCGTTTCCGCCAATCCCCTGCGCGCGATGATCGCGCTGTCCCGGTCATAAAGGTACCGCGTGAACGACGCAGCAGACGCCCATGAAAAATGGACCGGCACCGATGAGACGCCATAGTCGTGAACGATCTGCGCATTGCGAAACAGTCCTTCGGCAAAGTTGTTGTTATAGCCGTGGACGAAAACGAATATTTCACGCTGCGACGCGGGGCGGCTCGCCAAACGCCCGTTCAACTCGGCGATCATTGCGCGCCGGTCCGGCAATGGCGCATAATTTGACGCCGTGAAATGTCGTCGGGGGTCGGGCTTCACCGATGCAGTTTCGACGTTTCCCGGACGGTGTATTTCCGGAATATGTACGTCAATCGTCGAGAAGTTGAGTATTGGAGAGCGGTTGCGGGAATAGGCGATGCTTGGATCGTCTATCCGCTCCCGCACCGTCGCAACCGCAAACGGAACCACCGCGCCGGAACGGGCCTGACCGGCCACATCCCTTCCAAGTCCGGTGACAGCTCTGTTCCCGGCACATCCTGCTGCGACAAGCAGAACGAATGCGAGGATGAAAACCTGCTTCAATGCACGCCCTCGCTCGATGGCCGAAACAGAACCGCCGCCCTATCGCGACAGTCTTCCATTCCGGTTTCCGGGCAACGTCATATTACGAGGTTGCCGGCAATGCTCCCTCAAGCGCTTCCTTGAGGCGTTTTTCCTGTTCGAGAGACAAGGACGTTTTCAACACCCTGCCGCGCAGATCAGGGAAGTCTGCCATAACTCTGTCCCACTGGATTTTGCGCAGGAGAACAAACAAAGCAGACGAGTTTTCCGGGATGGTTTCACCAAGCGACACGATAAACTTGTCATCGATACCGTAATCGGCGAGCGAACCCGACAAGGCTCCCGCCCCGGCCCCGACCGCGCCACCAAGCGCCATGCCGGCAAGCGGGTTGAGAAAAATAAGCCCAACCAGTCCGCCCCATATCGCGCCTGAAAGCAATCCCGACCCGGCGCCCATGGCGAGCATATTGTATTTCTGCTTGAGATGGACCTTGCCTTGTTCGTCCCGGACGACGATTACCGCATCTTCAAGATCGACAAGATATTCCTTTTGAAGCTGGTTGAGCTTCAGAAGAACAGCGTCCGCCTCTCCCACCGTATCAAATCCAATAACGACCAGTTCCGACACAGCCGTGCTCCTTTTTTCGACATCAGAAAAATGATGAGGTCACGTGGATCAGCGACGCCATCTCACCGAGCGAACATTGGTTATTCTTCCGTCTCTGGCCCGCACCGTGACGTCATAGGTTCTGCGATTCCGGTCGCCCCGGTAAAGAAAGTGACTGCCGCGGCAATCCAAAGCGCGGACATTGCGAAAGCCCCGCGTTCTCAGGAGCCTGACGCCATCGGAGCAGCGGATTCTGTGACCGTTGTTGATCCTTACGCCTACGGAAACCGATCGGCTCTGGCTGAAGGCAGGAACTGTCTCGACCACGGTTGCTACGAAAAAGAAGGCAATGAATGCAAGAATAGCGGTTACCGAATGCAGTTTCATGTTTCCCTCCAAGTAACAAAGAACCACAACTCACAAGCCAAACCGGTTCACCAGCTTCTTATTGGTGGGCCTACGCAGCACCTCGGCACGAAGGTGAAGCAGTTCGGGAAAAATGCCATTCAAACAATCTTTTGGAGCGCCTGCCGATGCGATCAGATCAGGAGGCGCTCCAGATGACAAATGCACAGTCTCATCCGCGACGTCCTTATCGGGACCGGAAATCAGCGCTTCATTTGTTTCCAGAGCATTTTTCGTCTTTCATGTAACAAGAATGCTCTATCTATTTGTTTTTACGCTGTATTTACCCCAAAACCGGCAACCGCTTCAAGAGACCGGACCTAACGGCAACGCGCTTCAAAAACGCGGCCGTGCCGATCGCGATAACGGCAGTACTGCACACCGTTGCGGGTTTGGGCGACGCCTACGAGCGTGCCTGCGGCTGCACCGATAGCTGCTCCGGTCAACGCGCCGCGCGTATCGCCGCCAATGGCTGCTCCGGCAAGACCGCCAATTGCGGCACCGCCGACACCATAGCCGGCTGTTCTTCGTTCATCGGTCGTGCACCCGCTGGCGGTGGCGCCTATCACGGCCATCGTCACGACGCTGTACAGGATCATTCTCATCGAAATATCCTTCCCATTTTGATGATGCGCTTTACCGCACAATACATAGGCCGCATCTTGAAAGGTCAAGATATCGGGCGATTGCCGCACGGCAATTTCTATCCCACAACTTTCAGAGCTGTTCACGGGAAAAGCCGAATATTTCCGCAAACCAGCCCGTAGCGGGATAGTACGCACAGAAAGTCAGAGCAACGATGGTGATCGGAACGCCAATGAATGCGCCGAAGACGCCCCACAAGGAGCCCCATGCGAAAACTGAAAAGAGCGTTGCGAAAGGCGACAGGGAAATTGTCTTTCCCGTCAGCCGAGGTTCGATCACACTTCCAATGACGGACTGGATAATATTCAGGCCGATAAAGACGGCGAGCGCCAATTGCCAGCTTGCAAAGTGCGTGAACGCAAACGCAGTAATGAAGAGGGTTGCGACCAGCGGCCCCAGAAAGGGGATGAAGTTGAGAATGAACGCAACAAAGCCCCACGTTTCGGCAAATGGGAGGCCAATCAGCCGCGTCAAAAGCCAGACAAAAAAACCGGTCGCAATGCTCATCAACGCCCTGAGCAGCATGTAAAACCGGATTTTCATCGAAGCTGACCGGCTGGCGCGAAGAAACGCATTCGCAGTCGCCTGATTTTTCAGCCGTCTGATCCGCGCGCGGAACTCCTCGGTTTCAGCAAGTCCCAAGAGAACGTAGATCAGCGCCACGATCCAGAAGCTGAACGTATTATTGAGACGGCTTCCTATCGATTGGAGCGTTCGCAAAGTCCAGCTTACACTGAAATTCTCCGACCATAGGACCGATGCGGCAATACCATGCCCATCGAGCCAGGTTCTAAGCTGTTCGTAGATCAGCTGGTATCGAGCTGCGTCGATCAATATCCGGCGTCCGACCTGCCCGACTGTCCAGGCGATGAGCCATCCAAAGCCGAGCAGAACGAATACCACGAGGAGGAACGTGATCGCCAATGCAACGTAGCGCGGCATGACCAACGAAAGCGACCGCTGGATCGGCCAGACAAGCATGATGATGAACAATGCGAAAACGACCGGCGCGAACACCGCGCTGCCGTAATGGAGCAATGCAATCAGCGCGCATCCTGCGATCAGGATCAGGGTTGCATTGCCAGTTTTCAGCATAAGACCTTCCCTGACCCGAGGACAAAATCAGCTTATGACTTCAAGGTATTCCTGTTGAACTGTCGGGAACATCTATTTGATTACCTTGAAAGAATATACGTCTACAAACCTTCCCCTCACGTCGTTTTCGACGCGGCCCTGGATTTCAATTATATTCTTTGTGCTTATTTCGCGTCCGCGCCAGACTTCGCGCTCGATCCGAACTCTCGTTCTTCCGGTATGGTCCTGGAAAGCATAGTGAGCTCTTCCGACATTGCTCTTGATCGAACCGGTAAGCACGACGCGCGTGCCGACGGGTGTCCGGGTTATGACATCTGCCGTTACAGTGTTTCTAGCCTTGAAAGAATCCAGAAACTGGGCGTGAGAAACATCAGTCGAGCCAACCGAAACAAGTCCCAGCATCAATGCGAGTTGAATCATATGCTGCTTTATCGAGGCCATGAACTTTCACCTCCTTATAGCAATGATTGAATTTCTACTTCCGCAAACACGAAACGACCAAGATGATCATCTTTATCGCAGGAATAAACAAGTCTCTTATTTGATGGAAATGAGAAATACCAAGTACGCTGCAAATTCGGAAGCACCCGCGAATATCGACAAGATGTAATTACGGAACTTTCAAGCTGCTGCCGGGTTCACGCATGGAGGAGCTTGCCATGGAACAGGTGCACTGGAATGACGCTGTCATCATCGAAATTGCCGACGGCATCACGCAAACCGTGAGAACGGTGGCGGATGCCGAGAACATATTGTTGTCCCAATGGAACAGATTCGAGCTGGATAGCCTGGGGGCTGCCATCAAAGCTTGCCTTTTGTGTTCGCACGACATTGCCAGCACGGAAGATGCAAGGCTCGCTTTCGAGCGGGCCGCTTCGACATCCGGTATTCTGGTTTAACTTACCCCGTCATGCAGGCGCCTTCCCGATAAAAAGCAGCCACTTCAAGGTGCGACGTTCGGCGTTGCTCAGTTCCGGCGCCATCAGCCGGATGGCCGCCGCCGCATCGACCTCTGCCGCCAGATTGCCGGCAAGCCAATGTTCGGGGACCGCAGGATGTATATAGGACTGCCTGCATACCGCCCTTGTATTGCCGAGCCGGTGCGCAACCTTGTCGATTTCACTATTCAGCATCCGCTTTTTCGCGCTGTCACTGTCAGGCAGGTCGATGCAGCATAGCGCTTCAAGCGCGGCTGACGTTGCCGCCCATGTCCGGAAGTGCTTGGAGGTAAAGTCAGCTTGCATGATGGTTCGCAGATAATCGTTTATATCCTGTGAGGTAACGGGGCAGCGACAGCCGTCCTCGTCGACATACTGGAACAGTTGCTGCCCCGGCAGTTCCTGTATGGAGCGAACGATACGGACAATCCGCTTGTCGGAAAGTTTCAGGCTCCACATTTTGCCCGACTTGCCGGTAAAGACCAATCGCAGGCCGGAGCCCTCGTCGCGCAGATGCCGATTGCGCAAGGTGGTCGCGCCAAAGCTGTTGTTGCTCCGCGCATAATCGGGGTTTCCGACACGCAGCAGCAGCCTGTCCATCAGCCAGATTACGGTAGCAACGACTTTTTCGCGGCAAAGCGAACGCCGTCGCATATCGGCATCGACAGCCTTGCGCAGGCGGCTGAGCGCGCGGGCAAAATCCGGCAGGCTGGAAAACTTCGTTTCTTCCTGCATCGCCATCCACAGAGGATGGTAACGATACTGCTTTCTCCCCCGCGTATCGCGACCGGTGGCCTGAATATGTCCACGGTCATCGCAACATATCCAGACGTCGGTCCATGCCGGCGGAATGGCAAGGCTGGCGATCCTGTCTCGATCCGCAGCCGTGATTGCCGACCTGTCAAAACGGACATAACGAAACCCTGTCCCGCAACGCAGGCGTTTGATACCCGGTGCGGCATCGCTGATATGAAGCAACCCGCTCTGGACCGCCTCCGTTTCGGGTGGAGGCATGGAGGAAGATTTTTCAAGCAATGGGAACCCCGATCGTATTCTTCTTGCCGGATAACCACCACAAACCGCGACTGGTTCCCGGCTGGTGCAAATCCGGTCCGGAACCATCTGGCTGTCAGCCGGTTATCCTGTTCTCCGGAGGATCAAATCGTGCCCCACAGTTTCTGGAAAGGTTATCTCAAACTCTCGCTCGTCACCTGTGCCGTAGAACTGACGCCTGCGACCAGCGAGAGCGAGAAAGTGCGCTTTCACACCCTCAATGCCGAGACCGGAAACCGGGTGGTCAGCCGATATGTGGATTCAGTCACACACAAGCCCGTGCGCGAGGAAGATGAGGTCAAAGGGTTCGAGAAAGACGATGGCAGCTATATCGTTCTTGAGGAGGACGAACTGGAGGCTGTGGCGCTTGAGAGCACCAGGACCATAGACATCGATAAATTTGTGCCGCGCGACAGCATCGGCTGGATCTGGTACGACAAGCCGCACTATCTCGCTCCTTCCGACAAGGTTGGTCAGGAAGCCTTTTCCGTCATTCGGGAAGCAATGGAAAAAAGTTCCGTCTTCGGTCTGGCCCGCCTCGTCATGTATCGGCGTGAAAGGGCAGTGCTACTTGAACCGCGCGGACGCGGGATCGTCCTGTGGACACTGCGCTACGGCGATGAGGTGCGCAACGCCGACGACTATTTTTCAGCGATCGATGACGGCAAACCCGACACGAAGCTGCTTACCATGGTCCGCAAGCTCATCAAGGACAAGACGGAAGACTGGAATCCCGAATTCCTTCAGGACCCCGTACAGAAAAATCTTCAATCCATGATCTCTGCCAAAAAGAAACCGGCGGCCAGAGCGAAGTCCCGAAAAACGGAGCCGGCAACCGAAGGCAATGTCATCAATATCATGGATGCCTTGCGCAAGAGCCTCGCGAGGGAAGGCAAGAAAGCGTAATGCGTCCGCGCTTCAGGCGTGGGGTGTAGCCACGCCTTATTTCTTCATTTTCGGCAACGGCGTTTCCGCACTGCGAAAATCCTGCCAGGGATCGCTTTTCAACGCGGCCAGCCGCGTCGGCGTGTTGAGAATGGTAAAATGTGCAGGCCCTATTGCCGGAGTGACTTCCTCCCAGGCAAGCGGCATGGAAACTCCGGCACCGGCGCGCGCGCGGGGAGAATAAGGTGCTACGGCAGTCATGCCGCGCTGATTGCGCAGATAATCGATAAGAATCTTGCCTTTGCGCTTGGCCTTGGAAATCGTCGATACGTAGCGATCCGGGCTATCCGCAGCCATCTGGTCGGCAATAGCCTTGGTAAAGCTCTTCAGCGTGTCCCAGTCCGCCTTTGGCTTCAGCGGTGCCACGACATGCAGCCCCTTGCCGCCGGAGGTTTTCACGAACGCCGTCAATCCAAGTTTTTCCAAACGCTCCCTCGTCTCCGTGGCAGCTTCGATCACGCGCGGCCACGGAACCCCCTCGCCGGGATCAAGGTCCATCGTCAGTGTGTCCGGCAATTCCCA
>Ga0182748_1001315_pt1 | contig 24517 bp, 21 predicted proteins | sample eDN3rd37CKraftOP_FD_128877 | JGI IMG/M metagenome (GOLD analysis project Ga0182748, IMG submission 128877) | Enriched Organic Plus compost microbial communities from Emeryville, California, USA - eDNA 3rd pass 37_C Kraft OP (version 2) (version 2) ...
CCAGTCCTTCAACCTGTTCGCGCACCTCACCATCCTCGACAACGTCACCCTCGGCCCGATCAAGGTCAAGGGGATGAAGAAGGCGGATGCCGAGCGGGAAGCGCGCATCCTCCTCGACCGGGTGGGGGTGGGCCAGCAGGCGGACAAGCTGCCGGCACAGCTGTCCGGCGGGCAGCAGCAGCGTGTCGCCATCGCCCGCGCGCTGGCCATGACCCCCAAGGTGATGCTCTTCGACGAGCCGACGAGCGCCCTGGACCCCGAGATGATCAACGAGGTCCTCGACGTCATGGTCGGGCTCGCGCAGGACGGCATGACCATGATCGTCGTCACGCACGAGATGGGCTTCGCGCGCAAGGCGGCCGACCGCGTCGTGTTCATGGCGGACGGGCAGATCGTCGAAGAGGCGACGCCCGACGAGTTCTTCACGCGTCCGCAGAGCGATCGCGCGAAGGACTTCCTCTCCAAGCTCATCACGCACTGACCCGCTCCCGGCGTCCTCGCGACCCGGATCCCCGACACACCAGGAGGCACCGCACACCCCACACGACACACCCCACGCACTGTCCCGCGGACCCGAAACGTCGGACATACGCACTCGAACGCACCAGCAATCAGGAGGACACATGCGTAAGACACGGCTCATGACGGGCATCGGAATCTCGGCGATCGCGCTTCTCGCGCTCACGGCGTGCAACAGCGGCACGCCCGGATCGTCCGGCGACGGGGGTGACGGGGGCGGCGGTGACGAGACGGCCCTGTGGGAGGTGGCCACCGACGTCACGCTCGAGGGCAGCAAGACCTTCGACGCCATGGTCGCGCGCGACGGCGTGGTCGTCGGCGTCAAGAACGACCAGCCCGGCCTCGGCATGGAGGACCCGGCGACGGGCGAGCGCACCGGCTTCGACGTCGACATCGCCCGCTGGATCGCCGCGTCGCTCGGATTCTCCGAGGACCAGATCGAGTACAAGACGATCCCCTCCGCGAACCGCGAGCAGGCGATCGTCAACGGCGACATCGACTACTACGTCGGCACGTACTCGATCACCGACAAGCGCAAGGCGGACATCTCCTTCGCCGGCCCGTACTTCATCACCGGTCAGGGACTGCTCGTCGCGAAGGACAACACCGACATCAACGGGCCCGACGACCTCGCCGGCAAGATCGTCTGCTCGGTCACCGGATCCACGCCGCTGCAGCGCATCCGCGACGAGTACAACCCCGGCGACACGGTCGAGTACGACACGTACTCGCAGTGCGTCGAGCAGCTCAAGGCGGGCTCGGTCGACGCGATCACGACCGATCAGGCGATCCTGGCCGGTTACGTCGCACTCGAGCCCGACGCCCTCAAGATCGCCGGCGACACCTTCAGCGAGGAGCGCTACGGTGTCGGCCTCGACAAGGACGACACCGTCCTGAAGGACCACATCAACGCCCTCTTCACGGATGGCGGCGACGTGTGGACCGCGCTGTTCGAAGAGCACCTCGCCCCGGCGGGGATCCAGGGCGAGCAGCCCGCCGTCGACCAGTGACATCCGTCCGGGGGCGGCGCACGCCGCCCCCGGGCCCTTCTCGACAGACGCGTAAGGAGCACGTGTGGGCGTCATCACGGACAACCTCGATCTGTGGGGGGAGACGCTCGTCGGCACGCTCATCCTGTTCTTCGCAGGCGGGTTGCTGGCGCTGATCCTCGGGATCATCGTGGGGGCGATGCGGGTGTCGCCGATCCCGGTGGCGCGCGCGGTCGGCTCCCTCTACGTCAACACGATCCGCAACACCCCGCTGACCCTCGTCTTCTTCGCGTTCGCCTTCGCCCTCCCGCCGCTGCTCGGACTGCGCCTGACCGGTCCGGTCTCGCTCACCCTGGCGATCTGCGCGCTGGGCATCTACACCGCGACGTACGTCGCCGAGACGATCCGCTCCGGCATCAACACCGTCCCGGTCGGGCAGGCTGAGGCCGCCCGCGCCCTCGGGCTCACGTTCGGCCAGGTGATGAGCCTCGTCGTCATGCCGCAGGCGTTCCGCTCGGTGATCCCTCCGATGATGAGCGTGTTCATCGCACTGCTGAAGAACACGACGGTGGCGGCGGGCTTCTCCGTCGTGAACCTCGGCTCGATCCGCAACTACCTCAGCGAGCGCGGCGAGAACCAGTTCCTCGTCATCCTCTGGGTGATGGCGATCTTCGTCGCCCTGGTGCTGCTGCTGTCCTGGGCGCAGCGAGTGCTCGAGAACCGATGGAAGGTGGCGCGATGAGCAGCGTCCTCTACGACGTCCCGGGCCCCCGGGCGATCATCCGCAACCGGATCCTCGGCGTCATCACGGTCGTGGTCGTGGTCGCGGTGCTCGGCTTCTTCGTGTGGCGACTCGTCGACACGGGGCAGTTCACCGCCGCCAAGTGGCAGGCCTTCACCTACACGAACGTGTGGGTCCAGATCGGTCTGGCGACCCTGCGCACCCTGGGAGCGTTCGTCGTCGCGGCGGTCGGCGCGCTCATCGTGGGCTTCGTGCTCGCGATCGGGCGCCTGTCCGCGCATCGCTGGCTGCGCTACCCCGTCGGCGGCATCGTCGAGGTGCTCCGGGCCATCCCAGTCCTCGTCTTCATGTTCCTGCTGTACTACGGCCTGCCCGTCATCGGCATCCGGATGCCGTCGTACTGGGCCGTGGTCATCGCCCTCATCGCGTACAACGGCTCGGTGCTCGCCGAGGTCATCCGCGCCGGTGTCGAGTCGCTGCCGCGCGGACAGAGCGAGGCCGGCTACGCGATCGGGCTGCGCAAGGCGGGCGTGATGCGCCTCGTCCTGCTGCCGCAGGCCATCCGCGCCATGATGCCGGTCATCATCGCCCAGCTCGTGGTGACCCTCAAGGACACCGCCCTCGGGTTCATCATCACCTATCCCGAGCTGCTGTTCTACGCGCGGTTCCTCGGGTCGCAGGCGGTGCTGAGCTCGCCGATCGTCCCCGCCACGATCGTCATCGGCGCCATCTACATCGCGCTGTGCCTCCTGCTGTCGCTCGTCGCCAACACCGTCGAGAAGCGCCTGCGCCGCTCGGCGAAGACCGGGCGGGTGGCCGGCGCGACCCAGCCGGTGCAGGAGATCACCGACACGCAGCTGATCGCCGCGCAGAAGGGCCTCGGGAAGTACGACGCCCAGGGCCTCTGATGCGGCCGGACGCGGCATCCGTCCTCGGTAGACTCGTCTCTTGTGTCCGACGCACCTGAAATCACCCCCGAGACGGTCGGTGCCGCCGTCGACGCCGCGCTCGCGGCGATCGCCGCGGCCTCCTCGACCGCAGACCTGAAGGCGGCGCGTGCCGCGCACGCCGGCGAGGGATCGCCGCTGGCGCAGCTGAACGCGCAGCTGCGGAACGTCCCGAACGAGCGCAAGGCGGAGTTCGGCAAGCTCGTGGGCCAGGCGCGCGGACGCGTCACGCAGGCGCTCGCCGCCCGCGAGGAGGAGCTGGCGGCCGCAGAGACCGCCGCCCGGCTCGAGGCGGAGCGTATCGACATCACCGCGCTGCCCGCGCGCGCCCGCGTCGGGGCGCGGCATCCGCTCACCCTCCTGCAGGAGGAGATCGGCGACATCTTCGTCGGCATGGGCTGGGAGGTCGCGGAGGGCCCCGAGCTCGAGCACGAGTGGTTCAACTTCGACGCCCTCAACTTCGACGTCGACCACCCCGCGCGGCAGATGCAGGACACGTTCTTCGTCGACCCGGTCGCCCGCCACCTCGTGATGCGCACGCACACGAGCCCCGTGCAGATGCGCTCGATGCTCGAGCGCGACCTGCCGATCTACATCGTCTGCCCCGGCCGCGTGTACCGCACCGACGAGTTCGACGCGACGCACCTTCCGGTGTTCTCGCAGGTCGAGGGCCTCGTCGTCGACAAGGGCATCACGATGGCGAACCTCAAGGGCACCCTCGACCACTTCGCGCGCGTGCTGTTCGGGGCCGACGCGAAGACCCGCTTCCGGGCCAACTTCTTCCCGTTCACCGAGCCGTCCGCCGAGCTCGACCTGTGGCACCCGACCTTCAAGGGCGGTCCGCGCTGGATCGAGTGGGGCGGCTGCGGAATGGTGAACCCCAACGTGCTGCGCGCGGCGGGGATCGATCCGGAGGAGTACTCCGGCTTCGCGTTCGGGATGGGGATCGAGCGGACCCTGATGTTCCGCTCCGACGTGCAGGACATGCGCGACATGGCCGAGGGCGATGTGCGCTTCAGCGAGCAGTTCGGGATGGTGGTCTGATGCGCGTTCCGCTCTCGTGGCTGCGCGAATTCGTGGATGTCCCGGCCGACGCGACGCCGGACGACGTCCTGGCGGCCCTCGTGTCGGTCGGATTCGAAGAGGAGGACGTGCACCGCTTCGAGCTGCAGGGCCCCATCGTCGTCGGCGAGGTGCGCGAGTTCGTCGAGGAGCCGCAGTCCAACGGCAAGACCATCCGCTGGTGCCAGGTCGACGTGGGGGAGGCCCACGGCGGCGTGCGCGGGATCGTGTGCGGCGCGCACAACTTCTTCGCCGGCGACAAGGTCGTCGTGACCCTGCCCGGCTCGGTGCTGCCCGGTCCCTTCCCGATCGCGGCGCGCAAGACCTACGGCCACGTCTCTGACGGCATGATCGCCTCGGCCAAGGAACTCGGACTCGGTCAGGAGCACTCCGGCATCCTGCGCCTGGTCGAGCTCGGTCTGGACGCACCCGTGGGCACGGACGCCATCGCCCTCCTCGGCCTCGACGACGTCGCCGTCGAGATCAACGTCACCCCCGACCGCGGCTACGCGCTGTCGATCCGCGGCGTCGCCCGCGAGTACTCGCACGCCACCGGCGCAACGTTCCGCGACCCCGGTGTGCGCCTGGCCCCGGACCTCGAGCCCGGCACCGGCTTCCCGCTCGCGATCGACGACCGTGCCCCGATCCGCGGGCGCGTGGGCGCGTCCGGCTTCGTCGCCCGCGTCGTGCGCGACGTGGACGCCGGCAAGCCGACGCCGCCGTGGATGATCTCGCGCCTCGCGCTAGGCGGCATCCGCTCCCTCGGCGTCCTCATCGACATCACCAACTACGTCATGCTCGAGCTGGGCCAGCCGATCCACGGCTACGACCTCGACAAGCTGCAGGGCGGCATCACGGTGCGCCGCGCGGAGCCCGGTGAGAAGATCGAGACCCTCGACGGCCAGGTGCGCACCCTCGACCCCGAGGACCTGCTCATCACGGACGACTCCGGGCCGATCGGCCTGGCGGGCGTCATGGGCGGCGGCACGACCGAGATGGGGCCCGAGACGCGCAACGTGCTCATCGAGGCCGCGACGTTCGACCCGGTGTCGATCGCCCGCACGGCGCGGCGCCACAAGCTGCCCAGCGAGGCCTCGCGCCGCTACGAGCGCGGCGTCGATCCGTCGATCGCGCCGGTCGCGGCGCGCCGGGTCGCCGACCTCATGGTCGAGTACGCCGGCGGGACCCTGGACGCCTCCTACGGCGCCATGATCGCCGAGCCGTACGTCGCGCCGGAGATCGCGCTGCCCGCCGATTTCGTGCCGAACCTCATCGGCGTCGCGTACAGCCCCACGGAGATCGCGGGGGCGCTCGAGCTGATCGGATGCCGCGTGCTCACCGCACCCGAGCAGACGGGCTGGATCGTCACCCCGCCGTCGTGGCGGCCCGACCTCACCGACAAGTGGACGCTCGCCGAGGAGGTCGCCCGCATCCACGGGTACGACCGCATCCCCTCGGTGCTCCCCGTCCCGCCGTCGGGGCGCGGCCTCACCGCGGCGCAGCGCGCGCGTCGCCGCGTCTCCAACGCGATCGCTGCGGCAGGCTTCGTCGAGACGCCGACGTTCCCCTTCACGACAGAGGAGCAGAACGACCTCCACGGATCGCCGTCGGGCGAGCACCTGCCGAGCATCAAGCTCGCCAACCCGCTCGACGGGCAGGCGCCGTTCCTGCGCCGCTCGCTCATCCCGGGACTCCTCCAGGTGGCGCACCGCAACCTGTCGCGCGGGTTCACCGACCTCGCGATCTTCGAGACGGGCGCGGTCTTCCTGCCCGAGCCCGGCGTGCAGTACGGGACGGACTCCGTGCCGCCGCTCGCCGTCCGCCCCGACGCCGCGACGCTCGCGACGCTCGACGCCTCGATCCCGCCGCAGCGGCGTCACATCGCGGTGCTGCTGGCCGGCGCACGCGTCGCGAAGCAGCCCGGTCAGCCCGCCGTCGCCGCGGACCTCTCCGACGCCCTCGACGCGGTCCGCACCATCGCGTCGGCCGCCGGGGCCCATGTCGAGGTCGCCCAGAGCCGGCGCGCCGCGCTGCACCCGGGCCGCACGGGCGTCATCACGGTCGACGGCACCGAGGTCGGCTACGTGGGCGAGCTGCTCCCCGCCGTCGCCGAGGCGTCCGACCTGCCCGGGCGCGTCACCGTGGCCGAGCTGGACCTCGATCTGCTCGTCTCGCTCGCGGGGGAGCGGGTGGTCGCCGCATCGCTGTCGACCTTCCCCGCCGCGACGCAGGACGTGTCGCTCGTCGTGCCCGTCGAGACGCCCGCGGCCGCCGTGCGCGCCGCGCTCGTCGAGGGCGCGGGCGCGCTGCTCGAGTCGCTGCGTCTCGTCGACGACTATCGCGGCCAGGGTGTGCCCGAGGGGTCGAAGAGCCTCACGTTCGCGCTCCGCTTCCGCGCGCCCGACCGCACCCTGACCGCGGCCGAGGCGTCAGACGCGAAGCTCGCCGGCGTCGCCGTCGCCGAGGAGCGCTTCGGCGCGAAGCTGCGCGACTGAGCCGCACAGCGGGCGGCCGGCCCGCGCGGCCGCCCGCGAGGACGACCGAGCGCCCTCGATAGTGTGGGACGGTGACTGACAACCGACCCGCTCTGCAGATATCAGGACTCGTCAAGCGCTTCGGAGAGAAGGTCGCCGTCGCGGGAGTGGACCTCGTGGTGCCCACCGGGTCGTTCTACGGCCTCGTGGGACCCAACGGCGCCGGCAAGACCACGACCCTGTCCATGGCGACCGGGCTCCTGCGTCCCGACGCCGGCACGGTCTGGGTGCACGGGGTCGACGTGTGGGCAGATCCGGTGGCGGCCAAGGCGATGATCGGCAACCTGGCCGACGGCGTTCGCCTGTTCGACCGGCTCACCGGCGAGCAGCTCATCACGTACACCGCGATGATGTTCGGCCTGCCCCGCGAGGAGATCGCGGCGCGCACCGCCGACCTCCTCACCCTCATGGATCTGCGCGAGGCGGCCGGGACCATCGTGGCCGACTACTCCGCGGGCATGACGAAGAAGGTGGCGCTCGCGTGCGCACTCGTCCACGCGCCCCGCCTGCTCGTGCTGGACGAGCCGTTCGAATCGGTCGACCCGGTCTCGGCCGCCAACATCGAGGACGTCCTGCGCGGCTACACCGCCTCGGGCGGCACCGTCATCGTCTCCAGCCACTCGATGGACCTCGTGCAGCGCATGTGCGACCACGTCGCCGTCATCGCCGCCGGCAGCGTCCTGGCGGCCGGCACCGTCGACGAGGTGCGCGCCGGTGAGACGCTGCAGGACCGCTTCGTGTCGCTCGTGGGCGGCCGTCACGTGTCGGAGGGGCCGCAGTGGTTGCGACAGTCCTGAAGCTCCGGTACCGCGTCCTCGGCAACACCCTCTCGCGCAGCGTCTGGCAGCTGATCGGCTTCATCGCGGGGGCTCTGTGGGCCGTCTCGGTGCTCGGGATGCTCGTCATCGGGCTCGTGGCGCTGAGCATCTTCCAGGGGCTCGAAGTCGCGCGCGTCGTGTCGGTCCTGGGCGGCGCCCTCCTCGTGCTGGGCTGGATCATCGCCCCGGTGCTCGTCGCGGGCGTCGACACGACCGTCGACGCGCCGCGCCTGGCGCCGTTCCCGCTGAGCACCCGCCAGATCATGCAGGTGCTCACCGCGACGGGGATCACCGGCATCCCCGGCATCGCGACGGGGATCGCCGCGCTCGCCACCATCGTGCTGTGGCTGCGCTGGCCGATCGCCGCCGTCGTGGCGCTGCCGTGCATCGCCCTGGGCGTGCTCACGTGCGTCGTCGCGACCCGCTTCATGGCGACGCTGTCCGCGGGTCTCGGCCAGGGCCGTCGCGGCCGTGAGGTCATCGGCACCATCGTGCTGGCCCTCCTCATCCTGTCCGGACCGATCGTGACGAGCGTGCTGTCGCTCGTGGACCGCGGCGCCGACCTCGGCGTCCGCTTCACGCAGATCGCGGTCGCCGTGAGCTGGACGCCGCTGGGCGCCGCCTGGGCCGTGCCCGGCGACATCGCGGCGGGGGAGTGGCTTCCCGCCCTCCTGAAGCTCCTCATCGCGCTGGCCACCGTGGCCCTCCTCTGGGTGCTGTGGCACCGCGCGCTCGAGGCGTCGATCACCTCCCCGCCGCGGCGGAGCGCCGCCAAGGCGCGCGCCGGGTCGCTGGGCTGGTTCGGCCGCATGCCCACCGGCGGCGTCGGCGCGACGTGGGCGCGATCGCTCACCTCGTGGCTGCACGACCCGCGCTACTCGCGTCAGCTCCTCATCGTGCCGCTCCTGCCCATCGTGTTCGCGTTCGCGGGCGGCATCGACGGCGGCCTGTTCCTCCTCTCACCGCTGCTCATCGCGCTCATGCTCGCGATCGTGGGCTACACCGACATCTCCTACGACGGCACGGCGTTCACCGCCGTGCTCGCGGCCGGCGTGCGCGGACGCGCCGACCGGCTCGGACGCACCCTCGGCGCGGCGGTCATCGGCATCCCGATCACGGTCGTCCTGACGATCGTCGTCGTCGCCATCACGGGGCGTGGGGAGACGCTGCCCGCGCTCCTGGGCGGGGCTCTGGGGATCGTCCTGGCCGGCTACGGCGTGAGCGCGGTCTCGTCCGCGCTCATCGTCATGCCGGTCGCGGGGCCCGGCGACAGCCCGTTCAAGTCCGTCCCGGGTCAGAGCTTCCTCACGTCGCTGTCCGTCTTCGCGGTGTGGGGCGTGTGCATCGTCGTGAGCGCTCCGGCTCTCGTGATCGCGCTCATCTCCGTGTTCACGGGCCAGGCGCTGCTCGGATGGATCGCGCTCGCGGTCGGCGTCGTCGTGGGCATCGCGGCGGTGGTGGTCGGCATCGTGGTCGGCGGGCGCACGCTCGACCGCACGGGGCCGGACCTGCTCGCGCGCATGAAGGCGTTCCCGCGCTAGATGTAGCGGGGCGCCGTCAGCGGGAGTCCCCGTCCGCGAGCGGGGTAGCGTGAGCGTGGACCCGCACCCGCTGCCGAGGAGGAGCACATGACGCAGGCGATCACCCTCGAGACAGGGGAGGACTCCTTCGACGTGTATGTCGCGCGCCCCGAGGGCGAGCCGATCGGCGGTCTCGTGCTCATCCACGAGATCTGGGGGCTCGTCGACCACATCCGGGACGTCGCCGACCGCTACGCCGCGATCGGGTGGCTCGTGGCCGCGCCCGACATCCTGTCCCACGCGGGCGTCGCGCCCGCGCTCGGCGCCGAGCTGCACGCGCTGCTCAACAGCGCCGACCCCGAAGTGCGCACCGCCGCGCAGCCGCGCATGCGCGAGGCGCTCACGACCGCGCGCCCCGGAATACGGAGCATGGGCGGTGCACGCCCTCCGCGCGACGCTCGACTGGCTCGAGGCCGCCGGGGCGGGGGCGCGTCTGGCGGTCACCGGATTCTGCTTCGGCGGGACGTATGCGTTCGCGCTGGCCGCCGCCGACGATCGCGTGCGGGCCGTGGTCCCGTTCTACGGCACCGCTCCCGGTGCCGACGACATCGCGCGCATCCAGGCGCCGGTGCTGGCGATCTACGGCGAACAGGATCCCGCGCTCATCGACGCTCTGCCGACGGTGACCGCCGCGATGGCCGACGCCGGCGTGGACTTCGAGTCCGTCGTGTACCCGGGTGCCGCGCACGCCTTCTTCAACGACACCGGCCTGCGCTACGACGCGGATGCCGCCGCCGACGCGTGGCGACGGGCGACGGCCTTCCTCGCGGAGCGCGTCGCGTGACCGACGTCCTCATCCTCGGCGGGACCGGCTGGCTGAGCGGTCTCGTGGCGCAGCGCTGGATCGGCCACGGCGCTGCCGTGACGTGCGTCGCACGCGGGGGCCGTCCGGCCCCGGACGGCGCGGATCTCGTCGTCGCCGACCGCGACGACCCCGAGGCCTTCGCGGCCGTCGCGCAGCGCGAGTGGGACGAAGTCGTCGACATCTCCTCGCGCGCTGCGCACGTGGCATCCGCCGTCGCAGCCCTGTCGCCGCGCGCGCGGCACTGGACATACGTGTCGACGCTGTCGGTGTACGCCGACCACGCGTCCGTCGGCGCCGACGAGTCGGCACCGCTCCTGGCGCCTGCCGAGCCGGGCGATGAGTACGACTACGGGCGCGAGAAGGTCGCCGCCGAGGCCTTCGTGCGCTCGGCGCTGCCCGATCGCAGCGCGATCGTGCGCCCGGGACTCATCGTGGGCCCGGGAGATCCGACCGACCGGTTCGGCTACTGGGTGGGGCGCTTCGCGCTCGCCGGCGACGGACCGGTCCTCGTCCCCGCCGCGCTCGGGCTCATGACGCAGTTCATCGACGTCGAGGACGTCGCCGACTTCGTGTTCGCCGCCGGACGCGACGCGCGCGCCGGAGTCGCGAACGCGGTCGGCGACCCGATGCCCTTCGCGCAGTACTGGCCCTTCGCTGCCGAACGGGCGGGGTACGCCGGTGCCGCGTGGGGCGCGGACGACGAGTGGCTCACGGCGCGCGACGTCGCGCACTGGATCGGGCCGCGCTCGCTGCCGCTGTGGCTCCCCGCCGACATGACCGGCTTCGCGACGCACGCCAATGCGGCGTACCGCGCGGCCGGGGGATCGTTCCGGCCCCTCGCGGACACGCTCGACCGGACCCTCGCCGACGAGCGCCGGCGCGGCCTCGAGCGGGAGCGCAAGGCGGGGCTGACCCGCGTCGATGAGCTCGCGCTGCTCGCGGAGCTGTCCGCCGCGTGAAGCGCGCTGATTTGCGGATGCCGCGGGCCGGCCGATATGGTCGCCGCATGCTCTCCGCCGCGCAGCGCCTCGACTCGCCTCTCGCGAGCGTCGCTTCCGCGCGCCGACGTCCGGGCGGGCGCCGACTCTAGGCGATCCCGCTCCTTCCCCTTCCGGGCGCCCCGTCTCCCGCGGGGTGAGGATGCGAGGTCGCCGTGTCCAGGCCGCACCCTCCCAGAAACTAAGGTGGAAGCATGACCTATTCGGTCGCCGTATCCGGCGCATCCGGCTATGCCGGCGGCGAGATCCTGCGCCTTCTCGCCGCACACCCCGACATCGAGATCCGCACCGTCACGGCGCACTCCAATGCGGGTCAGCCCCTCATCGAGCATCAGCCGCACCTGCGGTCGCTCGCCGGCCTCACCCTGCAGGACACGACGCCGGAGATCCTCGCCGGTCACGACATCGTGTTCCTCGCCCTGCCGCACGGCCAGTCCGGGCAGTACACGGACGCGCTCGGCGACTCCGGCCTCGTGATCGACGCCGGGGCCGACCACCGGCTCACCTCGGCCGACGCGTGGGGGCAGTTCTACGGCGGCGGGTTCCACGAGCCCTGGGCGTACGGCGTGCCCGAGCTGCCCGTGGGCGGCGGCAAGCAGCGCGAGCGCCTCGTCGGCGCCACGCGCATCGCCGCGCCCGGCTGCAACGCCAGCACCGTGAGCCTGAGCCTCGCGCCCGGTGTCGCGGCGGGCGTCATCGACCCGGGCGACATCGTCACGGTCCTCGCGGTCGGGCCGTCCGGCGCGGGCAAGAGCCTCAAGCCCCACCTGCTGGGCAGCGAGCTGCTCGGCACCGCCAACCCCTACGCGGTGGGCGGCACGCACCGGCACATCCCCGAGATCCGCCAGGCGCTCGCGGCCGCGCGCCCGGGCGGCGCCGACGGCGACATCCGGATCTCCTTCACCCCCGTCCTCGTCCCGATGGCCCGCGGCATCCTCGCGACCTCGACGGCCCCCATCGCGGACGGCGTCACCGACGCCCAGATCCGCGAGGCGTGGGAGGCCGCCTACGGGGACGAGACGTTCGTGCAGCTCCTGCCCGAGGGACAGTTCCCGCGCACCGCCGACGTGCTGGGCGCCAACACGGCCCTCCTCGGCCTCGCGATCGACCGCGCCGCGAACCGCGTCGTCGTCGTCGCGGCGGTCGACAACCTCGTCAAGGGGACGGCGGGAGCCGCCATCCAGTCCATGAACATCGCGCTGGGCCTCCCCGAGGACCGCGCCCTCACCGTGAACGGAGTCGCGCCGTGAGTGTCACCGCCGCCCAGGGATTCGAAGCCGCGGGTGTCGTCGCCGGGCTCAAGTCGACCGGCCGTCCCGACGTGGCCCTCGTGGTCAACCGCGGTCCGCGCAAGACCGGCGCGGCCGTGTTCACGAGCAACCGCGCCAAGGCCAACCCGATCATCTGGTCGCAGCAGGTCATCCAGGACGGGGTCGTCGAAGCCGTCGTGCTCAACTCCGGCGGGGCGAACTGCTTCACCGGATCGTTCGGGTTCCAGACCACCCACCAGACCGCCGAGAAGGCCGCAGAGCTGCTCGGCGTGGGCGCCGGCGACATCCTGGTGTGCTCGACCGGTCTCATCGGGACGGGCGACGAGGTCTTCCGGGCCAAGGTGCTCTCCGGCGTCGAGGCGGCCGTGGCCGAGCTGCGCGCCGACGGCGGCGAGGCCGCGTCCGAGGCGATCATGACCACCGACACCAAGCCCAAGCGCGCCGTCGCGCACCGCGACGGCTGGACCGTGGGCGGGATGGCGAAGGGCGCGGGCATGCTGGCGCCGGGGCTCGCGACGATGCTCGTCGTCATCACGACCGACGCGGTCCTCGAGCCCGCCGAGGCGGATGCCGCCCTGCGGCGCGCGACGCGGGTCACCTTCGACCGGCTCGACTCCGACGGCTGCATGTCCACCAACGACCAGGTGACCCTCATGGCCAGCGGCGCCACCGGCATCCGCCCCGACCTCGATGCGTTCGCCGAGGCGCTCACCGAGGTGTGCGCGAGCCTCGCCGAGCAGCTGCAGGCCGACGCCGAGGGCGCGAGCCACGACATCACGATCCGCGTCCAGCACGCCGCGACCGAGGACGAGGCCGTCGAGGTCGGGCGCTCGGTCGCCCGCAACAACCTCTTCAAGGCCGCGATCTTCGGCAACGACCCGAACTGGGGGCGTGTGCTCGCCGCGATCGGCACGACGTCGGCGCAGTTCGACCCCTACGACGTGGACGTGTGGATGAACGGTGTCCGCGTGTGCACGGCAGGCGGCCCCGACCGACCGCGCGAGGAGGTCGACCTCACGCCGCGCGCGACCGAGCTGATCATCGACCTCAAGGTCGGCGACGCATCGGCCACGATCCTCACCAACGACCTCACCCACGACTACGTCCACGAGAACAGCGCCTACGCGTCATGACCGACATCCAGGACACCGATCCCGCCGAAGCCTCCGAGAAGGCCCGCACCCTCATCGAGTCCCTGCCGTGGCTGCGGCGCTTCCGGGACCAGATCATCGTCATCAAGTACGGCGGCAACGCCATGGTCAGCGAAGAGCTGCAGGATGCCTTCGCCGCCGACATCGCCTACCTCCGCTACGTCGGGGTCAAGCCTGTCGTCGTCCACGGCGGCGGCCCACAGATCTCGCGCATGCTCGACCGGCTCGAGATCCCCAGCGAGTTCAAGGGCGGGTACCGGGTCACGAGCACCGAGGCCATCTCGGTCGTGCGCATGGTGCTCACCGGTCAGATCAATCCGCAGCTGGTCGCGAAGATCAACACCCACGGCCCGCTCGCGACGGGCCTGAGCGGCGAGGACGCCGGGCTGTTCGGCGGGCGCCGCCGCGGCGTCGTCGTCGACGGCGTGCCGCACGACCTCGGCCGCGTGGGCGACGTCGTCAAGGTCGACCCGCAGACGGTGCACGACCACATCGCCGCGGGCCGCATCCCCGTCGTCTCCAGCATCGCCCCCGACCTGGACAGCCCCGGGGCCTCCCTCAACGTCAACGCGGATGCCGCGGCGGCCGCGCTCGCGGTCGCGCTCAAGGCCGCCAAGCTCGTCGTCCTCACGGACGTGCCCGGGCTGTACGCCGACTGGCCGAACCGCGACTCGCTCGTCTCGCACCTCACCTCGACGCAGCTGCGCGAGATGATGCCGAGCCTGGAGTCGGGCATGATCCCGAAGATGCAGGCGTGCCTGGACGCGGTCGAGGGCGGCGTCGAGTCGGCGGCGATCATCGACGGACGGGTGCCGCACTCGGTGCTCGTGGAGATCTTCACCCAGAAGGGAATCGGAACAGAGGTGGTGCAGGGATGAGCGAACAGACCCCCGGCGGAGGATCGACCTGGCGGGACGATGCCGCCCGCGACCTCGTCCGCAGCTTCGGCGACCGCCTCGAGCTCATGGAGCGCGGCGAGGGCTGCTGGCTGTGGGACGCCGAGGGGCGCCGCTACCTCGACTTCCTCGGCGGCATCGCCGTCAACTCGCTCGGCTACGCGCACCCCGCCTTCGTCGGCGCGGTCGCGAGCCAGGCCGCCAAGCTCGCCCACGTGTCGAACTACTTCGCCACGCCGCCCCAGCTCGCCCTCGCCGCCCAGCTGAAGCGGCTCGCCGGCACGGGGGAGTCCGGCCGGGTGTACTTCGGCAACTCCGGCGCCGAGGCCAACGAGGCCGCGTTCAAGCTCGCCCGCCTGCACGGCGGCGCGGACCGCCCGCGCATCCTCTCGCTGCGCGACGCGTTCCACGGCCGCACGATGGGCACGCTCGCCCTGACCGGCAAGTCCTGGATGCAGGAGCCGTTCCTGCCGATGGTGCCCGGCGTCGAGTTCCTCGACTCCACCATCGAGGCGCTCGAGGCCGCCATGGACGACCGCGTCGCCGCGCTGTTCGTCGAGCCGATCAAGGGCGAGGCGGGTGTCATCCCGCTGCCGGACGGCTACCTGCTCGCCGCCCGCGAGCTCACGCAGCGCCACGGGGCCCTCCTGATCGTGGACGAGATCCAGACCGGCGCCGGGCGCACCGGCGAGTGGTTCGCCTTCCAGCACGCCGGCATCACCCCGGACGCCGTCACGGTGGCCAAGGGCATCGGCGGCGGGTTCCCGATCGGCGCGCTCATCACGTTCGGCGCGGCGAGCGAGCTGTTCTACCCCGGAACCCACGGCTCGACGTTCGGCGGCAACGCCCTCGGCACCGCCGTCGCCGGCGCCGTGCTCGACGAGATCGAGCGGGCCGGACTCGTCGAGAACGCCCGCACGCGCGGCGCGCAGCTGCGGGAGGCGATCGAGGCGATCGACTCCGAGCTCGTGACGGGCACGCGCGGTCAGGGACTGCTCATCGGCGTCGCGCTGCGGCATCCGGTCGCCAAGGCCGTCGCCGCCGCCGCGCAGGAGCACGGCCTCATCGTCAACGCCGCCAACGACGAGACGATCCGCCTGGCGCCGCCGCTGATCATCGGCGACGCTGAGATCGCCGAGTTCCTGGAGCTGTTCACCGCCGCCATCCGCACCGTCGAGGACGCCCTCGTGCTCGACGCCGCCGCCGAGGAGACCCCGTGACCCGACACCTTCTGCGCGACGACGACCTGACTCCCGCCGAGCAGGCGGAGATCCTCGCGCTCGCCGCCGAGCTGAAGAAGGACCGCTGGGCGACCAAGCCCCTCGCGGGCCCGCAGACGGTCGCCGTCATCTTCGACAAGTCGTCGACCCGCACCCGCGTCTCGTTCGCGGTGGGCATCGCCGACCTCGGCGGCGTGCCGCTCATCATCTCGACCGCCAACAGCCAGCTCGGGGGGAAGGAGACGCCCGCCGACACGGCCCGCGTGCTCGAGCGCCAGGTCGCCGCGATCGTGTGGCGCACCTACGCGCAGTCCGGGCTCGAGGAGATGGCGGCGGGCACGCGCGTGCCGGTCATCAACGCGCTCAGCGACGACTTCCACCCGTGCCAGATCCTCGCCGACCTCCTCACGATCCAGGAGCACAAGGGCGAGCTCGCGGGCCTCACCCTCGCGTTCTTCGGCGACGGGCGCACGAACATGGGCCAGTCGTACGTGCTCGGCGGCGTGACCGCGGGGATGCACGTGCGCGTCGCCTCACCCGTCGAGTATGCGCCGCGCGAGGACGTCGTCGCCGACGCGGATCGCCGCGCGCAGGAGACGGGCGGCTCCGTGACCCTGTACACCGACCCCAACGAGGCCGCGGCGGGTGCCGACATCATCGTCACCGACACGTGGGTCTCGATGGGCAAGGAGGACGAGAAGCTCGCCCGGCTGCGCGACCTCACGCCGTACAAGGTGTCGCAGGAGCTCATGAGCCTCGCGAAGGACGACGCCATCTTCATCCACTGCCTCCCCGCCGATCGCGGCTACGAGGTGGAGGCGGAGGTCATCGACGGACCGCAGAGCGTCGTGTGGGACGAGGCGGAGAACCGCCTGCACGCCCAGAAGGCGCTCCTGGTGTGGCTGCTCCGACAGGAGTGAGCGGCGCGCTCGCGAGCCGGTGGCGGCGCTTCGACGGCGCCGACCGGCTCGCGGGCATCGACCTGGCCCGCGGGCTGGCCGTCATCGGCATGTTCGCGGCCCACCTCCTGTGGATCCCCGCCCTGACGTGGAGCGATCCGGCCACCTGGACGGATGTCGCCAACGGGCGCTCGTCCATCCTCTTCGCCACGCTGGCGGGCCTGTCGATCGGGCTCGTCAGCGGCGGCCGCGCTCCCGTCGACGGCGAGCGGCTGTCCTTCGTGCGCGCCCGCCTCGCCGCGCGCGCGGGCCTGCTGTGGCTCCTCGGGCTCGTCCTCATCGCGACCGGCGTGCCCGTCTACGTCATCCTTCCGGCCTACGCGGTGCTGTTCCTCCTCGCCCTGCCCTTCCTCCGACTTCCGGCGCGGGTCCTGCTTCCGCTCGCGGCGGGGCTGGCCCTCGTCCTGCCGGTCGCGCAGGCCCTGTTGGACGACCTGCCGTTCTGGGGCACGGAGGTGGGGGAGGCCGTGGCGCTCCTCGTCGGATGGCACTACCCGTTCACGACCTGGATCGTCTTCGTGCTGTGCGGCCTGGGGCTCGGCCGCCTCGATCTGCGCGCGCTGCGCGTGCAGGCGGCGCTGCTCGTGGTGGGCCTCGTCGTCGCGGCGGCGGCATACGGTCTGGACGCCGTCAGCGGCGCGGACCGGGACGGGGAGGCGGCGTCCCTGTGGGGAGCGATCTGGACGGCGCGGGCGCACTCGACCGGGCTGCTCGAGGTCGTCGGCTCGGGAGGATTCGCCGTCGCGGCGATCGGGCTGTGCCTGCTCCTGTGCCGCACGGCGCTGCGATGGCTGTTCGTGCCGCTGCGCGCCGTCGGAGCGATGCCGCTCACCGCCTATACGGCGCAGATCCTCGTGTGGGCGGGCGTCGCCGCCGCCGTCCTCGGTGCGACGGGCGACCTCGCCGACTTCCGGAGCCTCGACCCGTTCTGGCCGATGGCGCTGGGGACGATCGTCGGCTGCACCGCGTGGACGGTCCTCGTCGGTCGCGGGCCCCTGGAGTGGGCGTTCGACCGTCTCACCCGACTGATCGCCCGGGCGTCGGCCCCCGCACCGGGACCGGGTGCCGCGCCCCGATAGGCTGGAGCCGTGAGTGATGCGAAGGGTGTAGGCACCAACGAGGGCGCGCTGTGGGGCGCACGATTCGCGTCGGGGCCCTCGCCCGAGCTTGCGGCGCTGAGCCGGTCGACGCACTTCGACTGGGCGCTCGCGCCGTACGACATCGCGGGGTCCCACGCGCACGCCGAGGCGCTCGCGGCCGCGGGCTACCTCACGCCGGAGCAGCTCGCCGACATGCACGCGGCCCTCGACCGGCTCGCCGCCGACGTGGCCTCCGGCGCGTTCGTCGCCGCCGAGACCGACGAGGACGTCCACGGCGCGCTCGAGCGCGGACTCATCGACCGCGCCGGCGCCGACCTGGGCGGTCGCCTGCGCGCCGGGCGCAGCCGCAACGACCAGATCGCCACGCTCGTGCGGCTCTACCTGCTCGACCACGCGACGGTGATCTCCCGCGACATCCTCCGTCTCGTCGACGCGATCGTGGCGCAGGCCGAGGCGCACCCGGACGCGATCATGCCGGGGCGCACGCACCTGCAGCACGCCCAGCCGATCCTGCTCGCGCATCACCTGCAGGCCCACGCGTGGCCGCTCGTGCGCGACCTCGAGCGCCTGCGCGACTGGCGCGAGCGCGCGGCCGTCTCCCCGTACGGCGGGGGAGCGCTCGCGGGCTCGAGCCTGGGTCTGGATCCCGCACTCGTCGCGACCCACCTCGGCCTCAGCCGCCCCGCGGAGAACTCCCTCGACGGCACCGCGGCGCGCGACGTCGTCGCCGAGTTCGCCTACATCGCGGCGCAGATCGGCATCGACCTGTCGCGGTTCGCGGAGGAGATCATCCTCTGGAACACGCGCGAGTTCGGCTTCGTGACGCTCGACGACGGCTACTCGACCGGATCGAGCATCATGCCGCAGAAGAAGAACCCCGACATCGCGGAGCTCGCGCGCGGCAAGTCGGGGCGCCTCGTCGGCAACCTCACGGGTCTGCTCACGACGCTCAAGGGCCTCCCGCTCGCGTACAACCGCGACCTGCAGGAGGACAAGGAGCCGGTCTTCGACTCCGTCACGACCCTCGAGGTGCTGCTGCCCGCCTTCACCGGCATGGTCGCGACGCTGCGCTTCGACACCGCCCGCATGGCAGAGCTCGCCCCGCAGGGATTCTCGCTCGCGACGGATGTCGCGGACTGGCTCGTGCGCCAGGGCGTGCCGTTCCGTGACGCCCACGAGATCTCGGGCGCGCTCGTGCGCGCGTGCGAGCAGCGGGGGATCGGCCTCGAGGACGCGTCGGACGAGCTGCTCGCCGAGGTGTCGGAGCATCTCACCCCCGACGTGCGCGCGGTGCTCACCGTCGAGGGGTCCGTCGCGTCCCGGCGCGGCGCCGGCGGCACGGCGGGGGAGCGCGTCGTGGAGCAGCGGGCAGAGCTCATCGAGCGCGCCCAGAGCGCGGTGCGCGCGTTCGGCGTGTGAACGGCGGTCGGTGACGCCGGACTGATCATCCGCAAAGATAAGCGTAATGCTTATGTTCTCGAAATATCAGTGATACGCTGATCACCATGACCGTCGCCGTCACCGCGGACATCGTGGCCTCCCGGCAGCTGGCCGACCGCTCGTCGGCGCAGCGCACCCTGGACGACGCCATCGCGCGGGTCCAGGAGGACCTGCCCGTCGCCGACCGGCCGCTGAGGCCCACCGTCGGCGACGAGCAGCAAGGTGTGTATCCGACGCTCGACGCCGCGCTCGGCTCACTCCTGCTGCTGCGGCTCGCGCTTCCGGACGGCCTCGAGTGCCGCTACGGCATCGGCATCGGGGCGATCGGAACCGTGCCCTCCGAGGCATCCGACACCGGCATCCCGGAGGGGCCGGGCTGGTGGGCGGCGCGCGAGGCGATCGAGCACGTCCACGCGCTCGAGCGCCGCACCGTCCCGAGCGCGCGCACGTGGGTCGTCGCGCACGAGAGCGAGCCGGATGCCGCACGCGACGCCGCGCGCCGGGCCAACCTGTACCTCCTCGCGCGCGATCAGCTCATCGGCGACATGACCGAGCGCGCACGGCGCATCGCGTACGCGCGCTGCCTCGACCGCACCCAGAGGGAGATCGCCGCCGCGGAGGGCGTCACGCAGTCCGCCGTCTCCCAGGCCCTCGCCGGCTCGGGCGCCGCCGCCCTCGTCGAAGGATTCCGGCAGCTCGCGCTCCCGTGACCGCGGGGCCGCTCAGAACAGGGCGAGCCGCACGAGCCCGCCGACCACGCACGCCCACACCAGGCTCGCCAGCGTGCCGACGATGAACCGCTCCCGGGCCTCCGAGGTCGCGAGCTCCGAGAAGCGCCCGATGCCCTTGACGGCGACGACCACCGCGATCGCCTCGGGATACCCCGCCACGATCGCGAGGACGACCGCGAGACGCTCGAGGTAGCCGATCACCGTCCCGCCGCGCATGAGCGTCCGCTCCGTCTCCGCGCCGTCCGCCGCCTGCACGTGGAGGACGATGCCGCCGTCCGCGGTCTCCTCGACGCGCCCCCCGGACGCCGCGTCGAGCACCCGCCGCGTCACGGGATTGCCGCCGACGACGCCGACCGCGACGCCCAGCAGCGCCAGGATGATGCCCATGAGCTCGGGCAGGCGCAGCGGGGTGACCGCCACGACGATGAGCGCCAGCACGACGAGGCCGCCCGCCACGAGGAGCGGGATGGTCGACGGGCGGCGCAGGCTCACCACCACGAGGACCAGCGCCGCGCACAGCACGAGGAACAGGAAGATCGCGAGCAGCGCTGCGAACAGGGATTCGAAGCCGGCCACCGTCATGCGGTCAGTCTGGCATCCGGCGCGGACATCCCGCGGCGCCGCGCGCGGACGCCGCGTCGCCCGCTGATAGCCTGAAATGCGTGTCTGAAACCGTCGTGAGCGCACTCGCGCCCGCCAATGATCCGACGTTCGAGAACGTCTGGGACGAGATCGTCTGGCGTGGCCTCGTGCATGTGTCCACCGATCCGGAGGCGCTGCGGGACCTCCTCGGCGGAGAGCCCATCACGTACTACTGCGGCTTCGACCCGACCGCGCCCAGCCTGCATCTGGGCAACCTCGTCCAGCTCCTGCTGCTGCGCCGTCTGCAGCTGGCCGGCCACCGGCCGCTCGGGCTCGTCGGCGGCTCGACGGGCCTCATCGGCGATCCCCGGCCCACGGCCGAGCGGACCCTCAACACCAAGGAGACGGTCGCGGAGTGGGTCGGGTACCTCCGGGCCCAGGTGGAGCGGTTCCTGAGCTTCGAGGGCGACAACGCCGCCCGCATCGTCAACAACCTCGACTGGACGGCGCCACTGAGCGCGATCGACTTCCTCCGCGACATCGGCAAGCACTACCGCGTGGGCACGATGCTCAAGAAGGATGCCGTGAGCGCGCGACTGAACTCCGACGCCGGCATCAGCTACACGGAGTTCAGCTACCAGATCCTGCAGGGACTCGACTTCCTGGAGCTGTTCCGCAGCTACGACTGCGTGCTGCAGACGGGCGGCTCCGACCAGTGGGGCAACCTCACCAGCGGCGTGGATCTCATCCACCGCGTCGAGGGCAAGGGCGTGCACGCGATCGGCACCCCGCTGATCACGAACAGCGACGGCACGAAGTTCGGCAAGAGCGAGGGCAACGCCATCTGGCTCGACCCGGAGATGTGCAGTCCGTGGGTGTTCTACCAGTTCTGGCTCAACACCGACGACGCCGACGTCGTCTCGCGCCTCAAGGTCTTCACGTTCCTGACCCGCGCCGAGATCGAGGAGTACGAGCGACTCGTCGAGGCCGAGCCGTTCCGGCGGGCTGCGCAGCGCCGCCTCGCCGAGGAGGTCACGACCTTCGTCCACGGGGCGGAGGCGACGGCCGCGGTGATCGCAGCCACCGAGGCGCTCTTCGGCCGCGGCGACCTCACGACCCTCGATCCGGACGTGCTGCGATCCGCCCTGCGGGAGCTCCCGCATGCCGAGGTGTCCCTGGACACCACCGTCGTGCAGGCGCTTGTCGACACCGGGCTCGTCGCGAGCCTCAGCGAGGGGCGCCGCGCGATCGCGCAGGGCGGGGTGTCGCTCGACGGCGTCCGCGTCGAGGACGAGGGCGCCCTCGTGACCGGGGGTTTGCCCGGCGGCGTCTCCGTGCTCAAGCGCGGCAAGAAGACCCTCGCCGGCGTGTTCGTCGCCCGATGACGTCCGGACACGGCTGACGCGTGCCGTTCACCCCGAGCCACGCGGTCGTCGCGCTGCCGTTTGCGGCGTCGCGCACCCTGCGCACGGCCGGACTCCCGGCGGCGATCGCCGTCGGGGCGATGACGCCGGACCTGCCGCTGTTCCTGCGCATCCCGGGGGTCTCCTACGCGTGGACGCATGACGTCGCCTGGATCGCGCCGACCGCGCTCGTCGCGTTCGCGCTTCTGCTCGTGTGGCGGTGCGCCCTGCGGCCGGCGGTGCGCGAGCTGGCACCGCGGTGGCTGGCGCGCCGGCTTCCCCCGGCGTGGGACGCCGGCGCCGCGGCATCCGCGCGGGAGACCGTCGCCCCCGCCGCCTGGCGCGACCTGGCCGGCCGCGCGCTCTTCCCGGCGGTCCTCGCCGCCGCGCTCCTGTTCGGCGTCCTGACGCACATCGCGTGGGATCTGTTCACGCACGAGGGGCGGGCGGGGATCCCGGCGCTGGATGCCACGTGGGGTCCGCTTCCCGCCTACCGCTGGCTCCAGCACGGCTCGAGCGTGCTGGGGCTCGTCGTGCTCGCGGTGGCCGCCGTGCTGTGGCTGCGCGCGGCTCGGCCCGGAGCCGCCCCGCGGACGGTGCTGCCCTCGGGGGTGCGGATCGCGTGGTGGATCTCGCTTCCCGCGCTGCTCGTCGCCGCGTGGGCGGTCGGCTCCGCGGTGCTCGGTCCCTTCACGGCGACGTACACGCCTCAGCACCTGGCGTACCAGGTGCTCCCTCCCGCGTGCGGCGTGTGGGGCGGTGTCACCGTGGTGCTGTGCCTCGTCGTGCAGCTCCTGCGCACCGGGCGCTCACGCGGTTAGCCACGCCGGCTCGTCCCGGCCCCACGGTCGCGGCGCCGGGAACGCGCCGGGCGCGCCCGCATAGGCGAGGGCCGGTGCCGTGGTGGTGACGACGTGTCCCGCGACCTCGAACGTCTGCAGGTGCCCGTCCGCATCGACGACGGCGCCGACGGGCTCGGGCTCGGCGGCGCGGGGCATCCCGAGCAGCTCGGCGGCGACGCGGCGCAGCGACGTCTCCGCCAGCCACGATCCGCCTTCGTCGGCGCGGCGCGCGAGCAGGCGCATCGCGGCCGCCGCGAGCAGATACCCCGCGCTGTGGTCGAGCGCCTGCGCCGGGAGCGCGCCGGGCATGACGCCGTCCCGCGATTCGATCCACGCGATCCCGGATGCCGCCTGCACGATGCTGTCGAATCCCCGGCGGGCGGGGTCGCCCCACGCGGAGTGGCGGACGACGACGATGCCGGGTCGGCGGTCGGCCAGCGCGGCGGGGGTCAGGCCCAGGGCGTCGAGGGCCTCGGCACGGTAGCCGAGGGCGATGACGTCGGCGCTGTCCAGCAGCTCGTCGAAGCGCGCGCGGTCGGCGGGGGCCGCGAGGTCCAGCTGCGCCGAACGCTTGCCGTGGCCGGTGTCCAGGTGCTGCCACGCGATCTCCGGAAGGCGCGGGGAGTCGATGCGCAGGACGTCGGCGCCGAGGAGCGCGAGCGTGCGCGTGCCGACCGGTCCCGCGATGACCCGCGTGAGGTCGAGGACGCGGATGCCGCGCAGCGGCGCTGCGGGATCGCCGCCGGGGAGGGGCCGCGGCGCCGCCGGACCGATCCGCCGCTCGTCGACGAGGGGCTCCGCGCGCAGCGACTCGTCGGCGGCGGGGACCTCGGGGGTGACGGGCACGCAGACGCCGCCCCGCGCCGACACCGCCGCCGCGACCTCGACGGCGTCGCGCGCCGCGAAGGCCGCCGCCGCGGCATCCTTGCCGTCCGCGTGGGCGAGGGAGAGCGCGCGCCGGAGGGCCGCCGCGTGGTGGGGGTAGTTGCCGTGCGTGCGCACCCACCCGTCGCGCGTGCGGAAGAACCCGGACAGCGCGGCGAAGGCGTCCGGCTGCGCGCCGTCCATGCGGAACCACCGCTCGCTCGAGTACGCGACGGCGATGCGGGTCGGATCGAGGGGGAGGGGGGAGGCGCCGGCGAGAAGGGCAGCCGCGCGCGCCGCGTCGCCCACGGACGCGTGCGCGAGGGCGCCCACCGCCAGACGCGACGGAAGCGGGATCTGGACCATGGCCAGACGCTATCCCACCCTCGGACGAAGAACCGCGGAAAATCAAGGATCCAGACCGCGACACGCCCGGGATGCGGCCCTGATTTGCCCGATCCGCAGATCCCGCGTAACTTATTACTTGTTCGCCCCACAGGGAAGCGGAGAGGCCGAGCGCCTCACCCCCCTCAAGCGGAGAACCACCCCCCTCCAGAACATCTCCTAGAGAGTGTTCGACCTTTGGGTCTAGGATGGGGTTCCCACCTTGTGGACCGCGGTCATCGACCGTCGCCGAGGGATCAACGATCCCGGCGCGTCGATTTGACAGACGGAACGAGAGGGATAAGATAGAGAAGTTGCCCTGCGGGCGAGGCTGAGAGGCTGAGCAGCAGGAGCATCCGATCCTTGAGAACTCAACAGCGTGCACTTGTCAAATGCCAAATAACCTCGTTCCAGCTTCAGCTGGATGAGATTCCTTTGGATCAATTCATGGATATGTCAGCAATGACATCCGACATTGGTCAGTTCAAACTCGCTGCTTCGACCCTATTCCGGTCGATTCAGCAACATTTCTTTATGGAGAGTTTGATCCTGGCTCAGGATGAACGCTGGCGGCGTGCTTAACACATGCAAGTCGAACGGTGAAAGCGGAGCTTGCTCCGCTGGATCAGTGGCGAACGGGTGAGTAACACGTGAGCAACCTGCCCCGGACTCTGGGATAA
>Ga0182748_1001319_pt1 | contig 24507 bp, 19 predicted proteins | sample eDN3rd37CKraftOP_FD_128877 | JGI IMG/M metagenome (GOLD analysis project Ga0182748, IMG submission 128877) | Enriched Organic Plus compost microbial communities from Emeryville, California, USA - eDNA 3rd pass 37_C Kraft OP (version 2) (version 2) ...
GCTAAAGGCCACTCAAGGCCGCGAGCCTATTTCTGACAAACCGGGCAATAGAAGGTCGACCGGCCATTCTGAACGATGCGGCGGATCGTGCCAGTGCATGAGCGCGTGCGACATGGCGCGCCCTCGCGGTCATAGACGCGAAATGAATGCTGGAAATAGCCAAGTTCGCCATCGGTCTGCCGGTGATCGCGTAGCGACGATCCCCCCGCCCTGATCGCATCAGTCAGTACCGTGCGGATCGCGTCAGCCAATGCCTTCGCACGCTCATTTGGCGCTTCCTTGCGGTCGGCGAGCGTGGATGCCTTGCGCTTCGGCGAGAGATGCGCGCGATGCAGCGCCTCGCATACATAGATGTTGCCAAGTCCGGCAACGACGCGCTGGTCGAGCAACGCAGCTTTCAAACTGGTCTTGCGGCCGGCGCAGGCCGATGCGAGCGATGCGGCATCGAACGCATTGCCCAATGGCTCGGGCCCAAGCGCCCGCAGCAACGGCTCCTCGTCCAGATGCGCACGCGGCACGAGTTTCATGCAACCGAAGCGGCGCGGATCGTTGAACGTCGCAACGGCGCCATTCGACATGTGGAAGACGATGTGGTCGTGGGCGGCCGCCTTGGAGCGGGCGTGATGAAAGTCGCCCGGCAGGTCGTCGGCGCCGGCTTGCTGCACCCGGAACGAGCCGGACATGCCAAGATGCATCAGCAGCACCTCGCCGGACGACAGATCGGCCAGCAGATATTTCGCGCGCCGGCCCAGCCCGATAACGCTCTGCCCTTCGAGACGCCGAACGAAATCGCTGGGCAGCGGCCAGCGCAAATCCCCGCGCCGCGCCTCCACCTTCACAAAGCGCGCGCCCTCCAGAACCGGCGCTAGGCCGCGGCGGACGGTTTCGACCTCTGGAAGTTCGGGCATTTTCTGGCCGTCAGTTCTTTTTCTCGCCGAACCGAATCCGGTTGCCGAAGGGATCGGTCACCGTCATCTCCGCCTCGGTCCAGTCGGGGCTTTCCACTCCCGGTCGAAGGTAGCGGTAGGCCTTCGCACTGATTTCCGCATGGTAGGCCCGCACCCCGCGCATGCGAACATAAGCCGTCGAACCCGGGCAGGCATCGCCGTGATGCTCGCTCAGATGCAGGACCACAGCGCCCCGCGACACCTGCATGTAGAGCGGCGTCTCTGGCTCGAATCGGTGCTCCCAATCGACCTGAAAACCGAGGAAATCGAGGTAGAACTCGCGGGCCTTCTCGACCGAGAAAATCCGGAAGACCGGGATGGCGGGGTCAAATGTCACAGTCATCCGCAGGCATCTCTCGTTAACGAGGGCTGATGCGATATGTAGCGTGGCCCGGCGCGCTGGGCTATCGTCCGGCCGCCACCGCGTGATCAGCTTAAGTCGTTGGTTTTGCGCACGATCGCGTGCTTTCTAACCGATATGGCGATGACAGAACATTCAGCAAAAGAAGCCGATTTCGGCTTCCGGCGTGTGCCGCTCGACGAAAAGCAGGGCCTGGTGGACGACGTTTTCCACTCGGTCGCGCGCCGCTACGACATCATGAATGACCTGATGTCGGCGGGGCTGCACCGCGCCTGGAAGAATGCGCTGGTCACGGCGGTCAACCCGCCGAAGAGCGACCGCGACTTTCGGCTCCTCGACGTCGCCGGCGGCACCGGGGATATCGGATTCCGGGTCGTCGAATCCGGCGGCGCCGGGACCCATGCCACGATCCTCGACATCAACCCGGAGATGCTGGCGGTCGGACGCGAACGCGCCGAAAAGCGCGGTCTCGACCACCTTGTGAGCTTCGTGGACGGCAATGCCGAGGCGCTGCCGCTGCCTGACCGGACCTTCGACGCCTACACGATCGCGTTCGGCATCCGCAATGTCCCGCGCATCGACGCGGCTCTGCGCGAAGCCTATCGCGTGCTGCGGCCCGGCGGGCATTTCCTGTGTCTGGAATTCTCCTCGGTCGACGTCCCCGCACTCGAGTCGCTGTACGACTTCTATTCATTCAATGTCATCCCGACGCTCGGCCGCATGGTGGCGGGCGACGCGGATTCCTATCGCTATCTCGTTGAATCGATCCGCCGGTTTCCGAAACCGCAGGCCTTTGCCGAGATGATCCGCGCCGCCGGCTTTTCGCGTGTCAGCTTCACGCCGATGACCGGCGGCATCGTTGCCTTGCATTCCGGCTGGCGCCTGTGACGCAGGCCTGCCGCACAAGCCGAATGTCATGATCTCCGCCCTCACCCATTCCATGCGGCTGATGCGCGCCGGGTTTGTCTTCGCACGCGAGGGTGTGTTCAGCGGCGTCGATCCGACGCTGCTGCCGGTGCCGGCGCGCCTCGCTTTGCGCGCTTCGAGCTTTATCTCGCGGCCCGGCAAGGACAGTCAGGCTGGCCGGCTGGCCGCCGCATTGACGCGGCTCGGTCCGACCTATGTGAAGCTCGGTCAATTCCTGGCAACGCGTCCGGATGTCGTCGGTGTCGCCATCGCCCATGATCTGGAAAGCCTGCAGGACCGGATGCCGGCCTTCCCGCACGAGCAGGCGGTGGCGATTGTCGAGCAGGCCTTCGGCCAGCCCATCGGCAAGACCTTTGTGCGGTTCGGCCCGGCGGTTGCCGCCGCGTCGATCGCACAGGTGCATCGCGCCGAGGTCGCGACGGCGAACGGCCAGCGTCCCGTTGCCGTGAAAGTGCTGCGGCCTGCCATCGAGCGGCGCTTTGCCGCGGATCTCGAAGCGTTCGCGTTCGCGGCGCGCGAGGCGGAGGAGCATTCCGCCGAAGCGCGAAGGCTGCGGCTGGTCGAGACGGTGGCGACGCTGCGCCGCTCGGTGGCGCTCGAAATGGATCTGCGGCTCGAGGCTGCCGCCCTCTCGGAAATGGCGGAGAACACCAAGGGTGACCCCGGCTTCCGGGTGCCCGCGGTCGACTGGGATCGCACCACCAAGGAAGTGCTGACGCTGGAATGGATCGACGGCACGCATCTGTCGAACCGTGCCGCGCTGATCGCCAAGGGCTTCGACCTGAAAGTCCTCGCCCGCACCGTTATCCAGAGCTTCCTGCGTCATGCCCTGCGCGACGGTTTCTTTCATGCCGACATGCATCCCGGCAATCTTTTCATCGATGACGAAGGGCGACTCGTTGCGGTCGATTTCGGCATCATGGGACGGCTCGGCCTCAAGGAACGGCGCTTCCTCGCCGAAATCCTCTACGGCTTCATCACCCGCAACTATCGGCGCACCGCGGAGGTGCATTTCGAGGCGGGCTATGTCCCCTCGCATCATTCGGTGGACGATTTCGCGCAAGCGATCCGCGCCATCGGCGAGCCGATCCACAATCGCGCCGCCGATGAAATTTCGATGGCGAAGCTCCTGACCTTGCTGTTCGAGGTGACCGGCCTGTTCGACATGCGGACGAGGCCGGAATTGCTGCTGCTGCAGAAGACCATGGTTGTGGTCGAAGGCGTCGCGCGCTCGCTCGATCCCAAACTCGATATGTGGTCGACGGCCGAGCCCGTGGTGCGCGAATGGATCGAGCGCAATCTCGGCCCCGCCGGACGCATCGAAGGCGCGGCAGAGAACGCGGCGCAGTTCGGCCGCTTCATCGGACAGATGCCGGGCCTTCTCACCCGTGGGGCGGTCCTCATGGAGCAGCTCGATGCCGCCACCCGCAACGGGATTGCACTTTCCCCCGAAACCGTCGCCGATATCGGCCGGGCGGAAGCAAGGCGCAATCGCTCGATGGTCGTCGTGCTTTGGGTCATCGCGGCGCTGCTGGCCTATATCGTGTGGCTGATGAGATGATGGATTCGCAATCGAGGGGTAAATTGCGCTATCAGGCCCAGGTCCGCGCGGACCTTATGCCCCGGCTTTCTTCTCGTGCCGCGGCCGAATGAGGCGATCGTGAACGGCAAGCGCATCCTGCTCGTCATCGGCGGCGGCATCGCCGCCTACAAGGCGCTCGACCTGATCCGTCGCCTGCGCGAGCGGGGCGCAACGGTGCGCTGCATCCTGACCAAAGCCGGCCATGAATTCGTCACCCCGCTTTCGGTCGGCGCCTTGTGCGGCGAGCGGGCATTCACCGATCTGTTCGATCCGCAAAGCGAATTCGATGTCGGCCATATCCGGCTGGCGCGCGACACCGACCTCGTGATCGTCGCGCCCGCGACCGCGGACCTGATCGCCAAAATAGCGAACGGCCATGCCGACGATCTGGCTTCGGCCGTCCTCCTCGCCACCGACAAGCCGGTGCTGATCGCGCCGGCGATGAACCCGAAGATGTGGGGCAATCGCGCAACCCAGCGCAACGTCACTCAGCTTCGGGCTGACGGCCTTCAAACGATCGGACCCAATAGCGGCGAGATGGCCGAAAGCGGCGAAGCCGGCGTCGGCCGCATGGCCGAGCCGCTCGAAATCGTCGACGCCGCCATCAGCTTGCTCGGGGTGTCATCCTCTGCGCGCTCGCTCGCCGGCAAGCGCGTGCTCATCACCTCCGGCCCGACCCACGAGCCGATCGATCCCGTTCGCTACATCGCCAATCGCTCGTCCGGAAAACAGGGTCACGCGATCGCGGCTGCGGCCGCAGAAGCCGGCGCTGAGGTCGTCCTGGTCTCGGGGCCAGTGCAGGTCCCCGATCCGAAAGGCGTGACGGTGATCCGCGCCACTACCGCGCAAGACATGCTCGAAGCGGTGACCAAATCGCTTCCGGCGGATGCGGCAATCTTCGCTGCCGCCGTGGCCGATTGGCGCGTTGCAACGCCGAACACGCAGAAGATCAAGAAGACGAAATCCGGCGCACCCTCATTCGAACTCGCCGAGAACCCGGATATTCTCGCGACGGTGGCCAAGCGCACATCCGGCCGGCCACAGCTTGTGGTCGGCTTTGCGGCCGAAACCGAAAACGTGATCGAGCACGCCAAGATCAAGTTGCAGAAAAAGGGCTGTGACTGGATCGTCGCCAACGATGTATCGCCGGCTCACGGCGTGATGGGCGGAGACCGCAACACAGTGCATCTCGTGACAATGCAGGGCGTGGAATCCTGGCCGTCGCAATCGAAGGACGACGTGGCGCGCCAGCTGGTCGGCCGGATCGCCGCTTCGCTTGCAGGGCCGCGCGGGTAATGGCGATCGACGTTCGGATCGTGCAGCTGCCTCATGCTGCAGGCCTGCCGCTGCCGGCCTATCAAACCGCGGCCGCCGCCGGCCTCGATCTTGTTGCTGCGGTTGCCGAAGGCAAACCCGTGACGATCGAACCTGGCAGCCACGCCATGGTCCCGACCGGAATTGCCCTCGCATTGCCGGTGGGGACCGAAGGCCAGGTGCGGCCGCGCTCGGGTCTTGCCGCAAAGCACGGGGTGACGGTGCTCAATGCACCCGGCACCATCGACGCGGATTACCGCGGTGAGGTCAGTGTCATCCTCATCAACCACGGCAAGGCACCCTTTACGATTGAACGAGGAATGCGAATTGCACAGCTCGTAATCGCGCCGGTTGCGGCAGCACAATTGCGACTTGTACAGAACCTCGATGAAACCGTCCGCGGCGCCGGTGGATTTGGGTCCACCGGCACAAAAAGTGTCGATTTCCCACCGGAGGACTAGACACGTTCCCCTAATTTACTACCGTTATGAATCATAAACACGAAAACGGTGAGTAAATTGGTATGCCGCTGATGTCCCGGAAAGGCATCCTGGCCGTTGCAGCCGTCATCGACATCGCCCTCAATTCGGAAGCGCGACCTGTCTCGGCGAAGGCTCTTGCATCGCGGCATGGTTTGCCGCCGCGCCACCTTGAGCCTGTGCTGCAAGCCCTGGTGCACGAGGGCATTCTGCGCGGCGTTCGGGGTCCGCGTGGCGGTTACGAGCTGGGACGCAATACCGACAGTATCACCGCGAACGAGATTCTCCGTGCCGCCGGCACGGTCGATGACGCCACGACAACTCGCGTTCCGGCATCGCCCCTTGTCGGCGACGTCGTGTTGCCCGCTCTGGCCAAGGCCGAGGTGGCCTTCGCCGCGGCGCTCTCGACCATTCATTTGGATGAGTTGATCAGGCGGGCGGAAAAATCCGCCTGATAAGGCCCGCGCACCGCCGTTCACGGTCTGGACTCTTAACGCGCGAGTCCTCTTGAGAGTAAAGTCGCATGATTCGGTCCGCAGTCGCGGTCCGCTCGTTAGCGTCCATGACGATACGGGTTTGCACAGGCATTCTTGCCGGTGCCCGCCGGTATTGGGGGCAATGGGTATGCGGGAATGATTCGGTCGACCGGCGGCGTCCGCGGCGCCGATCCGCTGCGATGCGGATGGCTTGCTGCGCCCGTCATGTTGTGGACGGCTCCTGCTCTGGCTCTTGAGCCCGCCCGGGACGGCACTCCCGTCGATCTCTATCTCACCGCGTTCGCCAGCCTGGAGAGACATGAACTCGCCGCGCTCGCGCTGATGCTCGGCGTCGTGTTCTTTGCGGTCGTAACCTCAATCTTGCTCGTGCGCACGCGCCAGCGTGCTGGATCGGCGGAAGCAGAGGCCCGCCGCGAGATCGATGCCCTGACCTCCGAGATCGATCGCGTCAATGCTCTCCTTCAGTCGGATCCGCAGATTGTCGTGGCCTGGCCGGCCGGCTCCGACGAACCCGATGTCAGCGGGGATGTGACCATCGTCACGCAAGCGACCATGCCGCAGCGTGTACTGGCTTTCGAATCATGGTTGCCGGACGACCAAGCCGAAGCGATCCGGTCGTCGGTCGAACGGCTGCGCGCAAGCGGCGAAGGCTTCGCCATGACCTTGACGACCCTCGGCGGCCAATCGATCGAAGCCGACGGGCGCGCCATCGGTGGCCGCGCCGTGATGCGGCTTCGCGACGTCAGCGGAATCAAGGGCGAACTCGTTGCGCTGGCCGGACGCCATGAACGGCTGGTCGGCGACATGATGGCGCTGCGCACGCTGATTGACGCGCTGCCGTTTCCGGTCTGGGCGCGCGACCATGAGGGGCGGCTGGACTTTGTCAACGCCGCCTATGCCGGCGCGGTCGAGGCGCGCGATCCGACGGAAGCGGTCGAGCGCAGTCTCGAATTGCTGGACAAGTCCGCGCGCGACGACGCTGCGCGGATGCGCGAAGGCGGCGAGCCCTATCGCGGCCGGGTCCCGGCGGTGATTGCCGGCGCGCGGCGCATTTTCGACGTCGTCGAAGTCCCGACCCCGGCGGGCAGCGCGGCGGTCGGCGTCGATGCGACGGAGATTGAAACCTTGCGCGCCGATATGACGCGCATGGTCGACGCCCACCGCCGAACCCTCGATCAGCTGGCGACCGGCGTCGCGATCTTCGGTGCCGACCAGACGCTGCGCTTCTACAACGAGGCCTACCGTGCGCTGTGGGACCTGGACTCGAGCTATCTCGACCACGGGCCGACCGATTCAGCGATCCTCGACCGGCTGCGCGCTGGCCGGAAGCTGCCGGAACAGCAGGATTTCCGCACTTGGAAAAACCAGCTGCATGAAGCGTATCGCAATGTCGAAGCGCGCGAGGATCTTTGGCATCTGCCGGATGGCCGGACGCTCCGTGTCGTGACGACGCCCAATACCGAAGGCGGCGTCACCTATCTGTTCGACGACGTGACCGAACGCCTCGATCTCGAGCGGCGCTACGACGCGCTGATCCGGGTGCAGGGCGAGACGCTCGACAATCTGACCGAGGCTGTAGCGGTGTTCGCCAGCGACGGACGCCTTCGGCTGCACAACCCGGCCTTCCAGAAGATGTGGAAATTGCCGGAGGAGGCGCTCGCCGAGCGGCCGCATATCGAAGCGGTCATCGCCTGGTGCGCACCGCTGCAACCGGAAGACCAGACCCTGCGCGCGTTGCGCACCGCCGTGACCACGATCGGCCAGCGCGATACGGTGAAGGGCCGGCTCGAACGGCGCGACGGCAGCGTGGTCGATCTCGCGACTTTGCCGCTGCCGGACGGCGCAACGCTTGTCACCTTCCAGGACGTCACCGACACAGTGAATGTCGAGCGCGCGCTCCGCGAACGAAACGAAGCGCTGGAAACCGCCGATCAGGTCAAGATCGATTTCCTGCATCACGTGTCCTACGAACTGCGCTCCCCGCTCACCAACATCATCGGATTCGCGCATTTCCTTGGCGATCCCTCGACAGGTCCCCTCACCGAGCGTCAGTCCGAATATCTGAGCTACATCACTGTCTCGACGAACGCGCTGCTGGCGCTGATCAACGACATTCTCGATCTCGCGACGATCGACGCCGGCGTAATGACCCTCAATCTCGGTCCCGTCGATATCCGCAAGACCATGGAAGCGGCCGCCGAAGGCATCCGCGACCGGCTGGTGAAAGACCACATCACGCTGGACATCGACACCGATCCCGCCGCGATCGGCCACTTCTCGGCGGACGAGCGCCGCGTCCGGCAGGTGCTTTACAATCTCCTGTCCAACGCGGTCGGCTTCTCGCCCAAGAACGGCACGATCCGCCTGCGCGCCGAGCGGCGTGACGGCTCGGTCGTGTTCTCGGTCACGGACCAGGGCCCCGGAATCCCGCCGGAAATGAAAGCGCGGATTTTCGACCGGTTCGAGAGTCACCCGCAGGGCTCCCATCACCGCGGTGCGGGTCTGGGGCTGGCGATCGTGCGGTCGTTCGTCCAGCTCCACGGCGGCACGGTGGACATCGAATCCGAGGTGGGGCAAGGAACAACAGTGATCTGTTCCTTTCCGCTCCAGCCGCCCGCGCAACAGCAGCCCGCTGCCGCCTGACCGTTCACAATGCCGACGAGCGAAACGCGTTTCATCGTCTCGGTCGATAACGAAGAGGCGACGCAGCGCCTCGCGGTCGAACTCGCGAATGCGCTCGAACCCGGTGACTTCATCACGCTCTCCGGCGATCTCGGTGCCGGCAAGACCGCCTTTGCCCGGGCGTTGATCCGTTATCTCGCGGGCGACCCGGACCTTGCGGTTCCGAGTCCGACCTTCACGCTGATGCAGGTTTACGAACTGCCCCGTTTCACGCTGGCGCATGCCGACCTGTACCGGCTGTCCGGACCGGACGAACTCACCGAACTCGGACTCGAGGACATCGCCGCGAACGGCGTCGTGCTGATGGAATGGCCCGACCGGGCCGAAGGCCGGTTGCCCATGGATCGCATCGATGTGGCGTTCACGCTCGCGGCGTCGCGCGGCAATACCCATCGCGACATCTGCATCACCGGTTATGGCACGCTGGCGCAGCGCGTCGCGCGTATGGATCTGTTGCGGCGATTCCTGCATCGGAACGGCTACGGACTGGCGACACGCCAGCGGATGCAGGGCGACGCGTCGACGCGGCTCTACGAGCGGGTCATCCGCGACGGCCAGCCGGCGATCCTGATGAATGCACCGCGCCGGCCGGATGGTCCGCCGGTGCGCGACGGCAAACCCTATAGTCAGATTGCGCATCTTGCCGAGGATGTCCGGCCATTTGTCGCGATGGCCGATGGCCTGCGCGCGCTCGGATTCTCCGCCCCTGAAATCTACGCCGCGGATCTCGATCACGGTTTCCTGCTGCTTGAGGATCTCGGTCCGGAGACGTTCGTTTCCGGATCGCCGACTGCGCCGATTCCGGCGCGGTATGGCGCGGCGACCGACCTCCTCGCCGAACTGCATGGCCGTGAGGTGGCGGCGATGCTGCCGCTGCCGGACGGGACGACCTATGCGCTGCCGGCCTATGACCGGCACGCCTTTCTGATCGAGGCGGAATTGCTGCTCGACTGGTACATCCCGCATCGCGGTCTTGCCGTCGATGACGCCGGACGCGAGGCGTTCCGGGAGCTATGGCTCACCGCCCTCAAGCCGGCGCTGGCGGGCCAGCAGACCTGGGTGCTGCGGGACTATCATTCGCCCAATCTGATCTGGCTGCCGCAGCGCGAGGGACACCGCCGGGTCGGCCTTCTCGACTTCCAGGACGCCCTGATCGGACCTACCGGCTACGACGTCGCCTCGCTTCTGCAGGATGCGCGGGTCGACGTTCCGGAGGCGCTGGAGCGCGAATTGCTGGCCCGCTACGCCGCGCTGCGCAGCGAGGCCAGCCCAAGCTTCGATCCGGCCGAATTCGCGGCGATCTATGCGGTGATGGCGGCCCAGCGCGCCACCAAGATCCTTGGCATTTTCGCCCGTCTCGACCGGCGGGACGGCAAGCCGCAATATCTGCGTCACATGCCGCGCGTATGGCGCTACCTGCAGCGCTCGTTGCGCCATCCGGCGCTTTCCGGCCTGGCGGAATGGTACAATGAGAATGTGCCGGCCTTTGACGGGCTGTGATAGATCACCGGCAAAACCGGGCCATGAGGGACTGATTCGGATGGCGCAGGGCGTTCCGCAAACCGCGATGGTGCTTGCGGCAGGATACGGAGAGCGCATGCGTCCGCTCACCAATACGAGGCCGAAGCCTCTGGTGACGGTCTCTGGCCGGGCGCTGCTGGATCACGTCCTCGACAAACTGGCCCAGGCCGGTGTCGCGACCGCCGTCGTCAACGTGCATTACCTCGCCGATCAGATCGAGGCCCATGTCGCCGGCCGCAAGGCGCCGCACATTGTGATTTCCGACGAGCGCGACAAGCTGCTCGATACCGGCGGCGGTGTGGTGAAGGCCCTGCCCCTCCTTGGCACCGAGCCATTCCTCCTGGTCAATTCGGACAGCATCTGGCTCGACGGCACGCGCAGCAACCTGCAGCGTCTCGCCGCGGCCTTCGATCCCGAGCAAATGGATGCGCTTTTGCTGCTCGCGCCGTCTGCGACCAGCATCGGCTATTCGGGTCGCGGAGACTTCGCGATGGCGCCGGACGGACGGCTGCGTCCACGCGCCGAACGCGAGGTCACGCCCTTCGTCTATGCGGGGGCCGCCATCTTCTCGCCGACCCTGTTCAAGGATGCGCCGCAGGGTCCGTTCTCGCTGAACCGGCTTTTCGTGAAGGCAGCAGAGGCGGAACGGCTGTTCGGGCTCCGGCTCGACGGCATCTGGATGCATGTCGGCACGCCCGACGCCATCGCGCTCGCCGAACGCACGATCCTGCAGAGCGCAGCCTAGCGCGACGTTACGCCGCTGCCGGGCTTGACCGGGGCATGGCGGGCTCTTCACACTGGCGCGCGAATCCGCGGCAGCCCACAACCGAGAGATAATGTCAGCTCGCGAACCTCGCCTGTTCACGATCCCATCGTCCGTCCCGTTCCTGCCGGCCCTGATCGAAGCGCTGCTGGCGGGCGACATCGTCGAGGGTTATCCGGGCTCGCGCGACCCGATCGCGCTGGCGCAGGCGACGCTCTATCTCCCCACACGGCGCGCCTGCCGGCTGGCGCAGGATGTGTTCCTGCAAGCGCTGGGCGGAGAGGCCACGCTGCTGCCGCGCCTCGTTCCGATCGGCGATGTCGACGAAGACGAAATCGTATTCGCCGAATTCGCCGGCGGTCCTCTGGCGAACGAACGCCTCGCCCTCGCCGACAGCATGGAGCCGTTCGCACGCAAGGGCTGGCTCACGCAAATGATCATGGCCTGGGCCGCGCAGCAGGAGCGCATCGGCGATCCCCTGCTGATCGCGCATTCGCCTGCGGCCGCCTATGCCATGGCGGGCGAACTCGCGCGGCTGCAGGACGACATGATCACGCGCGGCGTTCCGTGGTCGAAGCTCGACGAGCTCGTGCCGGAAGATATGGATCAGTATTTCCGCTCGACGCTCGCCTTCCTCAAGATCGTGCGCGACAACTGGCCCGATCTGCTCGCCGAGCGGAACCTGATGGATGCCGCAGCACGGCGCGATGCGTTGATCGATGCCGAAGCGGCGCGTCTGACACGGGACAATACCGGGCCGGTGATCGCGGCCGGATCGACCGCATCGATGCCCGCGACCGCCAAGCTTCTCGGCGCCATCGCCAATCTTCCGAACGGCGCGGTCGTCCTGCCTGGCCTCGACACCGATCTCGACGAGGAATCGTGGGACGCAATCGGCGGCGGCAAGGCGAGCAATCCTCATCCCGGTCATCCGCAATTCGCGATGCAGAATTTTCTGCGGGGGCTCGGCGTCAAGCGCGATCAGGTGCAAAGTCTTGCTCGGCCCGCTTCTCATGCCCGCGAGCAATTCGTGTCGGAGGCCATGCGCCCAGCCGAAGCCACCGATCGGTGGCGCGATACACTCACGGAACAGACATTTAATTCGGCAAAAGAATCGGCGTTGTCGGGGCTGTCATTGATCGCAGCCGCGACGTCCGAGGAAGAAGCGGTCGCAGTTGCGCTCGCACTGCGCGAAGCGGTGAGCGACGATACGCCGGAGAGCATGGATCGCACTGCGGCTTTGATCACGCCGGATCGTGCGCTGGCGCGCCGCGTCATCGCCGCATTGGAACGATGGAAAGTCCCGGTCGACGATTCCGGCGGCGATGCCTTGTCCGAAACGCCCGCCGGAATCTTCGCGCGGCTTGCAGCGGAAGCCGCGCTTCATGGCTGCGAGCCGGTCACCGTGCTGGCGCTGCTCAAGCATCCGCTCTGCCGCCTCGGCGCGCACGAGTTCGCGCATCGTCCGGCCATTACCATCCTCGAACGCGCGGTGCTGCGCGGACCGCGTCCGCGCGCCGGCGCCGAGGGAATTGAACACGCCCTGGAAAGTCTGCGCGCCGAGCGCGAAAACCTGCATGGGCGTGACCCGCGACGCTGGCTCTCCGACAGCGACCTCGATCGTGCCGCGGCATTGATCGCATCTCTCAAGCAGGCACTCGCACCGCTCGCGCAGATTCGAAAAGCGGCGACGCTGCATCATTTCGCCGAACAGCATCGCGCGAGCGTTGCGATGCTGTCGCGCGATCACAAGAATGAGCCGGCGGCCTTCGCGGGCCGTGACGGCGCGGCCTTGAGCGACTTGCTCCAGACGATCTCCGAGAGCGGACAGGCCGCAGCCTTCAACGCGGCGCAGCACGATTATCCCGACCTGTTCCGCGCCATTGCATCCGAGCGCGTCGTGCGCCGGCCCGGTGCGCCCGGCGCGCGCTTGCGCATCTATGGTCCGCTCGAAGCGCGCTTGCAGCAGGCCGATCGCGTTGCGCTGGCGGGCCTCGTCGAAGGCGTCTGGCCGCCCGACCCGCGCAACGATCCCTGGCTCAACCGTCCGATGCGCCAGCAGCTTGGCCTCGATCTGCCGGAGCGGCGGATCGGCTTGTCGGCGCACGATTTCGCGCAGGCGCTCGGGGCGCGGGAAGTCATCCTGTCCTATGCCGCCAAGCGCGAAGGCTCGCCGACCGTGGTTTCGCGCTTCGTGCAACGGCTCGCCACCGTTGCCGGCACGGAGGCCTGGAACGCGGTCAAGGAGCGCGGCGCGACATATCTGAGCTGGGCGCGTGCGCTGGACCGCCCGGCCGAGGTGAAGCCCGCGGAGCGGCCGGAGCCGAAACCGCCCGTCGCGGTGCGCCCGAAGCGTCTGCCGGTGACCGATATCGAGCATTGGCTGCGCGATCCCTACACGATCTACGCCAAGCATATTCTCAGGCTGCAGCCGCTCGATCCTGTCGATACGCCGCCCGGCGCGCGCGATCGCGGCACCGTGATCCACAAGGCGATCGGCGACTTCACTGCAAAGTTCGCGAACGGACTGCCGGACGATCCGTATGCCGAATTGATGGCGCTCGGCCGCGAGGCCTTCGCACCGCTCAACGATTTTCCGGAGGCCAAAGCGTTCTGGTGGCCGCGCTTCGAGCGCATCGCGCGCTGGTTCATCGATTGGGAAATCGATCGTCGTCGCAACGTGCAGTCGGTCTATGCGGAAGTTCAGGGCAAATTGCAGGTGACGCCCGACTTCATGCTGACCGCGCGGGCCGACCGCATCGAACTGCTCAAGGATGGCAGCTTCGCGGTGCTGGACTACAAGACCGGACGGCCGCCATCGAAGAAGGAGGTGCAGGTCGGCTTCGCGCCGCAACTGACGTTGCAAGCCTCGATCCTGCGGCACGGAGAATTTGAAAAACTGCCGAAAGGCGGCTCGGTCTCCGAACTGCTGTATCTGCGCCTCAGCGGCGGCGATCCCGGTGGCGAGAAAGCGCCGCGTGAATTCGACGACCTGAGCGTCGACGCCGCCGCGGACCGCGCGCTGAAAAAATTGCAGGAACTCGCCGTCACCTTTGCTGCCGAGGACACGCCGTATCGATCATTCTGGCGGCCGCAATGGGTCGGCCGCACTTACGGCGACTACGATCATCTCGCTCGCGTTCGTGAATGGTCGGCGACCGGCGGCGAAGTCGACCCGGATATTCCGGCATGAGCGCACGCAATTCCACCAGTCGCGAGCTGCCCGAGCGGGTGCTGAAGCCGCAATTCACGGCGTCCGACCCTGCCGTATCGGCCTGGGCATCCGCCAATGCCGGCTCGGGCAAGACCCACGTGCTGACGCAGCGCGTCATCAAGCTGCTGCTGCGCGGCGAAGACCCGGCAAAGATCCTCTGCATCACCTTCACCAAGGCCGCGGCGGCGACCATGGCGGCGCGCGTCTTCAATACGCTCTCGGCCTGGACCGCGCTTGACGATGACGAGCTCGACAAGGCGATCCGTGACATCGGGTTTGTCCCGGACGAAAAATTGCGGACGCGAGCGCGCCGCTTGTTTGCGCTGGCGCTGGAGACGCCGGGCGGACTGAAAGTGCAGACCATCCACGCTTTCTGCACGAGCCTGCTGCATCAGTTTCCGTTCGAGGCCGATGCTGGTGCCGGCTTCGAGGTGCTGGACGATGCGACGCAAACCCAGCTGCTCGACAAGCTCACGCTCGAGGTAATGCTCGAAGGCGCCGCGCAGCCGGGCTCCGCAATCGGCAGGGCGCTTGCGGACGCAATCAAGGCGGCCGCCGACGCCACTTTCCTCGAATTGATCAAGGAAGCCGTCGGTGAACGCGACCGAATCGAACAATGGATCGCACGGACCGGTTCGGTCGACGCTGCGATCGCGGAATTGTCCGCGGCGCTGGGCGTCGGCCCGCACGACAGCGTGGACGCGATCGAGGACCGCTTGCTGTCGGAAGCCGAATTCGACTGCGCGCAATGGCATGACCTTGCCGAGGTTCTCCACGCCGGCGGCAAGACCTATGCCGAACAGGCTCGTGCGCTAAAGGCGGCTCTGACTGCGCCAAGCACGGCGCAGCGCGATGCCTATTTGCAGATTTTCTGCACCAAGGAACGCAAAGCGCGCAGGAACCTCGTCAGCAAGACGCTGCGCAACGCGCATCCCGAATGGGCGGAGTGTCTCGAGCGCGAACAGGCGCGCGTCTGCACCCTGCTCGATACCTTGCGCGCCGCGGAGTGCCGTGATCGCACGCGCGCGCTGATCACCGTGGCTCACGAGGTGATCGTGCGCTACCGACGCGAAAAGACGCGGCGCGGCCTCCTGGATTACGACGACCTGATCGATCGCACGCTGGCGCTGTTCCAGCGCACCTCGGCCGCGTGGGTGCTCTACAAACTCGATCTCGGGATCAATCATCTGCTGCTCGACGAAGCGCAAGACACGAGCCCCAAGCAATGGGAGATCATCCGCACGCTCGTCTCCGAATTCACCGCGGGCGCCGGTGCGCGAAGCCACAGGCGGACAATGTTCGCGGTCGGCGACGACAAGCAGTCGATCTTCTCCTTCCAGGGCGCCGCGCCGGAGAAATTCGGCGCAATGCGGGAAGACTTCGAGCGCGACTTCAAGGCAGCGAAGCTCGAATGGCGCAATGTCCGCCTGCTGACCTCGTTCCGTTCCGGTGAGGTCGTGCTCAAGGCCGTCGACCTGGTCTTCGCGCAAGAAGCTGCCTACGCGGCGCTGTCGTCCGACAAGACGCCGACGGTACATGAATCCTTGCCCGGCAAATTGCCCGGTCACGTCGATATCTGGCCGCTGGTGCTGCCGACGGAAAAGGACGACATCGAAGGATGGGACGCTCCATTCGATGAGAAAAGCGAGAGCAGCACTCAGGTTCGCCTCGCCAGAAAGATCGCGACGCATGTGCGGCTCTGGCAGGACAAAGGCACCAAGCCCGGCGATGTCCTGATCCTGGTGCGTCAGCGCGGCCCGTTATTCGAGGCCATCATCCGGTCATTGAAGGCCGCCGGCATTCAGGTCGCGGGCGCCGACCGCATGGTGCTGCTCGACCATATCGCGGTGATGGACCTGATCGCGCTCGCCGACGCATTGCTGCTGCCGGAAGACGATCTCGCGCTCGCATCCGTCTTGAAGAGCCCGATCTTCGGCCTGAGCGAGGATGATCTGTTCGAGATCGCGCACGATCGCGGCCGCGATTCGCTACGCAGGGCGCTGACCAGAAGGGCCGAACGATTCAGCGAAGCCGCGGCGCGCCTGCAGCAATTGACGGACGCCGCGTCGCGCGACAGCCCGTTCACGTTCTATGCACAGCTTCTCGGAGCGGGCGGCGCGCGCAAGCGCTTCCTCGCGCGGCTCGGCCCGGAAGCCAATGACGCGCTCGATGAATTCCTCAATCTCGCGCTTGAATATGAACGGCGCGAAATTCCATCGCTCCAGGGCTTTGTCGCGTGGCTCCGCGCGGCCAATGCAGAGGTGAAGCGCGACATGGAAATCACGCGCGACGAGGTCCGCGTGATGACCGTCCATGGCGCCAAGGGCCTCGAGGCGCATACCGTGATCCTCGCCGACACGACGACGCGGCCGCAAGGCTACAAGCCTCCGCGACTTGTGGAGGTTACGCTGAATGATGGGGCCGGTCTCGTCTGGGCGAAGTCGCAGGACACCGACCCACCGCTCGTGGCAAGCGCACGCGTGGCGGCGAATAACGCCAGTATCGAGGAATACAAGCGGCTTCTCTACGTCGCGATGACGCGTGCCGAGCAACGGCTCGTCATCTGCGGCACGGCGTCGGGCGTCCGCAGAGACCGCACGCCGATCATCCCGGATCAATGCTGGTATCAGTTGATCGAACGTGCCCTGGTCGGCCCCGATGCGGACACCATCGAAATGGCGTCCGAGGACGGCGACGGCACGATCTGGCGATTGCGGAAGGACGTGTTCGATTTTCCGACGCACATCGAAGAGGCCGTAGCGCAAACGGAGTTACCGTTGCCCGGTTGGATCGACAAGCCCGCCACGGCCGAGCCGCCGCGCGCGGTTGCGATCACACCGTCGGATGCAGACGACGAGGAATGGAAGCGCGGGACCGGGGAAAGCGAGCGCGAAGAGGCGCTGGAGCGCGGCCGTCTGCTGCATCGCCTGATTCAGTCCTTGCCCGATCTTCCGCCGGAACGCCGAGCGGCCGCGGCGGAGGATTATCTTCGCCGCAACCGCCAAAAGCTCTCGGCAGACCAATGCGCGGCCATCGCAGCGCAGGTCCTCGCCATTCTTGACGATGCGCAATTCGCGCCGCTCTTCGCGGCCGGCAGCCGGAGCGAGGTCCCCGTGATCGGCAGGCTGGAACGACAGGGTCTCGCGCCCTATTCCGTGACCGGCGTGATCGACCGCCTGGCAGTGACCGATACGGAGGTCTTGATCGCCGATTACAAGACCAATCGGCCGCCGCCCACCGCGCTCGAGGATGTTCCTCGCGCCTACCGGCGCCAGCTGGCGCTGTATCGCGCCTTGCTGCAACGAATTTACCCTGGCCGGACCCTGCGCGCGGCCCTGATCTGGACCGAAAATGCGACCCTGATGGAGCTCCCGCACGCGGCGCTGAACGCGGAACTCGCACAGGTGATCGGCGGTTGAGCGAGGCCCCTCTGTCAAGACCGCCCGCCTCATCGTGACTGCAAGGCCGGGCCGCATTTCTGCCGGATCAGGCGCGGCCGATGCAGGCTTGACCCAGGCAGGGGCGGTTCATAGTTTCATGTACGAATTTCTGACATTCCTGCGATTCGAAAGGTGCAATATGGCCGTTGGAAAGGTGTCGGACGCGACTTTCGAGGCGGAAGTCTTGAAGGCCAGCGGCCCCGTCGTCGTCGATTTCTGGGCGGAATGGTGCGGCCCCTGCCGCATGATCGCCCCGGCTCTGGACGAGATCCAGAATGCGCTCGGCGAGAAGGTCAAGATCGTGAAGCTCAATGTCGACGAGAATCCCGGCATCGCGTCGAAATACGGGATCATGTCGATCCCGACGCTGATGATCTTCAAGAACGGCGAGCTCGCTTCGCGCCAGGTCGGCGCGGCGCCGAAGGCCAAGCTCGAACAATGGATCAACGCGGCCGTCTAGGCCGCACTGCCCCAACACCTGTAAAAACAGCCGGCCGCGAGGCCGGCTGTTTGCTTTTTAGACCGCTCGGTCGCGCCGCGCCTCGCGGCGACCTTACTGCGCCTTGATGTTGAGCGACTTGATAATGTCGCCCCAGCGCTTGGTCTCCGCCTCGGTGAATTGGGCGAGTTCCTGCGGCGTCGATGTGCGCACTTCGAAGCCCAACGCCTCGAACTTGTCCTTGAACGCCGGCGAGTTGACGATCGTCACCAGCTCCTTGTGCAGGCGGTCGATCACCGGCTGCGGCGTTCCGGCCTTTGTGTATAGGCCGGTCCAGATTGACGAGGTGACGCCGGGATAACCGAGTTCCGCCATCGTCGGCACATCGGGGATCTGCTTCAATCGCTTGTCGTTCATCACTGCAATGGCGCGCAGCTTGCCCGATTGCAGAAAGCTCAACACGTCGGAAATCGACGGAAACATCACGTCGAGCTGACCGCCCAGCATGTCGTTCAGTGCCGGGCCCTGACCGCGATAAGGCACGTGCACCATCTGCGTGCCGGTCGCGCGTTTGAACAATTCGCCGCCGAGATGGGTCGGTGAGCCGGTGCCGGACGATCCGAAATTCGACTTGTCACCCGCGGCCTTGAGCTGCGCGATCATGTCCTTGAACGACGCATCCTTCATCTTCGGTCTCGGCACCACGACCTGGGGATAGATCGTCACCATCGTCAATGGCGCGAAGTCCTTCACCGGGTCATAGGGCAGCTTGTCGTAAAGCGAGACATTGCTCGCATGCGTGCCGGTGGTCGCCATGAACAGCGTGTAGCCATCCGGCTGCGCGCGCGCGGCCTCGGCGGCACCGATATTGCCGCCGGCGCCCGGCTTGTTTTCGATCACCACCGCCTGCCCGAGCGCCTTCGACAATTCGTCGGCGATCACGCGTGTCTGCGTATCGGCGCTGCCTCCGGCCGGGAACGGAACGACGATGCGCAGCGGCTTGGTTGGCCAGTCCTGCGCCGTCGCGACACCCGCGGACACCGCGAGGATCGCTCCGGCGATGGCTATACGAAAGATTTTCATGATTTTGCTGCTCCGCTGAAGAAGTCGATGACCAGGCTGTTGAAGAGATCGGGCTCGGTCCGTGAAAGCGCGTGTCCGCCTTGTGCCACGAAATGCGTGTGTGCTGCCGGCATATGCCGCGCGAATTCCTCCGAGAAGTAGCGCGGCGTCAGGATGTCGTCATCCGCGCACAGAATGAGCGTCGGGATCGCGATGCGGTGCAATTCGGAGCGCCTGTCAAATGCCAGAATGGCATCGAGCCGGCTGGCCTGAACCGCAGGTTCGCCGAGTTGCGCTGCGGCCTGCGCTTCCGCCTCGCGCAACGCGGCGTCATTGGCATTGATCCAATACGGCGGATAGAGCAGGAGCGAGGTATATTTGCCGTAGGCTTCGGCACCGAGCTCGGCATGAATGAGGCTACGCAGGCCGAGAATACGATGCCGATAGGGATCGCCATGCGTCGTGCTTGAATAGATCATCATCGACGACAGACGGTCCGGATAATCGAGCGCGGTCGCGACACCGATCGCACCCCCGGTCGAATGACCGAGATAATGCGCGGACTTCAGCCCGGCTGCGTCCATCACCGCCACAAGATCGGCAGACATCTGCTCGATCGATTCGACCGGGATGCGCGATGATTTGCCGGTGCCGCGCTGATCGAACAGATAGAGCGTGAAATGTTTCTCCAGAACGGCCCGGTTCGGCTGCCAGTACCCCATCACGCCGCCGAGACCCGCCGCCAGGATCAGCGGCGGACCTTCTCCGGTGCTTTCCCAGTAAAGGTCGGCACCATCACGATGCGCAAACGGCATTTCTCAACGTCCGACATGCGCGATCGACGAAATTTCGACCAGGAATTCCGGCCGGACCAGATCGGCGCGGATGCAATAACGCGCCGGTGGCTGGCTCGGGAAATATTCGCGATAGACCTCATTCATCGCAGCGTAATCGGCGAGATCCTTGAGGAAGATCGAATTGAACGTGATATCGGCCATGGTGCCGCCGGCGGTTTCGATGACCGATTTGATCGCTTCGAGCACGCAGCGGGTTTGCGCTTTCACATCGCCGATGCCGACGGTCTTGCCGTCCTTGTCCATCGCCAGCATGCCCGAAACATAGACGACGCCGTCGGCCTTGGTGCCCGGAGAATACGGCGCGAGAGGCGGCGGCGAACCGGCGGGAACGATGATCTCTTTCGGCATTGTCAGTTCTCCAGATTGGCCGCGCGTGCGCGGCATTTTTTGCAAATTCGATGCCAGTCAAATGGCGCTAGGCCGGGGGCGTGCCGTTGCGCCTCAGCACATCGCCCGCGAGATAAAGCGAACCGCCGATCAGGATGCGCGGCGGCGGATCGAGCGCCATCGTCGTCACAGCCGCGAGCGCAGCTTCGACATCCGCTGCGGTTTCGGCGGGGACGCCAAGATTGTTCGCGGCATCCGCAATCTGTTTCGGTGCGAGACTGCGCTCGGCATCGGGGACCGGGACCGCGTAGAGCCGCCGCGCGAGGCCGCTGAAGGAGCGGAGATAGCCTTCGAAATCCTTCGTGCCGAGCATGCCGATGATCATCACCAGCGGCTTCGGCGCGCGTTCCTCGAGGTCGGCCAGCGCCACCGATACCGCCCGTCCTCCATCCGGGTTGTGACCGCCATCGAGCCATATCTCGCTGCCGGGTGGCGCCAGGGTGACCAGCTTCCCCTGCGTCAGGCGCTGCATGCGCGCCGGCCACTCGGCCTTGATCAGGCCGGCTTCATAGGCGGCCGGCGGAATTTTCAGACCCGACGCGCGCAAAGCCGCAACCGCAATCCCCGCATTGACGAATTGATGCCGCCCGATCAGCTTCGGTGCTGGCAGATCGAGCAGCCCGTCGTCGTCCTGATAGACGAGGCGGCGATGCTCTTCGCTGATATTCCATTGCTCGCCAGCAATCAGAAGCGGCGCGCGTAGCCGCTCGGCGGCACGTTCAATCACCGCGAGCGCCTCCGGCATCTGTGGTCCGATGACGGCCCGCACGCCGCGTTTGAGGATGCCGGCTTTCTCGGCGGCGACGCTCTCGATCGTATCGCCGAGATATTCGGCGTGATCGAGCGACACCGGCGTAATCACGCTGAGCAGCGGCGCGTCCACGACATTCGTAGCGTCAAGCCGACCGCCCAGGCCCACTTCAAGCAGCAGCACGTCGGCCGGGTTTCGCGAGAACAACAGCATGCCGGCCGCCGTCGTCATTTCGAATACGGTGATCGGCTCGCCTGCGTTCACGCATTCGCATTCCTCGACCGCGGCGCGCAGTTCGTCGTCACCGACAAGCTTGCCGCCGCCTTCAGACGCAAGGCGAAACCGCTCGTTGAACCGGACAAGATGCGGCGATGTATAAACATGCACATGGTGCCCGGCATCCTCCAGGATCGCACGCATGAACGCGATGGTGGAGCCCTTGCCGTTGGTTCCGGCGACGTGAATCACCGGCGGCAGCTTGCGTTCCGGATGATCGAGGCGCGCGAGCAGGCGCTGCATCCGATCAAGCGACAGATCGATCAGCTTTGGATGCAACGCGAGCAGGCGCGTCAAAATATCGTCAAGGGCTGACATTGCGACCTATTCAATACCACGGGCGTCCGTTCCGGCTAAGGCCGAACGATGCCGAAGCAATAAGACGAAAGAAGCCGAGGTCAGGCGGACGCCGCGGCGTCGCTGGTCGCCGGGAGATTCGGTCGGCCGGCATTGGGCGAGAACTTTGTCAGCAGCCGGCAGATTCGCGCGAGCGTCGCGCGCATCTCGTGCCGGTGCACGACCATGTCGACCATGCCGTGCTCCTTGAGATATTCGGCGCGCTGGAAGCCCGGCGGCAATTTCTCGCGGATGGTCTGCTCAATCACACGCGGGCCGGCGAAGCCGATCAATGCGCCGGGCTCTGCGATGTGAACGTCTCCCAGCATCGCGTAGGACGCCGTCACGCCGCCTGTGGTCGGATTGGTCAGCACTACGATGTAGGGCTTTTTCGCCTCGCGCAGCATCTCGACCGCGACGGTGGTGCGCGGCATCTGCATCAGCGACAGGATGCCCTCCTGCATGCGCGCGCCACCGGACGCCGCGAACAGGATAAAGGGCGCGCCGCGATCGACCGCGGTCTCGAGCCCCTTGATGATCGCCTCGCCCGCGGCCATGCCGAGGGAGCCGCCCATGAAGTCGAAATCCTGCACCCCGATCACGACCGGGATGCCTTCCAGCCGGCCGAAGCCGAGCTTGATGGCGTCGTTCATGCCGGTCTTGGTGCGCGCATCCTTCAGGCGATCGGCATAGCGGCGCTGATCACGGAACTTGAGCGGATCGGCGGGGACATCCGGCACGCCGATATCGAGCCAGGTCTCGCCATCGAAGACCGATTTCAGGCGCGCGGTCGCGCCCATGCGCATGTGATAATTCGAGCCGGGGATGACGAACTGGTTCGCCTCGACATCCTTGAAGAACACGAGCTGCCCGGTCTCCGGACACTTGATCCAGAGATTTTCGGGCGTCTCGCGCTTCAGGAACGACCGGATTTTTGGCCGGACGACATTGGAGATCCAGTTCATGCGACTCGACTATCTCATCCGCTCTTTGGCATTGGCCAGAGACCTCAATCCGCCACGAAGCCGGACGCCTTCACCACCGGCCCCCAGCGTTCGATATCCGCCTTCACCATTGCGGCGAATTCGGCAGGCGTCTTGTAGTCCGGCTCGTTGCCGAGCGTGGCCAGCTTCTCTTTGACATCCGGCGCAGCAAACGCGTCCTTGATGGCAGCATTGAGTTTCGTCACGATGTCCGCCGGTGTTTTTGACGGAACCAGGGTGCCGAGCCAGGATTCGATCACGACATCGTAGCCGGACTCCTTCATCGTCGGCACGTCCGGCAGAAAGTTCGTTCGCTTCGCGCTGGTCACAGCGAGGGGCCGGATTTTCCCGCTCTTTGCAAAGGGCAGGACCTCGGCGACCGGATTGACGCTCGATGTGACATGACCGCCGATCAGATCCTGCAAGGCGGGCGCACCGCCCTTGTAATGAACCGGCGTCATCGGGACTTTCGAGACCTGCGACAGCATCAGGCCGGCAAAATGCGGGGTGCCGCCGGCCGCGGTGGTGGCATGCGTCGCTTTGGTCGGATTGGCTTTGCACCACGCAACGAAATCGGACAGCGTCTTGACGCTGTCCGGAACGGCCGGGCCGACGCACAGGCACAGCGCCGACTTTGCGATCGTCGCAACCGGGGTGAAATCCCGCACCGGATCGTAGCTCAGCGAACGGAAGCTGTGCGGATAAACCGTGATCGGGAAGTCGGGCGTGAACAGCATCACACTGCCATCGGCTTCCGCGCTCTTGACGTATTCGACTGCAAGCCGGCCCGCTGCACCGACGCGGTTCTCGACAAGGGTGGTCGGCGCATACACGCCTTTCAGCTTGTCGGCGAGGATGCGCGCCAGCGCATCCGTGCTGCCTCCCGCAGGAAACGGCACTACGACGCGCGTGGTCTGCTGAATTATCTGCGCATGTGCGCGCGAAGACAGCGACCATTGACCCGCGGTCAATGCACCTGCGGCTCCGAGCAACCAGGTTCGACGCGTCAACATTTCGGAAGATCCTCCCAAGAGATTGCGTTTTGACTATGAACTATTCGGCAGCAACCCGGCGGGCCGAGCGCACGCCGTCGGCGAGATCCGCGACGAGCGACGTCACCGCCTTGATCGAACCAGCCGTCGCCTGACCTTGGCCGTCCAGACTGTCGCGCAATCTGTCGATCAGCGCCGATCCGACGACCACGGCATCCGCGCCTTGCGCGATGGCGCGCGCTTGTTCTGCAGTCTTCACACCGAAGCCGACGGCAACCGGCAGCGTCGTATGGCGCTTGATGCGTGCGACGGCGTCGGACACGCGCGTTGCATTCGGCGTCGCCGATCCGGTGATGCCGGTGATCGACACGTAATAGACAAAGCCCGATGTGTTCGTGAGCACGGCCGGCAGGCGCTTGTCGTCTGTCGTCGGGGTCGCCAGGCGGATGAAATTCAGCCCGGCCTTGAGCGCGGGAATGCAAAGCTCGGCGTCTTCCTCGGGCGGAAGATCGACGACGATCAGCCCATCGACGCCGGCCGCGATGGCATCGCTGAGGAAGCGCTCGACGCCGTAGATGTAGATCGGGTTGTAGTAACCCATCAGCACGATCGGCGTATCGGCATCGGTCTTGCGGAAATCGCGCACGAGCTGCAGCGTCTTGGCAAGCGTCTGTCCGCCCTTGAGCGCCCGCAAACC
>Ga0182748_1001320_pt1 | contig 24495 bp, 23 predicted proteins | sample eDN3rd37CKraftOP_FD_128877 | JGI IMG/M metagenome (GOLD analysis project Ga0182748, IMG submission 128877) | Enriched Organic Plus compost microbial communities from Emeryville, California, USA - eDNA 3rd pass 37_C Kraft OP (version 2) (version 2) ...
CTGGCGCAGCTCGATGAGGTCACCCAGCAGAACTCGGCGCTGGTCGAGGAGAATGCCGCCACCGCCAAGACGCTCGACCATCAGTCGGCCGACATGACCGAACGCGTGGCGTTCTTCAAGCTCGCGCCGGAAGATGTTGCCGCGGCGGCGCCGGAATCGGCGGCCATGCGCGGCTATCGCGCGGCCTAGGCTTTTAAGACTCAGCCGGCGCCGCGCACGAATATCTGGTAGAGCGCGAACAGGATTTCGACCAGGATCAAGATCACGATCGTCGCCTCCAGCCGCACGCTGCGCTCGGTGTCGATGATATCGGTGAGCGCCCGCGCGGTTTCATCGATCACGCGCAGCTTGCGGGCGAGGGCAGTCGCCCGCTCCTTGATCTCGTATTCGTCGACCAGCCGCGCGTGCAGCCGCTCGAATTGCGGATGATCCCACAATATGTCCGGCTTCTCCTCGACCTCGACCCGGCCGGAGATGCGGTGGTGCACGAGCAGGGCCTGGCCGATCGTGCGCAGCATCTGGCGCCGGTTCGACGGCGATCGGCCTTTACGGGCAAGCTCGGCGGCAAAGGGCTCGGTGATCTCGAACACCTTGGCCACCTCGCGTTCGTCGCGCGACAACGCCACGCTCTTGGCCAGCACGTCGGCGATGACCAGGAGCCGTGGCGCCGACAGGTCGCGTACGGCAATCGGGCCGCCCGGGACGATCTGGTCGTCCTGCTCGGGATTGATTTCGATCTGCGCGCTCTCGCTGTCGGGCTCGGCGAAGGCGCCGACCACGCGCGGACGCAGGCCACGCAGGAGTTCGTCCTCCTGCACCGGACTGAGCCCGATCAGTACCGCGATGCCGTAGCGGAACAGGACCGCGTAACCGCTATTGACCCGGAAGGCGAGCGGGGCGGTGGAAATGACGTCGGCGCGCTCCAGTTGCGCGGTGTCGAGCCGTTCCCCGAGCAGCATGGCCCGCGCGGTGAACCGGCTGGCCTGGACCGGGGCAATCGATGCGTTTGGCGGGGCATTCATCGGCGTTTCCGGCGGTTGGTGGTCGGACGGCAATCTGGCAAATGTGACCCGCATCGTCCTTGGCCCGGATCAATTTTTGCGACCCCCCGGCTTGACCGGGCGTTGGCGCGTCACTATAACGCGCGCAACGAAAGTTCGATCGGTGGCCATGTTGCGCAATATTCTTATCGTAGTAGGCGTTCGGACGCGCCCCAGGCGGCTCTGACCAGGGCAGCCGAGGGAAGCGTCCGGACATGGCCCTTTGCGGGCCTTTTTTATTGGCGGGCGGGCGAAGTATCAGCGGTGCGAGGGAAAGGACGACGAACATGACACGGGAAATGACCGGCGCGGAAATGGTCATCCAGGCTTTGGCCGACCAGGGCGTGCAGCATCTGTTCGGCTATCCGGGCGGCGCGGTGCTGCCGATCTACGACGCACTTTTTACGCAGAACCAGGTCCGGCACGTCCTGGTCCGGCACGAGCAGGGCGCCGTGCATATGGCGGAAGGCTATGCCCGCTCGACCGGCAAGGTCGGCTGCGTGCTGGTGACTTCCGGTCCCGGCGCGACCAATGCGGTGACCGGCCTGACCGACGCGCTGTGCGACTCGATCCCGATCGTGTGCATTACCGGCCAGGTGCCGACCCATCTGATCGGCAATGACGCGTTCCAGGAATGCGATACGGTCGGTATCACCCGGCCCTGCACCAAGCACAATTACCTGGTCAAGCGCATCGAGGATCTGCCGCGTATTCTGCACGAGGCCTTCCATATCGCCTCGAGCGGCCGGCCGGGCCCGGTCGTGGTCGACATTCCGAAGGATATTCAGTTCGCCAAGGGCATCTACGCCAAGCCGAAGGAGTTCCCGCACACCGGCTACCAGCCCAGGCTCAAGGGCGACATGGAGAAGATCAAGGAAGCGATCGACCTGATGGCGCAGGCCAAGCGGCCGGTGTTCTACACCGGCGGCGGCGTGATCAATTCGGGCTCGGCGGCGAGCGATCTGTTGCGCGAACTGGTCAAGCTCACCGGCTTCCCGATCACCTCGACGCTGATGGGGCTGGGGGCCTATCCGGGCAGCGGGCCGCAATGGCTCGGCATGCTCGGCATGCACGGCACGCTGGAAGCCAACATGGCGATGCACGATTGCGACGTGATGATCTGCATCGGCGCGCGTTTCGACGACCGCATCACGGGGCGGCTCGACGCCTTTTCGCCCGGCTCGAAGAAGATCCATGTCGACATCGATCCGTCCTCGATCAACAAGAACGTGAAGATCGACATCGGCATCGTCGGCGACGTCGCGCATGTGCTGGAGGACATGGTGCGGCTGTGGCGGACCGGCGCCTTGCAGGCCGACAAGAAGGCGCTGTCGATGTGGTGGACGCAGATCGACAAATGGCGCGCGCGCAAGTCGCTCGCCTACCGGGCATCCAAGGACGTGATCAAGCCGCAATACGCAATTCAGCGGCTGTACGAGCTCACCAAGGACCGCGACACCTACATCACGACCGAGGTTGGTCAGCACCAGATGTGGGCGGCGCAGTTCTACGGCTTCAATGAGCCGAAGCGCTGGATGACCTCGGGCGGGCTCGGCACCATGGGCTACGGCCTGCCGGCGGCGGTCGGCGTGCAGCTCGCGCACCCGGAGGCGCTGGTCATCGACATCGCGGGCGAGGCCAGCGTGCAGATGACCATGCAGGAACTGTCGACGGCCGTGCAGTACCGGCTGCCGATCAAGGTCTTCATTCTCAACAACGGCTACATGGGCATGGTGCGCCAGTGGCAGGAGCTCCTGCACGGCGGACGCTATTCGGAGAGCTATTCCGAGGCGCTGCCTGATTTCGTGAAGCTGGCGGAGGCCATGCACGCGGTCGGTATCCGCTGCGAAAAGCCGGGCGATCTCGACGCCGCCATCAAGGAGATGATCGACGTCGACCGCCCGGTGCTGTTCGACTGCGTGGTCGACCCGAAGGAAAACTGCTTCCCCATGATTCCGTCGGGACGCGCGCATAACGAGATGCTGCTCGGCGGCGACGCCGAGGACATCGAGGAGGCGATCACCGAGGAAGGAAAGGTGATGGTGTGATGAACGCTCCCGCGACAACCAGTCATTATCCGAGCGCGCCCACCGCGCAACGCATCGAGACGCACACGCTGTCGGTGCTGGTCGACAACGAGCCGGGCGTGCTCGCGCGCGTGATCGGCCTGTTCTCCGGCCGCGGCTACAATATCGAGTCGCTCACGGTGTCGGAGACCGAGCACCAGCAGCACCTGTCGCTTATTACCATCGTCACCACCGGCACGCCGATGGTGATCGAGCAGATCAAGAACCAGCTCGATCGGTTGGTGCCGATCCACCGCGTCGTCGACATGACGCTCGCCGGCAACTCGATCGAGCGCGAGCTGGCGATGGTGAAGGTCAAGGGCAAGGGCGAAAACCGCGTCGAGGCGCTGCGGCTGGCCGATGCCTTCCGCGCCCGCGTGATCGACGCCACGACCGAGAGCTTCGTGTTCGAGATCACCGGCAAGAGCGACAAGATCGAGCAGTTCATCGGTCTGATGCTGCCGCTCGGCCTGGTCGAGGTGGCGCGCACCGGCATTGCGGCGATCAGGCGGGGGCCGGAAGCCCTTTGATTTGATGCCCCCCGACATCTTCCTCGCGCTCACCGTATTCGCTTTCGCGATGGCCTTCACGCCCGGGCCGAACAACATCATGTTGGCCGCCTCGGGCGTGAATTTTGGCTTTTCGCGCACGGTTCCGCACATGGCGGGGGTGACGGTGGGCTTCGCCGTGCTGCTGGCCGCCTGTGCGGCCGGGCTCGGGCTCGTCTTTGTCGCGGTGCCGGCGCTGCACGTGGCGCTCAAGGTCGCCGGCGCGGTCTATATGCTCTGGCTCGCCTATAAGGTCGCGACCGCGCATCTCGGCGGCGGCGAGCTGGGCGCGCCCGCCCGGCCCTTCACGTTCTGGCAGGCGGCGGCGTTCCAATGGATCAATCCCAAGGCGGTGGTGGCCGCGCTCAGCGCCTTCGCGCTCTATGTGCGCCCCGGCCACGCCACCAGCGATGTACCGGCCATGCTCGCGGTGCTGACGGCCGCGACCCTCGGCTCGGTCGTGACCTGGACCGGTTTCGGCGTGGCGCTGCGGCGGTTGCTCAGAAACCCCGCCCATGCACGGATATTCAATGTGGCCATGGCGTTCCTGCTGGTCGCCAGCATCGTGCCAATGGTGGCGTGAGGCCGGAAACCGGGGGCTGGAGACCTGTTGCAATGCTGCTGACCTTGCTCGCGCTGCCGTTCATCGTTCTGGGCGCCTTCATCAGCCCCCACACCGTGGGGAACGAAAGGTGCTTCACCGTGGCCTTCCTCAGCCGATCGCCCTTCTGCTTCGAGCAGGGCTCATACATGCCCGAGATCGTCAAATACGGCTGCCTGTTGCTGGGCTTTGCGCTGATCTATGCCGGCCGGCAGCAGATCAAGCGCGCCCGGGGCCTGAAATAGCGCGGGTGCCGCCTTGATCGCGGATCGGACCCTGCGAGCCGTTTCCGCCCCGGAAGCGACGGTCGCTGCGGCGCGGGGCAGGGTCTCGCCGGGCGGCTGCCGGCGGGCTTGTCCCGCTGGCTCAGGCATCCTAGAAGCATCGGCGGCTGAGGCCCCCTGGGCCCGGATTTTCCTCTGTTCAAGCGGCCCCCTCGCCGGGCGCTCCCATCCAAGGACCCTACCATGCGTGTCTATTACGATCGCGACGCCGACCTGAACCTGATCAAGGGCAAGAAGGTCGCCATCATCGGCTACGGCAGCCAGGGCCACGCCCACGCGCTCAACCTGCGCGACTCCGGCGTCAAGGAGGTCGCGGTCGCGCTGCGCAAGACCTCCGCCGGCGTGAAGAAGGCCGAGGCCGAAAAGTTCAAGGTCATGGAGGTGGCGGAAGCCGCCAAGTGGGCCGATGTGATGATGATGCTGACGCCCGACGAATTGCAGGGCGACATCTATCGCGACCATCTGCACGCCAACATGAAGCAGGGCGCGGCGCTCCTGTTCGCGCACGGCCTCAACGTGCATTTCAACCTGATCGAGCCGCGCGCCGATCTCGACGTGCTGATGGTGGCCCCGAAAGGCCCCGGCCACACCGTGCGCTCGGAATATCAGCGCGGCGCCGGCGTGCCCTGCCTGATCGCCATCCATAAGGATGCTTCCGGCAACGCGCACGACCTCGGTCTTTCCTACGCCTCGGCGATCGGCGGCGGCCGCGCCGGCATCATCGAGACCACCTTCAAGGAAGAGTGCGAGACCGACCTGTTCGGCGAACAGGCGGTGCTGTGCGGCGGCGTGGTCGAACTGATGAAGGCGGGCTTCGACACGCTGTGCCAGGCCGGCTACGCGCCGGAGATGGCTTACTTCGAGTGTATCCACGAGATGAAGCTGATCGTGGACCTGATCTACGAAGGCGGCATCGCCAACATGAACTACTCGGTGTCCAACACCGCCGAATACGGCGAATACGTCACCGGCCCGCGCATCATCACGCAGGAGACGCGCGCCGAGATGAAGCGCGTGCTCGACGACATCCAGTCCGGCCGCTTCACCCGCGACTGGATGCTGGAGAACAAGGTCAACCAGACCTCGTTCAAGGCGACCCGGGCCAAGCTCGCCGAGCACCCGGCCGAGCAGGTCGGCGCCAAGCTGCGCGAGATGATGCCCTGGATCAAGCAGCGCGCGCTGGTCGACAAGAGCAAGAACTGACCGCGCGTTACCCGTAAGGAATGCTGTCATGCCCCGCGCAAGCGGGGCATCCAGTATCCACGCAAGGGGCCGGGGTTACCGGATCGTCCGCTTTCGCGGACGATGACAGCGGAGGGAATGATGCGCCGCCAGCTGCCCTTCATATTCGCTCTGCTGGCCGTCTTTCCCGCATTCGCCGGCGACCAGAAGGAGCCGGAGCAGGAATGCGGTGTCAGCACCGTGGAAATGGTGGAATGCCTCAACGCCAAGACGCAGCCCTGGGACAAGCGGCTCAACACCGCCTATCGGAAGGTGCTGAAGAGCGCCGAGCCCAAGCAGCGCGAGCAGTTGCGCAAGGCGCAGCGCCTGTGGGTGCAATACCGCGACGCCAATTGCCTCTATTGGGATCTGGGTGAGGGCACCATCGCCCGCATCGAGGCGGCGGACTGCATGTACCGCATGACGCGCTCCCGCGCCGAAGAGCTCGAGGGTGCGGCGGACCGCGAGAATTGAAACCTCGCGCCGGCGGCGGCATGCTTCACGTCCGCTTCGTTTGGCTCTAGTTTGCGCGCCGGGACAGGGGAGCCGGACGAAATGGCCGAAGCCGCCACAACGAACGCGCGAAACAGTACGGCAGACGCCGTGGCGCTCGACGAGGTGGTGGTGGCTTTCCGGGTCGCGCGCGGCGGCACCTTCACCGCGGTCGAGCGCGCCACGCTGAACGTCGCCGATGGCGAGTTCGTCGCCATTGTCGGGCCGACCGGCTGCGGCAAGTCGACCCTGCTCAACGTCACGGCCGGTCTCCTGACGCCATTCGCAGGCAGCGCGCGTATATTCGGCGCGCCTTTGAGCGGGTTGAACCGGCAGGCCGGCTATCTGTTTCAGGCCGACGCACTGTTTCCCTGGAAGACGGCACTGGAGAACGTCGCCATCGGGCTGGAGACGGCGGGGACGCCTTCGGCCGAGGCGCGCGCGCGCGCGCAAAGCTGGCTCGCCAAGGTGGGCCTGGGCGCCTTCGCCGATCGCTATCCGCACATGCTCTCGGGCGGTCAGCGCAAGCGCGTCGGGCTGGCGCAGGTGCTGATCCGCGATCCCAAGATCCTGCTGATGGACGAGCCGTTCGGCCCGCTCGATGCGCAGACCCGGCAGATCATGGGCAATCTCCTGCTCGATCTGTGGAGCGCCGACCGCAAGGCGGTGCTGTTCGTTACCCACGATCTCGAAGAGGCGATCGCGCTGTCCGACCGCGTGGTGATCATGTCGGCGGGACCGGCGGCGCGCATCATCGGCGACTGGCGCGTGCCGCTCGCCCGCCCGCGCGACATTTCGGAGGTGAAGCTCGATCCGGTCTTCCACGACCTGCACCGCGAGATCTGGCACAAGCTCAAGGCCGAGGTGGTCAAGGGCTACGCGCAGGCGGAGGGAGCGTGATGGTGGCCGCGATTGGGATGGCTCACGCGCCGGCCGCCGCAGCGGGCTTCCTCTCCCCTGGCCAGGGAAGGCTGGGGAGGGGGCTGGTTGTCGGCAAGCAATGCCACCCCGACGCGCCGGGCCTGTCGTCGGTCCGGCGCGACCGCGCCGGCCCCGTTGGCGCGGCGCCCCTCCCCATAACGGGGCGGGTGAGCCGCTCCGAGTGGCGAGGTTAGACCCATGTCCCGCTTCACCCTCCTCACCCTGCAAGTCCTGGTCGCGGTGGTGGCCGTCGCGGCGTGGTATCTGCTCTCGACCTATCCGGTGTTCGGCAAGATCCTGCTGCCGCCGTTCTTCTTTTCCAATCCGGTCGACGTCGCCAAGCAGGTCGTCGACTGGTTCGTCAGCGGCGTGATCTGGAAGCATTTGTGGGTGACGCTGCTGGAGTCGATCCTCGCCTTCGTGCTCGGCTCGATCGGCGGCGTGCTCGTCGGTTTCTGGTTCGCGCGCCAGCCCCGCGTGGCCGCCGTTTTCGACCCTTACGTCAAGATGGTGAACGCGCTGCCGCGCGTGGTGCTGGCACCGATCTTCACGCTCTGGCTGGGCCTCGGCATCTGGTCGAAGGTCGCGCTTGGGGTGACGCTCGTCTTCTTCATCGTGTTCTTCAACGTTTATCAGGGCATCAAGGAGGTGAGCCCGACGGTGCTCGCCAATGCCCGCATGCTCGGCATGAACGAGCGGCAGTTGATGCGCCATGTCTATTGGCCGTCGGCGCTGTCCTGGATGTTCTCCTCGCTGCATACCTCGGTCGGCTTCGCCGTGGTGGGCGCGGTGGTGGGCGAATATCTCGGCGCGGCGGCCGGCCTCGGCTACCTGATCCAGCAGGCGGAAGGCGTGTTCGACGTGGCCGGCGTTTTCGCCGGCATGTTCGTGCTGGCCGTGTTCGTGATCGTGATCGACATCCTGGTGAGCATGATCGAGCGGCGGCTTCTGGTCTGGCGGCCGGCGGCGGGCGAGGGGAAGCCCTAGGCATCGCCATCGCGCTGGCTTATCGTGCGCTCCGAATTGGCCTCGCCCAAGGCCTCGAAGAAGACCCCGAACAAGACAGGGAGGAAAACATGTCTGGGATGTTCCGGCGGCTCGCCGCCACCGCCGCCGCGCTCGTGCTGTCGAGCGGGCTGGCCTTCGCGCAGTCCAAGGTGACGCTCGCCATCGGCGGCGCCTCCTGCCTGTGCTACCTGCCGACCATGCTCGCCCACCAGCTCGGCGAGTTCAAAAAGGCCGGCGTCGACGTCGATGTCGTGCAGTTCAAGGGCGGCTCGGAATCGCTGAAGGCCGTGCTCGGCGGCTCCGCCGACGTGGTGTCCGGCTATTTCGACCACTGCGTCAACCTCGCCGCCAAGGGCCAGCACCTGCAGGCCTTCGTGGTCTACGACCGCTTCCCCGGCTTCGCGCTGGTGGTCTCGCCCAAGCACACCAACGAGATCAAATCGGTCAAGGACCTCGCCAACAAGAAGATCGGCGTCAGCGCGCCCGGCTCGTCGACCGACTTCTTCCTGAAATACATCCTGAGCAAGAACAAGGTCGCCCCCAATTCGGTCGGCGTGATCGGCGTCGGCCTCGGCGCGACCGCGATCGCCGCCATGGAGCAGGGCACCATCGACGCCGCCATCATGCTCGACCCGGCGGTCACCGTTCTCGCCGGCAAGTACAAGGACCTCAAGATCCTGTCCGACACGCGCTCGCAGAAGGATACGCTCGCGGTGTTCGGCGGCGAATATCCGGGTGGCGCGCTCTACACCAAGGCCGAATGGATCGCCGCCCATCCGAAGGAAGTGCAGGCCATGACCAATGCGATCGTGTCCACCCTGAAGTGGATCCGCACGCATTCGGCGGAGGAAATCACCGCCAAGATGCCGCCCGAGTTCACCAAGGACAAGGCGCTCTACATCGCTGCGCTCAAGAACACGATGGCCATGTATTCCGACACGGGCCGTATGGACCCCAAGGGTGCCTCTGCCGTGCTCGCGGTATTCAGCCAATCCTCGCCGGCGGTGGCCAAGGCCAATATCGACCTGTCGAAGACCTACACCAACAAGTTCGTCGACGCGGCGAACAAGTAGTCGGGTTCGGAACCGGTTTCTGGCGTCCCGGGCGCGTGAGCGTCAGCAAAGCGCGGCCCGGGACCCCTCACCTCTGGACTATCGAGAGGCTGCGGCGTATGGGTCCCCGCCTTCGCGGGGACGCCAACTCGATCGCCGTCTGATGAATCTCCTCTCCATCCAGTCCCATGTCGTCTACGGCCACGTCGGCAACTCCGCCGCCGTGTTTCCGCTGCAACGCATGGGCGTGGAGGTGTGGCCGATCCACACCGTGCAGTTCTCCAACCATCCCGGCTACGGCGCGTGGCGCGGCCGCGTGTTCGACGGCGGCTTCGTACGCGAACAGGTGGAAGGCATCGAAAAGCGCGGCATCCTGGGTGAGTGCGACGGCGTGCTGTCCGGCTACATGGGCGGCGCCGATAACGGCGAGGCCGTGCTCGACGCGGTCGCTCGCGTGAAGCGCGCCAACCCGGCCGCCCAGTATTGCTGCGATCCGGTGATCGGCGACGTCGGCCGCGGCATCTTCGTGCGCGAAGGGATTCCCGAATTCATGAAGGACAAGGCGGTGCCGGCCGCCGACGTCATCACGCCCAACCAGTTCGAGCTCGACTATCTGTCCGGGCGGACGAGTCGCACCGTGGCGCAAGCACGCGACGCCGTGAAGGCGCTGCATGATGTCGGCCCGCGCACGATCCTGGTCACCTCGCTCCACACCGACGAAACGCCGGACGGCGCCATCGATCTCGTGGCTTCCGGCACGGCCGGCCTGTACCGCCTGCGCACCCCGCGGCTGCCCTTGATCGCGAGCGGGGCGGGCGACGCCATTGCCGCGCTGTTCTTCGCCCATTATCTGCGCGAGGGCAGCATCGCGGTGGCGCTGTCACGCGCGGCGTCGAGCGTGTTCGGCGTGCTGCGCCAGACCGCGGAAATGGGCGCGCCGGAAATCCAGGTGGTTGCCGCGCAGGAGGAAATCGTGAATCCGAGCGAGCTGTTCGAAGCCGAAGAGCTCGGCGCATGACCGATGCGGCGGTCGTTCATGTCGATCGGCTCGACCTCCGCCTCGTGCCGGAGCGCTGGGCCTTTGCGGACGACAATCGGGCGGTGATCGACGCCTATTTCGCCGCGCTCAAGCGCGCCACGCCCGCTCTGTGGAACGGCCGCGTGCTGATGATGGTCCGGCACGCGCTGGAAGGCGCGGTATTGCGCGGCTGGTATGTTGAAACCGACTACGCGAGCTTCACGGCCTGGCGGCATTGGGGCCGCGCCGCCGGCGAGCGCGATTGTTTCGGCGCCGCCGCGGTGATTTCATCGGACGGCGCCGTCCTGCTCGGGCTCATGAGCGAGCGCACGGTCAACGCCGGTCAGCTTTATTTCTTTTGCGGCACGCCCGACTTGAGCGACGTCGTCGAGGGCCGGGTCGATCTCGATTTCAGCGTCGGCCGCGAGCTGAAAGAGGAAAGCGGGCTCGATATCGGCGAGCTTGCGCCGGAGCCGGGATGGACAACGGTGATCGAAGCGGCCCGGATTGCCCATATCAAGGTGCTGCGTGCCGGGCAGGATGCCGATACGCTGCGTGCGCGCATGCTGGCGCATCTTGCCGCCGAGGCGCATCCGGAATTGTCCGATATTTGCGTCGTGCGCGGGATCGGCGATATCGACCGTAGGATGCCGCGCTTCGTCACGGCATTCCTGGAGCACCATTTCAAGCGCGGCTAGTGCCCGGTTCCGCGGTTCGCAAGACGTTGCAACGCTCGGATGCGAACGTCGAAATCGGGGGTGCTGACAATTTTATTATTCTGGTGTCGGTTGGTCCGGAAATTCGCTTAAATGCCTCACGGCATGAATGAAGCGAATTTCCGAATCATGGCACCAGCGCGTCGCGCGGGAGAAGCGGCACATGAATCTCGAACGCATCACCAAACGCTTTCGCATCGACAAGCCGGGACGCTTCCGCTTGTCGCAGCACGATCCGGCCGAGTGCCTTGGTCTGACCGTCGAAAGGGACGAGGCCAAGACGAAACTCGCCAAGGACATCGCGCGGCTCACCGAATTGCAGCAGAAGCTCTATGCCAGCGACCGCTGGTCGGTGCTGATCGTGTTGCAGGCGATGGACGCCGCCGGCAAGGACAGCGTGATCAAGCACGTGATGAGCGGGGTCAACCCGCAGGGGGTCGAGGTCGCTTCCTTTAAGCAGCCGAGCGCCGAGGAGCTCGATCACGATTTTCTCTGGCGCGTGGCGAAGCGATTGCCGGAGCGCGGCCGCATCGGCATCTTCAACCGGTCGCATTACGAGGAGGTCCTGACCGTCCGCGTGCATCGCGAGTACCTGGAAAACCAGCGGCTGCCGCCCGGGCTGGACGGCAAGAATATCTGGAAACATCGCTTCGAGGCCATCTGTGCCTTTGAAGAGCATTTGGCGCGCAACGGCACGCTGATCCTCAAATTCTTCCTCAATGTGTCGAAGGAGGAGCAACGCAAGCGTTTCCTCGACCGCGTCGAGCGGCCGGACAAACACTGGAAATTTTCGCTCAACGATGTGGTCGAGCGCAGGCTTTGGCCGAAATACATGGCGGCCTATGAAGACTTGATCCGGGAGACGAGCCGGCCGCTGGCGCCCTGGTACGTCGTGCCGGCGGACAACAAATGGTTCACGCGCCTGGTGGTGGCGAGCGTGCTGGTGGAAGCCCTTGAAGGGCTCAATCTCGACTATCCGAAAGTGCAGGGCGCCGCTCTCAAGGAACTGCACAAGGCGCGAAGGGCGCTGCTGGCCGAGAAGGGCTAGCCGCCGCGGTCCTGGGCGCGCCGGTCATAGGCGATAAATAGTCAGCATTGCTGACCTATCTGCCGGAACCGCTTGCTTTGGCGACGCCCAATCCGCTAAAAGCTAACCCATCCGATAGCGGTTAACGCGGACTTTACCGAATCCCGCGACCTTAGCCGTCGAAAACGAGGGTTATCGAAGAGCCATGTCGACGCGCCACGAAATTCGCGCGATCGAGCGGGCGGCCGCCACGGCCGAACCCGCGGCTACCCTCATTCTGGGCACGCTCCTTCTCCTTACCTGCCCCTGAGGGCCGGCTGGGCATTGCATGCCTGGGCACTCGGGGGACGAGGACGGCGATAACCAAGCACCCATTTGGCGCCCGCAGCGGCGCATTCGACGAAAAGGAACAATCCAATGAGTTCGCAGACACAGTCCGCCGCGGACCGGGTCGTCATATTCGACACTACCTTGCGCGACGGCGAGCAGTGCCCCGGCGCGACCATGACGCACGAGGAGAAGCTCGAGGTCGCCGAGCTGCTCGACACCATGGGCGTCGACGTGATCGAGGCGGGCTTCCCGATCGCTTCGGAAGGCGACTTCGCGGCGGTGCGCGAAATCGCCCAACGTTCCAAGAACGCGGTCATCTGCGGCCTGTCGCGCGCGGCGCCGAAGGACATCGACCGCTGCGCCGAGGCGATCAAGCCGGCCCGGCGCAACCGCATCCATACCTTCATTTCCACCTCGCCGGTGCACATGAAGTACAAGCTGCAGAAGGAGCCGCACGAGGTCTACGAGATGGTGATCGCGCAGGTCACCCGCGCGCGCAGCCACACCGACGACGTGGAATGGTCGGCCGAGGACGGCACCCGCACCGAGCACGATTTCCTCTGCCGGTGCGTGGAAGCCGCGATCAAGGCCGGCGCCACCACCATCAACATTCCCGATACCGTGGGCTACACGGTGCCCGAGGAATATTTCGCGCTCATTTCGATGTTGCGCGAGCGTGTGCCGAACGCCGACAAGGCGGTGTTCTCCACCCACTGCCACAACGATCTCGGCATGGCGGTCGCCAATTCGCTCGCCGGCGTGAAGGCGGGCGCGCGCCAGATCGAGTGCACCATCAACGGCATCGGCGAGCGTGCGGGCAATGCGGCGCTGGAAGAGATCGTGATGGCGATCAAGACGCGCAACGACGTGCTGCCGTTCGTGACCGGCATCGACGCCACCATGCTGACGCGCGCGAGCAAGCTCGTATCGGCGGCGACCTCGTTCCCGGTGCAGTACAACAAGGCGATCGTCGGGCGGAATGCCTTTGCGCACGAGAGCGGCATCCACCAGGACGGCATGCTCAAGAACGCGCAGACCTACGAGATCATGACGCCGGAATCGGTCGGCGTGAAGCAGACCTCGCTGGTCATGGGCAAGCACTCCGGCCGCCACGCCTTCATCCACAAGCTGGAAGAGCTCGGCTACCAGTTGGCCGGCAATCAGCTCGAGGATGCCTTCGTGCGCTTCAAGGCGCTGGCCGACAAGAAAAAGCAGATCTACGACGAGGACATCGAGGCGCTGGTCGACGAGGAGATCGCGACCGCGCATGACCGCATCAAGGTTCTGTCCTTGACCGTGATCGCCGGCACCATGGGGCCGCAGACCGCGACGCTGACCCTCGACATCGAGGGCAAGCACGTCACCACGCAGTCGACCGGCAACGGCCCGGTGGACGCGATCTTCAAGGCGATCCGCACCTTGGTGCCGCACGAGGCCACGCTGGAGCTCTATCAGGTCCATGCGGTGACCGAGGGGACCGACGCGCAGGCGGAGGTGTCGGTGCGGCTGGCCGAGGACGGACGCTCCTACACCGCGAAAGGCGCCGATCCCGATACGCTGGTGGCGTCGGCCAAGGCCTATCTCGGCGCGCTCAACAAGTTGACGAGCCGGCGCAACCGAACGCCCGCGGTCGAGCGGCGGATTCATTCGCAGGACGTCGGCTAGCCAAGTGAGATCAAGCGTGTCCGCGCCTCGCGGCGGAACCCGGCATTCATCCAAGAGCTTGTTGCCAGGCGCGGACACCGGGACGGCGATTTGAAAAGATGCAGCGGAGACCAGAGATCGACGGTCTGCGTGCCGTCGCGGTCATCCCGATCATCTTCTTCCATGCCGGCTTTCGCGGGTTCGCAGGCGGATTCGTCGGGGTCGACGTTTTCTTCGTTATCAGCGGCTATCTGATCTGCACGGTCATTCTCGAACAGGCGAGAACGGACGCTTTCTCGCTCGCGCAATTCTACGAACGCCGGGCGCGGCGCATTTTGCCGGCGCTCTTTTTCGTCATGCTGGCCTGCCTGGTATTCGCCTGGGCCTGGATGTTGCCGGACGACCTGGAAAATTTCGGAGAGAGCCTGGTCGCTACGGTGCTGTTCGCGAACAACATCTTGCTGTGGCTGACTTCCGGTTATTGGGAACTCGCCAATGAATTCAAGCCGCTGTTCCACACCTGGAGCCTCGGCGTGGAGGAGCAGTTCTATCTATTGTTTCCGCTCGCGCTGTTGCTGATCTTGCGCCTGTCGCCGCGGCGCGTCTGGCCGTGGCTCTTGGCGGTCGGTGTGACGAGCCTGGCGGCGGCCCAGCACTATTCGATGACAGCGCGGATCGCCGGTTTTCTCCTGCTGCCGACGCGAATTTGGGAGCTGATGCTTGGCGCCCTGCTGTCGCCCTTGATCGCGCGGCCCGACGTTTACCGGCCGAAGGCCGCATGGGTGGGCGAGGCGTTCGGTATCCTCGGCCTGGCATTGATCGCGTTCGCGGTCGGAAGTTTCGGCAGGCAGACGCCGGTCCCGGGCCTCTATGCCCTGGTGCCGGCCATGGGTGCCGCGCTGGTCATCATGTATGCCGACCGGCGGACCTTGGCGGGCCGGCTGCTGGCCTCGCCCGCATTGGTCGGTATCGGCCTCATCAGCTACAGCCTTTATCTCTGGCATCAACCGATCTTCGCCTTCATGCGGATAGGCAGCCTCGAAGAGCCGGGCGCGGCCGCCTATTGGTCGGCTATCGCGCTGACCGTCATTTGCGCCACGGCGTCGTGGCGCTGGATCGAACAGCCGTTCCGAAACCCGAAGATCACGCCGCGCCGTATCGCGTTGCCGGTTTTCGCGGGCACGGGTGCCGTGCTCGCCGCGATCGGATTGGTGTTCTACTTGAATTCGGGATTCATACGGCTGTGGCCGGAACTGGCCGGCGTCCAGGGTGCCGGGCGGGGACTGAACATCGCCTACAATATGGAGCCTGAGAAATACCGCGATATGCCGTTCACCGGCCGTGCGAAGCGGAAGATCCTGATTGCCGGATCGAGCTTCGCACGCGATTTCATCAATGCGGCCGAGGCAAACGGCTACTTCGCGGACGCCGAGCTGTCGTACCATGAGGGTACGCCTTGCGTCGTGCGCGCGGTCGGCGACAGGTTGCGTCATCTGATCGCGCAGGCCGATGTGGTTATTCAGGTGGCAAGCCAGGGCTCCGTGCCATGCTTCGTGCGCAGCCGCGACGTTTACCGGCATTTCGGGGCCAAGCGGGTCATCTTCATCGGCACCAAGAATTTCGGCTGGAACCTCAACGGCGTCATGCGGCTCAAGCCGCCGGAGCGCTATTCCTACCGGGCGCGGGTGCTCGATGAGTTCTGGAACGACAATGAAAAGGCCGCGTCGCAATTGCCGGCCGATTCCTTCGTCGATGTGCTGGGCATGATTGCCGGCAAGGACAAACGCGTTCCGGTGTTCACGGGCGACGGGAAAATCATCTCGCAGGACGGCATGCACCTGACGCCCGCGGGCGCGCGCTACCTCGGACAGGTAATGTTCCAAAGCCCGCTGCTCGCCGGCCTCAAGTGATCGGTCCGCCGGGCGCGGCCGGGCGCCCCCAACAGCCCCCATCGGCCCCCAACCGATGTGCCAAGCGGCAGGCCCCGCGCTTGTGTCGGCTACGGTCGTCGGCCAATCGGGCGACGGTCTTCGCGCGCGTTAGCCATCTCGGCGTTTGGTTCCGTATGGAACCCAAAAATCATATTTTGTCCGCATTTCGTTCTCTCCGAGGGCGAATTTCCCCCCTAGCTCCGCGGTCGAAATCAGTAAATCGCACAGAGCAGGGGAACCACGACAATGAAAATGACGATACGCGCGGGTGCCGTGGCGCTCGCGTTCACGGGATTGATTGCCGTCATGCCTGCCGCCCAGGCGGAAGACCGCGCCGGCTTCAGCGCGGAGCGCGCCGCGACGTCGATCGACGTTCCGCGCATCAAGAATGTGCTCCGGCTGCGGCCCGACCAGCAGGCCTATTGGCCGGCGGTGGAGCAGGCGCTGCGCGATATCGCCCGCCGGCAGGCCTCGGCCAGCGAAGATGCCGGTCTGATGCGCCGCATCAGCCGCAAGGTCGTGTCGATCGTGCTGGACAGCGCCGCCGTGCACCGGCTCGCCGCGGCGGCCCGGCCTCTGATTGCCACGCTCGATTCCGAGCAGATGCAGGCGGCGAGGGGCCTTTGCGACGAGATGGGGCTGGGGCCGGTCGTGGCCGCACTGCGCTGAATCGATGAGGGCGGCTGCGGCTGCCCGGGCCGATTTATGGGGAGAGGCGGCTGCGTCCGCCCTCTGGGGATGTGGGGGCGGCTTCGGCCGCCCTCACTTTTTTCGGCTTGACGATTGCCTCGGGCAATGCTGGCTATAGCGTTTACGCGCTGGTTATACTGGTTAGCGTGCGGCTAAATGATAGAAAAAACCTCAAAAAACTAGTCGGTACGGTGCAACCTGGAGGAAACGTACATGCACAAATGGCTCTTTGCGGCGGCGGCGACCGCCGTTTTGGCAGTTTCGACCCCCGCCATGGCCCAGCAGCCCATGGTTCTCAAGTTCAGCCACGTCGTGGCGGAGAAGACCCCGAAAGGGCAGGCCTCGCTCAAGTTCGCGGAGCTGGCTGCCAAGTACACGAACGGCAAGGTCAAGGTCGAAGTCTACCCGAACTCATCGCTGTTCGGCGACAAGCAGGAAATGGACGCGCTCGCGCTCGGCGACGTGCAGTTCATCGCCACCTCGATGTCCAAGTTCGGCAAGTACACGAAAAAGCTGCAGGTGTTCGACTTGCCCTTCATGTTCAAGGACACGGCCGCGCTTGCCCGCTTCGAGAACAGCAAGACCGGGCAAGCCCTGCTGCAATCGATGGAGAACCGCAACTATCTCGGGCTCGCCTATTGGCACAATGGCCTGTCGCAGATGTCGGCCAACAAGCCGCTGCTGATGCCCGAGGATGCCAAGGGCCTGAAGTTCCGCATCCAGCAGTCGGACATCATCCAGGCCAGCTACGAGGGTATCGGCGCCAACGCGCAGAAGCTCGCCTTCTCGGAAGTGTATCAGGCGCTGCAGGTCGGCACCGTGAACGCGCAGGAGAATACCTGGTCGAACATCTATTCGAAGAAGTTCTACGAGGTGCAGAAGCACTTCACCGAGTCGAACAGCCGCGTGATCGACTACATGGTGCTGGTCAACGCCAAGTGGTGGAAAGGCCTCCCGGACGATATCCGCGCCGGCCTTAGCAAGGCCATGGCCGAGGCGACCGCGGCGAACAATGCGATCGCCGACCAGCTGAACGAAGACGCCAAGAAGAAAATCATCGCCTCGGGCGTCACGACGATCCATGAACTCACGCCCGCCCAGCACGCGGCTTGGGTCAAGGCGATGCATCCTGTGTGGAAAAAGTTCGAGTCGCAGATCGGCAAGGACATCATCGACGCTGCCGTGGCCGCGAACGGCCCGACCACCAACTGACCGCGATCGGCGGCCGCGGCGAAAACCCGCGGCCGCCGTCTCCATAAGCGCAGTTCGGTAAGCGCAAAAATCAAGGGGGGTGCCGGTGTCGCTGCGGGAGGCGGTGCACCGCATCGAGGAGGGGTTCATTGCCCTCATCCTCGGCGTAATGACGGTGCTGACATTCGTGCAGGTCGTCCTGAGGTACGGGTTTAGTACCGGCCTCGATTGGCAGCTCGAGTCGAACTACTATCTCTTTTCCTGGCTCGTCATGATCGGCATTTCCTATTGCGTGCGGGTGCGCGCGCATATCGGGGTCGATGCCGCCGTGCGCCTGTTGGGACCGCGGGCGCGGCGCGCGGTCGGCATATTCGTGCTGTCGCTGGCGATCCTCTACACCGTGCTGATGGCATACGGTTCGTTTGCCTATCTTTATCGCATCTACATCATCAACGTCGAAGCGGAAGACATTCCGATTGCGACCTGGAAGCTGAGCCTCTGTTTGCCGCTCGGGTTTGTATTTCTGTTCATCCGCCTGCTCGAGATGGGTTGGCGCATCTTCACCGGCCAGTCGGAGGGCTATGAACTGGCCGACGAGGCCAGAGAGGCGGTGAAGGACGTCACCCACGACGACATGCCGGACGCAACGACGGTGCAGCGATGAATATTGCCTTCCTGTTCGTCTCGCTGCTGGCGATGCTGGCGCTGGGCCTGCCGGTCGCCATGTCGCTCGGACTGGCATCGGTGCTCACCGTCCTGTTCTTCGAGAGCGATAGCCTGGCCTCGCTGGCGCTGAAATTCTTCCAGACCATGGAGCATTTCACACTGCTCGCGATTCCGTTCTTCATCCTGGCGGGCAACTTTCTCACCACCGGCGGCGTTGCCAAGCGCATGATCAATTTCGCCATTGCCTCGGTCGGCCACCTGCCCGGCGGTCTCGCCATCGCGTCAGTGCTGGCCTGCATGCTGTTCGCGGCGGTGTCGGGCTCTTCGCCGGCCACGGTGGTGGCGATCGGTTCGATCGTGATCGCCGGCATGGTGCGGGTCGGCTACACCCAGTCCTTCGCCACAGGCGTGATCGTCAATGCCGGCACGCTCGGCATTCTGATTCCGCCGTCCATCACGATGGTCGTGTTTGCGGCGGTGACGGAAACTTCGGTGGGACGCCTGTTCATGGCCGGCGTTGTTCCCGGCCTGCTGCTTGGGCTCTGCCTGATGGTCGCCATCTATATAGCCGCGCGCATCAAGAAACTGCCGCGCCAACCCAAGACGTCATGGGGCGAGCGCTTGAGGCTGCTCCGCGAGGCGCTGTGGGGCCTGCTGCTGATCGTCATCGTCCTGGGGGGTATCTACGGTGGCGTATTTACGCCGACCGAGGCGGCGGCCGTGGCGGCGGTCTACGCTTTTGTCGCCGCCGTGTTCATCTATCGCGACCTGCACATCGCCGAGGTGCCGAAGGTGCTGCTCGACTCTGCGCGGGTTTCGGTGATGTTGATGTTCATCATCGCCAACGCCTTCCTGTTCGCCCACGTGCTGACGACGGCGCAGATTCCTCAGGAAATCGCCCGCATCATCACCGAGGCCAATCTGGCGCCGTGGCATTTCCTGCTGGTCGTCAACATCATCCTGCTGATTGCCGGCAACTTCATGGACCCGGCCCCCATCGTGCTGATCACGGCGCCGATCCTGTTTCCCACCGCGGTAAAACTCGGGATTGATCCGATCCATCTCGGTATCGTCTACGTTGTGAACATGGAGATTGGCCTGGTGACGCCGCCGGTCGGGCTGAACCTGTTCGTGGCATCCGGCATCACCGGGCAGCCCTTGTTGTCCGTGGTGCGCGCGTCGCTCCCCTGGTTGATGGTGTTGCTCGGGTTCCTGATCGTGGTGACCTACATTCCGGAAATCTCGCTCTTCCTGCCCAATCTCTTGTTCGGCAAGCCGATCTGAGCGGAGCCCGGCCGCCCGGTCGGCGGGGATTTCTGTTTACGGAAAATTTATGTCCGCCCCCCTCCGGTTTCTGGGCGCAAGTGCCGTCGGCTTTCCCGCGGATGCCTGCGCGCCGTATCGCACTCTCTTGCCCGGATTTTCTTTTAGTGCCAGAAAATGCCCTACAACGCCCCTTGTCGGGGGCGTGTACTCCGGGGATGCTCAAATGTTCAAATGGATGGTTGCGGCCGCAGCGGCGGCCTCTTTTGTCATGGCGTCGGGCTCGGCCATGGCCCAGAGCCCGATCATCATCAAGTTCAGCCACGTCGTGGCCAACGACACGCCCAAGGGTAAGGGCGCGCTGAAGTTCAAGGAACTCGCCGAGAAATACACCAATGGCAAGGTGAAGGTCGAAGTCTACCCGAACTCCACCCTGTTCAAGGATAAGGAAGAGATCGAGGCCCTGCAGCTCGGCTCGGTGCAGATGCTGGCTCCGTCGACGGCAAAATTCGCCCCGCTCGGCGTCAAGGAATTCGAAGCGCTCGATCTGCCTTGGCTGTTCAAGGACGACGCCGCCTATGCGGCGGCGATGAAGGGTCCGGTCGGCCAGTGGCTGTTCAAGAAGCTCGAGGCGAAGGGCATCACCGGCCTCGCCTATTGGGACAACGGCTTCCACATGGTGTCGTCGAACCGCCCGCTCATCAATCCGGCGGATTTCCAGGGCCTCAAGATGCGCATCTCGGGCTCGAAGATCGCCGACCGCTATTTCCGCGACGTCGGCGCGATCCCGCAGATCATGGCGTTCTCGGAAGTCTACCATGCCTTGCAGACCGGCGTGGTTGACGGCTGCGAGAATACCCCGTCGAACTATCTCACGCAGAAGTTCCACGAGGTGCAGAAGGACATCACCGTCTCCTACCATGCGCACCTACAATATGCGGTGATCGTCAACTCCAAGTTCTGGAATGGGCTGCCGGCCGACATCCGCGCCGAGTTGACCAAAGCCATGAACGAGGCGACCGACTACACCAATTCGATCGCCAAGAAGGAGAACGAGGACGCGCTCGCCGCCATCAAGGCCTCTGGCAAGACCAATCTGCACTATCTGACCGATGCGCAGAAGGCGGCCTGGCAGAAGGCGATGCGCCCGACCTACAGCTGGGCCAAGGGCCGCGTCGGCCAAGAAGTGCTCGACCTCCTGGCCAAGGAACTGCACATCCAGATGTAAGCCGGCTGACGACCTTCGCGGTCACAATGAGAAAAGGGCCGGGGGTGCGTGCACTCCCGGTCCCCAACGTTTCTAGGGGGGAACGTGGCTAAGGGGAACGTGTTTTCGCGCGCGCTTGACCACCTCGAGGAGTGGCTGATCGCCGCCCTCATCGCCGCGGCCACGGCGCTGATTTTCGTCGCTGTGTTGCATCGCTACGGCACCGGCCTTTCGATAGACCTCGCCAAATGGGCGACCGCGCACGGCATGACCGGCGCTGCCGCGGTGCTGACCGCGATTTTCAAATGGCTCGCGGCGCGCGACCTGTCCTGGGCGCAGGAACTCTGCATTTACATGTTCATCTGGATGGCGAAGTTCGGCGCCGCTTATGGCGTGCGCACCGGCATCCATGTCGGCGTCGACGTGCTGGTGAACGTCTTGCCGGCGCAGTCGCGCCACCGCGTGATCACCTTCGCGCTGCTGTGCGGGGCCTTGTTCACCGCGATCGTCGCCGCCTTTGGCGCCTCCTTCGTCGACCAGATGTGGCATACCGGCCAGCAGTCGAACGATCTCGAAGCGCCGATGTGGATCGTCTATCTGGCGATCCCGCTCGGCTCCGGCCTGATGTGCTTTCGATTCCTGCAGGTGGCCTGGGCCTATTACCGCACCGGCACGTTGCCGCACCACGACGCCGGGCAGATCGATGGCGTGGAGCCGGAGGCCCTGCATCCGTCCGACGCTCGCGAGCCGGTCGCGGGGAGGGGCGGGCGGAGCCCGCTCGGCCTCATCCTGATCCTGCTGCCGATCTTGATTGCGGCCATCTGCTTCGCGCAAGTCGCGCACATCGTCGTGTTGCCGCAGTTCATGCGCGTGATCATCGTCTTCGGGCTCTTGCTCGCGCTGATGCTGACCGGCATGCCGGTGTCGATTGCGCTCGGCCTGACGGTGCTGACCTTCATGTTCACGCTCACCGACGTCCGCACGGAGTCGGTCGCGCTGAAGCTGTTCACCGGGATCGAGAACTTCGAGATCATGGCGATCCCGTTCTTCATCCTGGCCGGCAATTTTCTCACGCATGGCGGCGTCGCGCGCCGCATGATCAATTTCGCCACGTCGATGGTCGGCCATTGGTACGGCGGCCTGGCGCTCGCCGCCGTGGTCGCCTGCGCGATGTTCGCCGCCATTTCCGGCTCGTCGCCGGCGACGGTGGTGGCGATCGGTTCGGTCATTCTGCCGGCCATGGTGGCGCAGGGCTTCCCCAAGCGCTTCGGCGCCGGCGTCATCACTACCTCCGGCTCGCTCGGCATTCTGATCCCGCCGTCGATCCCGATGGTGCTGTTCGCCGTTTCGACCAACTCCTCGGTCGGCAAGCTGTTCATCGCCGGCATCGTCCCGGGCATCGCGCTTGCCGTCATGCTCGGCGCGACGACGTGGTACCGGGCCTGGCGCAACGACTATCCGCGCTTGCCGAAGGCGTCGTTCACTGAGCGGCTGAAGGCGTTCCGCGAATCCTTTTGGGGGCTCGCGCTGATCGTCATCGTGATCGGCGGCATCTATTCGGGTCTGTTTACGCCGACCGAGGCCGCGGCCGTGAGCGCCGTCTACGCCTTTATCGTCGCGGTGTTCGTCTACAAGGACCTCAAGCTCGGCGATGTGCCGCGCGTGCTCTTGTCGTCGGCCAACCTCAGCGCGATGATCCTGTACATCATCACCAACGCGGTGCTGTTCTCGTTCCTGATGACCTACGAGAATATCCCGTCGGCGCTCGCGGAATGGATGATCGCGCAGGGCTTCGGCTGGGTCGTCTTCCTGCTGATCGTCAACATCCTGCTGCTGCTTGCCGGCAACGTGATGGAGCCGTCGTCGATCATCCTCATCATGGCGCCGATCCTGTTTCCGGTCGCCATGAAACTCGGCATCGATCCGGTGCACTTCGGCATCTTGATGACGGTGAACATGGAGGTCGGGCTCTGCCATCCGCCGGTCGGACTCAATCTCTATGTCGCGTCCGGCGTGGCGAAAATGGGCATCACCGAATTGACGATCGCGGTCTGGCCGTGGCTCGTCACGATGCTGGTCTTCCTGGGGATCGTCACCTATTGGGAAGGCCTGTCGACGTTCCTGCCGCGCCTGCTTGGCATGATGTGAGGGGCCGGCGCCGCGCGCCGCAACGTACGAAGCGTCGGTTCCCTGCGCGTTTATGTGGTGAACGCGCATACAGCAACCTTGCCTGCAGTTAATCTCTGTCCAAACTTTAACTTGATAAGGCAAAGCGGCGTTTCTCTACTTGCACCATCTTGGATGCAAGTTGGAGAACGCCATGTGGAAGACAGTGCTTGCCGCAACGACCGCGCTGGCAATTGCCGGCGGCGCGCTCGCCTATGCACAGCAGAATCCGCGTGAGGCGCGCGCGCCGCATTGGCGGCCGAGCGTGGAAGACGTCACCGCATTCGCCGATGCACGCATCGCGGCGCTGCATGCGGGTCTCAAGCTCAACGCCGAGCAGGAGAAGAACTGGCCGGCGGTCGAGAGCGCGCTGCGCGACCTCGCCAAGCAGCGTTCCGAGCGCTTTGCGGCGCGCGCCAGCGCCGATCGGCCGACAAACGAAATCGAACGTCTTGCCCTGCGCGCGGAGACGATGGAGAGCCGCGGCGCCGCGCTCAAGAAGTTCGCGGCGGCGGCCGGGCCGCTCTACCAGAGCCTGGACGAGGCCCAGAAACACCGCTTCATCGTGCTCGTGCGGATGGGCCGGCACGAGTTCGGCAATTGGGGCTTGCGCCGCGGGCGCCATTGGCAACGTGGGCCCGGCGAATGGCGCCGCGGGCCGGGCGGCCCGGACCGACCGCAAGGCGGCCCGCCGCGCCCGCTCTGACCGTTTGCGCGCAGGCGCGCGCTCCGAGTAGCGGGCGGCGGCCGCAGAGGCGGGTTTCCCGACGCCTTTCCCCGCCGCCCAAGAGCCGCCGGGCACCGAGCTCCCGGCGGCTTTTTTCGCTGTTCTGGAGGTCTCGCGCGGGCGAAAATCTGCGCGGGAAGGGGCGCACGGTACGGCTGGACACACGGGTTCTGCTTTGCTATTGACCCCCGTCTCGCGGGACATAAATGTCCTGCTGGCGACCCGGGCGCATAGCTCAGTTGGTAGAGCAGCTGACTCTTAATCAGCGGGTCCTAGGTTCGAGCCCTAGTGCGCCCACCAAAAACCAACGCCTTCTTGTCGTTTCATCGCCGGTGGTGGGGACGGCGAGCTCCCTGCACGAAGAAGTCGCATGGGTGCCCGATAGGGGCGCCGTGGCCGGCGGAACGAGATGGGCCGGGCGCGGGCGGACCGCAGGAGCGGCCGCTGCTTGCGGCAGGCGCGGCGCGAGCGGCAAGGGCACCAAGGACATCAAGGACATCAAGGACATCAAGGACATCAAGGACAGGGACCAAAGGCACGCAGCAAGGGCACAAGGGCCCGCGCCGGGCTCGTCAAGCGGGCCGGGGACCGCGTTGGGTCGGAAGCAGGGCGCCGTGGGCGCCAGCCGGTCGTTCAATGCTGGCGTCCAGCCGGTGCGCGAGTGCCCGCTTGAGACAGACGGACCC
>Ga0182748_1001321_pt1 | contig 24494 bp, 22 predicted proteins | sample eDN3rd37CKraftOP_FD_128877 | JGI IMG/M metagenome (GOLD analysis project Ga0182748, IMG submission 128877) | Enriched Organic Plus compost microbial communities from Emeryville, California, USA - eDNA 3rd pass 37_C Kraft OP (version 2) (version 2) ...
GGTTGGTCTTTGTCGACCACCGCGTTGGCGCCGGCAGATGGCTGGGACGGGCGGACGTCGGTGTCGATCATACGCTGAAACCACAAATTCCAACCCGCTGGCGCGGCGCGCGCGGGCATTACGTTAATTTCGCGCGAATCTTTAGGGAAAGACTCTCAAGAAAGGCTTAGCGAACATGACAAAAATGTCTTAACGGCGGCCGCTCCGATGCAGGTTATCGAGCCCGTCGCGGTAGGCCGCGAGCACGCCTTCCACCATGCTGTCCACGGAAAACGATTGCGCGACCCGTTCGCGCAGTTCCGCCGCGAGCGCGGCGGTGGCGTCCGGCCGGTCGAGCGTCTGGGCGATGGCCGCCGCCAGAGCGCTCGGGTCCTTGGGTGTCACGAGGCGGTCCGAGAGCGGGCCGTAGATTTCCGGGATGCCGCCGACTTTGGTCGTGATCAACGGGATGCCCGCTGCGGCGGCCTCCAGCACGACATATGGCAGCGACTCGGCCAACGACGGTATCACCATGATCCGTCCGAGCGTCTGGGCGCGGCGCGCCGGCATCGCGCCGGTGAAGCGAACCAGGCTGGAAAGGCCGAGGCGGCCGACCTGGGCCTTGAGAACGTCGCGCGAGGGGCCGTCGCCGACCAGCGTCGCGCTGATATTGCGGCCCGCGCGGTTGAGCTGGGCGATGGCATCGATGAGAATGTCCACGCCTTTCACCGGCCGCAGCTCGCCGATGAACACCAGGTCCGTGGCGTCGGGCGCGGTCGCGACCGGCGCGAATTCCGCCCGCGTCACACCGTTGTGGACGATGCGGACGAGCCCCTCCGGAATGCCGACTTTGAGACGAAAAATCTCGGCGCTATAGGCGCTTTCGAACAAAAACAGGTCTCCGCGCCGCATCAACAGGCGTTCGCTCGCCAGGTAAAAACGCCCGGACAGCGTGTCGTGCGTGTAGAGAAGGCTGCCGCCATGCGGCGTATAGGCGCGTAGCGCGCGCCGGCTGCCCAATGCCATGCGCGCAAATGCGCCGCCTTTTGCGCCGTGGCCGTGCGCCACATCGGCCTTGGTTTCGGCAAGGCGGCGCGTCACATGGATGAACGCCGGCAGGTCGCCGGGCCCGATATGCCGGCGCATCGGTACGCGGGTGAGGCCGAGGGCAAGTGAGGGCTCCAGCTCCCGCAGGATGGCGTCGGCGGTCGAGCCGCCGGTCAGGCTGTCCGCCACCATCCCCACCCGGTGTCCGCGTTCGATCTGGGCTCGCGCGAGGTCGAGCACGTGACGAAACAGGCCGCCGACCGGCGCGCGGTAAATGTGCAGGATGTTCAGGGGAGCCGCCACGACATCGCCGATTCGGAGTGAGCCACATGATCCCATAGCACATTTCGTGCGCGGGCCGCTGGAACGCCTGCGGAGAGCGGGAACATCCTATTAAACGAAATGGTTAGCATGCCGCGACGGAAATTAACGTCAAAGCAACCATAATAGATTGTCATCGCATCGCTGCCATATCGCCGTGCGTCTGGAGTAGCGATGTTTTTTGGTCGAAGGTCAAAAGCGGCCCCCGCCGCGCCCGAGCGCGCATCGGCGGCCCCTGCGGTGCGCGAGCGCGAGCCCAGCGTTTCACCCTATTCGGCGACCGGCGAGCCCGACATGATCGGCCTGGGCCGACTGCTGTGGCAGAAGCGGAACCGGATACTGGTTCATACGCTGGTCGCGGCGGCGGCGGCGTTCGTGATCGTCAATGCCATAACACCGCGATACCGTTCGGAGGCGCGCCTGCTGCTGGAGACGCGCGAAAACGCATTCCTGCGCCCGGAGGCGGAGAAAAACGTCGACCGCGCGACGATCGACGCGGAAGCGGTGGCGAGCCAGATCCAGGTCGTGCTCTCGCGCGATCTGGCGCGCCAGGTGATCGCCAAGGAAAAGCTTTCCGACAATCCCGAATTCGACTCGGGCGGTTTTTTCCGCACTTTGCTCGGGCTGATCGGGCTCGGCCGCGACGTCAACGCGATGACACGGGAGGAACGCACGCTGGAAGCCTATTACGACCGGCTCAACGTCTCCGCGGTCGAAAAGTCGCGCGTCATCGCCATCGATTTTTCATCGGCTAATCCCGATCTCGCCGCGCGCGTGGCCAACACGATCGCCGAGACCTATCTCAGGATGCAGCAATCGGCGAAGCAGGATCAGACGCGCGCCGCCGGCAACTGGCTCGCCGGCGAAATCGACAAGATGCGCAACCGGGTGGCCGAAGCGGAGGCCAAGGTCGAGGAATACCGCGCCAAGTCCAATCTGTTCCTCGGCAGCAACAACACCTCGCTGCCGAGCCAGCAGCTCACCGAGATCAATTCCCAGATCGCGGCGGCGCGCGGCCAGCAGGCCGATCTGCGGGCGAGGGCGCGCCAGCTTCGCGAGATGATCCAGTCCGGCAAGTCCATCGAGTCGTCGGATCTGGCCAATTCGGAGCCGATGCGCCGGCTGATCGAGCAGCGCATTTCCTTGCGCGCGCAGTTGGCCGAGCAGTCCACCACGCTGCTCGATCAGCATCCGCGCATCAAGGAGCTCAAGGCGCAGATCGCCGAAACCGACCGCCAGATCCGCAGCGAAGGCGAGCGGCTCGCGCGCCAGCTCGACAACGACGCCACCTTGGCGGGCGACAAGGTGCAGCAGCTCACCGCGAGCCTCGATCAGGTGAAGAAGATCGCCTCGCAGAGCAACGAGCAGGACGTGCAATTGCGTGCGCTCGAACGCGAGGCCAAGACCCAGCGCGATCTGCTCGAATCCTATCTGGCGAAGTATCGCGAGGCGTCGGCGCGCGACAGCATCAATGCAGCGCCGCCGGAAGCGCGCATCATTTCGCGGGCGAGCCCGGCGCTGCAGCCGGCCTATCCGAAAAAGCTCGCCACCGTGCTGATCGCCGCTTTCGCGGCCTTCGCGCTGTCGGCCGGATTCACCGTGACCGGCGCGCTGCTCGCGCCGTCACCGGCGGCCGCGGCCTATGCCTATCCCTACGTGCCGCCGCCGGGCTACACGGCGCCGGGCTTTGCGCCCGCCGCCGCCGCGGCGCCGGCGGTCGGGCCGCCGGTTCCACCGGTGGCGCCCGTGCCGCGCATGCCGTCGCCCCCCTTGTCGCCGACGCTGGGGACGGGGCCGGCGCCGGAGCCTGCCTCGGCTGCGCCAGCGCCCGCGCCGGTGCCGGTGAGCAGTGTCGAGCAGATCGCCCGCGGGCTTTGGCAAGCCGGAGAAGCCGGCCGCCGCGTCAGCGTCGTCGGCACCGCGCGCAATGTCGGCACCACTTATGCCGCCATCCAGCTCGCGCGCTGCTTGGCGAAAGAGGGCACGGTGGCGCTGGTCGACCTGGCCTTCGGCGCGCCCAATCTGTCGGTGATCTCGACCGATCCCAATGCGCCCGGCATCGCCGAACTCGTGCGCGGCAGCGCGTCGTTCGGCGACATCATCACGCGCGACCAGTATTCCGGTGTGCATTTGATCGCCACCGGCGCGGTCGGCAACGATGCGGCCATGCTGGCCGCCGCGCCGATGGTGGCCACGACGATCGAAGCGCTGGCGCGCAGCTACGACCATGTGGTGATCGACATCGGCTCGGCCGCCGATATCGCGGTGGAGCAATTCGCTCCGCTCGCGGCGCGCGCGGTGCTGGTGGCATCCGATCCGGAGAAGGCCGAAACGCGGATGGCGCGTGAACGGCTGTTGCGGGCCGGCTTTGCCGACGTGACGGTTCTCACCGGCGTCACGCAGGCCGCCGCGGCCTGATGCCGCCGGTTTGAATGTGCGGCGCGGCTTGCCCGCAAACGCGATCAGGAACGCCGGCGCGAAAAGCGGCGCTACAAGCCGGGGCCCGGCGCGAGCCGGGCACGCAGCCGGCGCAGGGAAGTCACCAGCGACCAGAGCGCGGGGCGCTGCTTGATGACGCGCTTTCCGGCGGCCGCGAGCTTGTAGGCGACGGCGATCAAGCGTCCGGCGGCGCTGCACGGCAGAAAAGTGTCGAACAAGGGTTCGACGTCGCTACAAAACAGAGTCTTATAGCGCGACTCGCCGATGCCGAGATCGAAAGTGGTCAGTCCGCGCTCGCAAGAGCGGCGCACCAGATTGACGAGCAACTGTTCGCCGGTGCTTTCGGCCGCGAAACGGTTGGGCAGTATCGAATTGAACATGCCGCAGAAACGCCCGTTGCCGACAATGCCGCCCATGGTGGCCACGATGATGTCGTCGACGGCGAGCGCATAGAGTTCGATCGCCGGTTCGCCGGCGGGCGTCTGCTCGGTGGCGGCCGCCTCGATGAAGCGCCGGACGTCGGGCGAGGCGAAAGCGTCGGGCAGGCCGAGCATGCGCATGCGCGCGCTTTTCTGCTTGAAGAAGGCGTCGAGAACCCGCCGAATTTCGCAAGGCGCGGTCGCGCGCTCGAAGCGCACGGCGCCGTGTCGGGCGAGCGCGTGCTCCTTCTTGCGCATCTTCTTGCGCGTGGCGGAATTGGTGTGCGCGCGCAGCAGCGCCTCGAAGTCGGCCGAGAGCGCGCCGCTGAATCCAAAATTGGCGGAAGGTTGATGCTCGAGCGCGGCGAGCGGATTGGTGGTTCCCGACCAGGTCAGCGGCTGGTTGACCAGCTTGAGGACGTCCGCCCGGCCGGCGAACAGGGGCAGCACGGCGCGCAGTTCGGCGGCGCCAATGCCGGCCGCCGCGTCACGCCGCCACAGCCCCATATTGAAGTTGGCGTGCTTGCCGCCGAGGAACTCGACGATCTTGAGGCCGTACCACTGGCGGCGGCCGAACGGCCACAGGAACAGCGGGGTGCCGGCGGCGTTGAACGCGACCACGATGAAGGGTTGCACCCCTGCGGGCTGGCCGATGTGGCGCTGCCACAGGCGCAGGAAGTCGTAACGCTGATAGGGGGTCGCGAGCGTTTTTCCGCCTTCCAGTTCCCGCCAGCAGGGCTCGGCCGCCGCGAAATCGTGGAAGATCTCGACCCGCGCAATGTCGCAGCCGGGAACCGGGGAAAGTTGGCCCCCGGCGGCTGGGGAACGCAGAGCAACGACATTCATCGACGGCGGGCCTGACCGGTTCCTTCGTAAGGGAGGTCGCAGGTTCGCAAAGATTTATCAATAAAGGGTTGGAATAGTGCGTCGACTTCGTCTCTCGGCTGGCGAGAAAGCGTGGCGAGTTTGAAGAAAACCATCATCCGGACCGGCCTGGAGACGCTGTATTTCACCGGGATGCACCACTTGATGCGCCCGCTGGTCGGCGGCGTGGGCGCCATCCTGACGCTGCACCATGTCCGGCCGGCACGGCCCGATGCGTTCCAGCCCAACCGGCTGCTCGAGATCACGCCCGCTTTCTTCGAAGGCCTGCTGCGCCGGCTCAAGCGCAGGCGGATCGACGTGATTTCGCTCGACGAGATGCATCGCCGTTTCATCGCCGAGGATTTCAAGCGTCGCTTCGTCTGCATCACCTTCGACGACGGCTACAAGGATCTGATCGAATACGCCTATCCATTGCTCAAGAAATACGAGTTGCCGTTCGCGCTCTACATCGCGACCAGCTTTCCGGACCGGCTCGGCGAATTATGGTGGGTCGCGCTCGAGGCGGTGGTCGCGCAGAACAGCCGCATCGGCCTGATGATCGACGGCGAGCAGAAATTCTTCGATTGCGCCACGGTGGCGCAGAAGCGCGAACTGTATGACGCGCTCTACGGCTATCTGCGCAGCATGAAGACCGAGGATGAGGTGCGCAAGACGGTGCGCGACCTGTGCGCGACCTATCGGGTCGACATACCCGCGTTCTGCCGCGACCTGTGCATGGGCTGGGACGAGATCGCCAGGCTCGCCGCCGATCCGCTCTGCACGATCGGCGCGCATACGGTCAATCATCCGATGCTGAAAAAGCTGTCGAGCGAGGCGGCCGTGCGCACGGAAATGGAACAGAGCCGGGCGGTGCTGGAGGCGGCGCTCGGCAAGCGCCCCGACCATCTCGCCTATCCGGTCGGCGATCCGACCTCGGCCGGCCCGCGCGAGTTCCGCATCGCCGCCGAACTGGGCTTCAAGACGGCGGTCACCACGCGGCCGGGCGTCTTGTTCAAGGCGCATCGCCAACATCTGACCGCGCTGCCGCGCATTTCGGTCAACGGCGAATTCCAGCAGCAGCGCTATGTGAAGGTGCTGATGTCGGGCGCCGGTACCGCGCTATGGAACCGGTTCCGCAAGGTCAACGCGGCGTAGAGGCGGCAAGCCCCTTGCGCCGTCGTGGCCGGGCTCGCTCCGGCGTTCCCGCGCCGGAGGGAACAGGCCCAGTGCGCGCAACCGATCAGCGCGCCTACGGCGCATCGGGCCGCGACATCCAGGCCACGAGCGGCATCGCCGGCAGCACCCAGCCGAGCCCGGCGATGACGTAGTAAAGCGCGGCCAGCCAGCCGTTGATGTCGGTGAGCGCGGATTGCGCCAGCGCCATGGCCAGGAGCGCCCAGAAACTGACCAGGGCCAGAAGGCCCACGGTGCCGATGAATTTGCGGGTGCGGATGGACATGAATTCACTCCACTGTCATGCCGCGCGACGGCGGGGCATCCAGTAACCAGGATATCGGCGGTCCGCCGCCAGGGCCGGGAGGACGGGCTCGTCCGCTGGCGCGGACGATGACGGAATAGAGGTTTGCGATCGTCCGCACAGACCTATATGGTCCGCGCCGTCCCCGCTACGCAAGCGTTCCATGACGACGATCGACACGCCCTCCGACTATCGCACGCGCGCGGTGCGGCTCTGGCTCCTGGCCGCCGCCGCCATGATCTTCCTCACGCTCGTGGTCGGTGGGGCCACGCGGTTGACCGAGAGCGGATTGTCGATCACCGAATGGAAGCCGGTGACCGGCGTGCTGCCGCCGCTGTCCGACAGCGAATGGCAGGCCGAGTTCACGAGATACCAGGCGATCCCGCAATACCGCGAACTCAACCAGGGCATGAGCCTCGACGCGTTCAAGGTGATCTTCTGGTGGGAATGGTCGCACCGGCTGCTCGCGCGCACGACCGGCGCCGTGTTCCTGTTGCCGTTTCTGTTTTTCCTGTGGCGCGGCTGGATTCCGCCCCGGCTCAAGACCCGGCTGTGGACCATCTTCTTTGCCGGCGCCGCGCTCGGGGTGGTCGGCTGGTGGATGGTTTCGTCGGGCCTGGCCGGCAGCAACCGCGTCAGCGTGTCGCAGTATCGGCTCGCCTTCCACCTGACGCTGGCGACCGCGATCTATGCCGCGATCCTGTGGACCGCACAGCAGTTGTCGCGCCAGCGGCCGGGCGCCGCGCCGGCGCGGCTGCGCATCGGCGCGCTGGCGCTGCCGGTGCTGCTCGTCATCCAGATCTATCTCGGCGCGCTGGTGGCCGGTCTCGATGCCGGGCTCGCCTATAATACCTGGCCGCTGATCGACGGCGCTTTCGTGCCGGAGGCGGCACGGCTCTGGTTCATCGCGCCGGCCTGGCGCAACCTGTTCGAGAACGTGCTCACCGTGCAGTTCGATCATCGCATGATGGCCTATGCGATCTGGCTGCTGGCGATGTTCCACGCCAACGATGCCTGGCGCGCCGGCCGCGAAGTGCGCGGCGCGCTCATCGTGGCGGGAACGGTGACGCTGCAGGCCGTGCTCGGCATCGTCACGCTGCTGCATCAGGCGCCGATCCCGCTCGCGCTCGCGCATCAGATGCTGGCGATCCTCACGCTGACGGTGGCGATCATGCATGCCGAACGGCTGTCGCATCGCGAGGCGTTCCGGTTGCCGCAGGCCGTGACCGCGGGCCAGGGCGCATGATCGAGATCAGCAACGACGCCGGGATCGCCGTGCTGACGCTGCAGCACGGCAAGGCCAATGCGCTCGACGCCGAATTCTGCGACGCGCTGACCGCGCGTTTCGATGCGCTGGCGCGCGCCGAAGCGAGGGCCGTGGTGCTGACCGCGCGCGGCAAGATCTTCTGCGCCGGGGTGGACTTGAAGCGGCTGAGCGAGGGCGGGGCCGCCTACATCCGCGAATTCCTGCCCGCGCTGCACCGGCTCTACGAGGCCGTGTTCTTCCATCCCAAGCCGGTCGTGGCGGCCGTCAACGGCCATGCGATCGCCGGCGGCGCGGTCCTGGCGGCGTGCGCCGACCACCGCATCATGGCGCGCGGCGCCGGCCGCATCGGCGTCACCGAGCTCCTGGTCGGGCTGCCGTTTCCCGCGCTCGCCTTCGAGGTGGTGCGCTTCGCGGTGCCCAAGCGCTACCTCGCCGAATTCACGCTGAGCGCGGCGACCTACGACACCGACGTGGCGCTCGACCGCGGCTGGATCGACGAAATCGCCGAGCCGGCCGACCTCCTGGAGGACGCGCTGGCGGTCGCGCGCGAACTGGCCGAGCTTTCGCCGGCGGCTTTCGCGCAGACCAAGCGCCAGATCCGTGCCGAGGTGAGCGAGCGCATGGAACGCCACGGTGCGGCGACCGACAAGACGGTCACCGAGATCTGGTGCGCGCCCGATACGCAGGCGCGCATCCGCGATTACGTCGCCCGCACGCTCGCGAAATAGCGGCTAGCGCGCCTCGATCGCAAAATCATGTTCGCGGCGCGTGTCGGCGGCCGGATACGAGAAGTGCCACCATTCGCGCCGGTAATTGACGAAGCCGTGGCGGGCCATCGCGTCCAGCAGCAATCGCCGGTGCGCGCGCTGCTCCGCCGTCACCGACGAATGGCGCGTGGAACTCCTGACGCTGAAGCAGTCGAAGCCCGTGCCCATGTCGAGGCTGTCGTCGGGCGCGCGCGCGGCGGCCGGACCGGCGCACGAGCCGTAGCGGGCCTGCGCGTCGAAGGGCGGCGGCGGCGGGCCGTCCTTCGGCACGATGGTGAGGTCGACGGCGACGCCGCGCGAATGCGCCGAGTGGCTGGCGATATAGCCGAGCGAAAACAGCCTGGCCTTGTTCAGGCCGGGATAGAAACGGCCGGTGTCGGGCGTGGCGGCCGCCTCGTGCGTCCATTGCGCCATGCGCGTCACCGCGCGCGTCGGGCGGTAGCAGTCGTAGACCTTGAGCGCGAGATTGCGGCGCGCGAGGTCGGCCTGCACGCGCTGGAGCGCGCGCGCTGCCGGCCGCCGCAGCAGGCATTCGGCCGCGCGATAGCCGGGCAGGGCACGGCCGACGAAATTGTCGGCCCCGGCATAGCGCATGTCCTGCCGGATGCTCGGATCGATGTCGCGCAGATAAACGAAACCGTCCGGCAGGCGCGGGCCGCTCGGCGCGGGCGACAGCGGCAAGAACAGCGCCAGCGCTGCGAGCGATGCGCGCGCGAACCAGCCCGCGCGCGCTCCGTCTTTGTCTTTCGCGCCGGGGCGGCGCGCCATCTCAGGCTTTCAGCGCCTGTTCGAGGTCGGCGATGATGTCGTCCTTGTCCTCGATCCCGACCGACAGCCGCACCACGTCCGGCCCCGCGCCGGCCGCGATCTTCTGCGCGTCGGACAATTGCCGGTGCGTGGTGGAGGCCGGGTGGATGATGAGCGAACGGGTGTCGCCGATATTGGCGAGATGCGAGAACAGCTTGACGTTGGACACCAGCTTCACGCCGGCGTCGTAGCCGCCCTTCAGTCCGAAGGTGAACACCGCGCCGCTGCCCTTCGGCACGTATTTCCTGGCGAGCGCGTGGTACTTGTCGGTGGCGAGCCCGGGATAGCTGACCCAGGCGACGTCCGGCCGCTGCGACAGCCATTCGGCCACCGCGAGCGCATTGTCGCAGTGGCGCTGCATGCGCAAGGGCAGCGTCTCGATGCCGGTGAGGATGAGGAAGGCGTTGAACGGCGACAGCGCCGGCCCGAGGTCGCGCAGGCCGAGCACGCGGCAGGCGATGGCGAAGGCGAAATTGCCGAAGGTCTCGTGCAGCACCATGCCGGAATATTCCGGCCGCGGCTCGCACAGCATGGGATATTTCCTGTCGCGCGACCAGTTGAAGGTGCCGCCGTCGACGATCATGCCGCCGATCGAGTTGCCGTGCCCGCCGAGGAACTTGGTGAGCGAATGCACGACGATGTCGGCGCCGTAGTCGATCGGCTTGCACAGGTAGGGCGTCGCCAGCGTGTTGTCGACGACGAGCGGCACGCCCGCCTTGCGCGCGATATTGGCGACCGCCTCGATGTCGGTGACGACGCCGCCCGGATTGGCGAGCGACTCGATGAAGATCGCCTTGGTTTTCGGCGTGACCGCCTTCTCGAAGGTCGAGATGTCGTCGGGGTCGGCCCACACCACGTTCCAGCCGAAATTCTTGTAGGAGTGGTTGAACTGGTTGATCGAGCCGCCATAGAGCTTCTTGGAGGCGACGAATTCGTCGCCCGGCGTCATCAGCGTATGCATCACGATCATCTGCGCGGCGTGGCCGGAGGCGATCGCCAGGCCCGCGGTGCCGCCCTCGAGCGCGGCCACGCGCTCTTCCAGAACGGCGCAGGTCGGATTGGTGATGCGGGTATAAATATTGCCGAAGCTCTGCAAGCCGAACAGCGAGGCGGCGTGATCGACGTCGTCGAAGACGTAGGACGCGGTCTGGTAGATCGGCGTCGCGCGCGCGCCGGTGGTGGGGTCCGGTTTGGCGCCGGCATGGATCGAGAGCGTCGCAAAGCCGGGAATACGTTCAGCGTCGGCCATAAGGTCTCCCTTTCGGATATTGTGCACGGACTCGTTCTCGAGCCGGCCCCGGGTGTGGGAGCGATTTAACGGGGCGCGTGGGCGAGGCGTCAAGGACACAGATCGGCAACGGCCGGGCGGGCTAACCGCGGGCGCCGGTCGCGCCCGGTCAAGGCGCGGCGATCTGTGGCAATGGCGGGCGCGGCGCTATTGCTTCTTCTGCGCCCGGTCGGTGGCTTCGGTGGTGCCGCCCTGCATCGTATCGTGCGTGAGGCTCATGCGCTGCACGCCGCTGCCGAGCGTGTGCGCGCGCTTGGAGGTGAGCGTGCGCGAATTGACGCCGATCCAGGAGATTTCCGACGACAGGCGGCCGTATTCGATTTTCGGGCAGCGGTTCATGACCACCTTCATGCCGTTATCCTCCGCAAGCGCGGCCGCCTCGTCATTGCGCACGGTGAGCTGCATCCAGATGACCTGCGGGCGCGGCGTGAGCGCGACCGCCTCCTGCACGACCGGCAGCACGTGTTCGGAGGCGCGGAAGATATCGACCATGTCGATCGGCTCGCGGATCTCCGAAAGCGTGCTGTAAATCGTCTGCCCGAGCACCTCCTTGCCGGCGTGGCCGGGATTGACCGGGATCACGCGGTAGCCGCGCTCCATGAGATATTTGAAGACGAAATAGCTCGGCCGGTTCTCCTTCGGCGAAAAACCGACCATGGCGATGGTCTTCACCGTGTTGAGAATGCCGCGGATGTAGCTGTCGGGATAATTGTCGTGGTTCATGGCATTCGCTGACCGGTGATTCCGGGAAGCGGGTTTGGGCCCGCCAGCCTGGAATGGCACCTTCACTACTCCGTTTCGGCGCGCTGCGCCAGCAAGGCGCGCAGCCGCGCATTCTCGGCCTGCAGCTCGGCGATCTTGGCCCGTACGGTTTCAAACGCCTGTTCGACCTCGGCTTCGGTGAAGCGGGTGACGATGTGGGACGAGCAGTTGACGTCCCAGGCCTCGATGGTGAACAGGAGCGCGCGCTCGGCGCGCGCCTTGTAGCCGGAATCGAACAAGGTCTCGACCAATGCGGGATCGTCTTCGATCATGCGCGCGCGGCCCCACAGCTTGATGCGCTGGCGGCGAGCCGGATCGAGCAGGAACAGGAAGGCACGGTCGTTTTCCGAAAGATTGGCGAGCGTGATGTATTGGCGGTTGCCGCGATAATCGGCGAAACCGAGCGTCTTCTCGTCGAGCACCTTGATGAAGCCCTTCGGCCCGGCGCGGTGCTGGAGGTAAGGTGCGCCGTCGGCGGTCGCGGTGGCGAGGAAGGCCGTGTCCTGTTCGGCAATGAAGCGGGCGAGTTCGGGCGTCACGCGGTCGGGAAAGCCCTCGGCGATGCGGGCGGCGTAGGCCTTGGCGGAGCCGCGTTCGCCCTGCGCCTTTTGCGCGGCGGGCGTGAAGACGAGGGACGCGTTGTTCATGGACAAGCCCCGCCGATGCGAATGCCGGAAAAGCCAACATAGGCACGCGGGCGCGCGGCGGAAAGAGCGGCCGGCGATCAAGGGCGCGTGAGGACGGTTCGGCGGGCGTCGCTTCACCTTCCGGGACGCTGCGCCCGGCGCATGACATGCGCCGGACGAGGAATTCCAGACCTGGTGATTGCGGCGTCCGCGCGCGCAGGGCTCGCGGCGATGCGCGTTGTTACTTTTTCGGGATCACCGGCAGCAGCAGATAGGCTTCGTACTCGCCGCCGGCATGGATCGTATTGGTGCCGGTGTTGTAGTCGGCGTGATAGTGCATGTAGCCCTGGCTGCCCAGCCCATCGCGCGGCTGCACGTCGAGCCGGATGCGGTGACCTTTCTTGAACACCATCGAGGTCGGCCAGATTTCGACATCGACCTTCACGATCTCGCCGGGCTTCAGGTAAAGCCGGCGCTGGTGCTTGTGATAGGGCCGGTAGGGCAGCGACAATTCGGGGTCGAGCTCGCGATGCGATACGCGCAGCCAGCCCTTGGCCACCGGCACCGGCGAGCCTTGCTGGCCGGTTTCCATCACCTCGTTGCCTTCGGGGTCGAAATTGCGCAGCGTGAGGAACAGGTCCATGTCCTCGCTCGAACTCGATACAAAGAACGAGGCGGCGAGCGGTCCGGTGATTTCCAGGTCGTCTTCGAGCGGGGGTGTTTCCAGCGCGAGCCCCATGCCGGGGCGGATGCCGCCGCCGCCCATCACCTGCGAGGACGATGCCGAAGTCGAGCCCATCGTGCCCATGCTGGTGGCCGAATAGGTGCGCGACGACGCTTGCTTCGGATTGTCGCGCACCAGCTTGCCGCTGTTTTCGGGCGCGCCGGCCGGCGGCGGCGACAGGTCGAAATAGAGCTTGGTCCATTGCGTGCGTGCGAGCGGCCATTCCTGCTCGTAGCGCCATTCGAACTTGTCGGCGCCGTGCCGGATCGCGAGCTTGACCGGCGGCTCGCTCATGACGCCATTGTCGATGCCCTTCAGCCAATAATCGAAGAAACGGATCTGATCTTTCCGCGCCTCCTCGGTATAGAACGGATGCACGTGGCTGCCGTTGTGGATGCGCAGCTTCTTGTGCTTCGACGGCGAGCGCATGAAGGCTTCGGTGTTGCCGCGCAGGTGCAGGCCGAAACCGGTCCAGTTGCCGACCGAAAAGAACGGCACGGTGATCTTGTCCCATTGCGCCTGCGCGCCGGCGAAAGCGCCGGTGTCGAGATTATTGGAGAGCCAGAAATCGAGCGTGTTTACCTTCCAGGCGTCGGGCAGATTCTGCGAAGCGCGCCCGAGCTTGTGATGCATCAGGTGGGCGGTGAACCAGTTGGTCATGAACACGCTCAGGATGCCGCCATGATAGAGCGCGTCGCGGTAGAGATCGGCGAAGCCTTCCCAGGGGATGATCGCCTTCAGCGACGGCGGCTGCCGGTTGGCCGCGAACCACTGGTTGATGGCGTAATAGGAAATGCCCAGCAGGCCGACATTGCCGTTGCACCAGGGCTGCGCGGCGGCCCATTCGATGGCGTCGTGGAAGTCGACCGCTTCCGCGTGCGACCAGGGTTCGCATTGGCCGTGGCTCTTGCCCGAGCCGCGCCCGTCGAGGCGCACGGCGGCATAGCCGCGCGGCACCCACCAGAGCGGATTGACGGTCTCCCAGTTCATCCAGTCATTGGGCTTTTCCTCGAGCGTGTCGGGCGCCACCCACAACTTGTCCTTCTGGTAGGGACCGAGATTGAGGATCGCCGGCACGCGCGCGCCGTCCTTCGGGCGGAACACGTCGGCCATCAGCCGGGCGCCGTCACGCATCGGCACTTCGACGTCCTTCTCGATGAGAATGATGTCGTTGACGGCGCTCGCTTGCACGTTCATGGCGTCTCGTTCCCTGCGATTTTCGTTGTCGGCGCCCCGCTGCCGCCGGGCGCTCTGTTTTGGACGCATCAACTTATCCGCGGCTCATTCCCGCGCAAGCCCATTGGCGCTAGGTTTGGCGCATAGGCGGGGCACGTCAGGGGCGGGGGCAAGCAAGGGAGAAGATCGCCATGAGCCAGGACGGGGTCACCGTACTCGTCGGCACCACGAAAGGGGCTTTCTTGATCTCGGGCGGGAGCGGCCGAGCAGGCTGGCGCGTCAAGGGGCCGTTCTGCAACGGCTGGCCGATCAATCACGTGGTCGGCGACGCCGCCACGGGCACGCTATGGGCCGGGGGCGGCGGCGACTGGCACGGTGCCGGTGTGTGGTGCTCCAAGGATGGCGGCGACACGTGGGACGTCGCGAAGCTGACGAAGGGCATGGTCGACGACTGGGCGGCCAAGGATCCGCAGGTCGCCGCCATGATGAACTGGACCGAGCAAGCTTTGCCTTTCGCCGATCAGTTCTCGCAGATCTGGTCCTTGGCCTATGCGCACGGGACGCTTTACGCCGGGGCCAAGCCGGCCAGGCTGCTCGCGAGCCGCGACGGCGGCAAGACGTGGCAGGAACTGCAAGGGCTGCGCGATCATCCTTCGGCCGGCAGTTGGAATCCGGGCGCGGCCGGACTGGTCTTGCATACGATCCTGTCCGATCCGGCCGACGCCCAAAAACTGTGGGTCGGGATTTCGGCGGCCGGCGTGTTTGCGACCGAGGATGGCGGGCGGACCTGGGAGCGGCGCAACCGGCTGTCGAACAACGAGCCCATGACCGGGCACGCCCATCCGGCGGCGCCGCGCGACGGTGAAATCGGGCACTGCGTTCACAACATGATGAGGGCGCCCGGCAGCGCCGACCTGCTCTATCAGCAAAATCATCACGGCGTCTGGCGGTCCGCCGATGGCGGCCGGAGCTGGGACGACATCACGCGCGGTCTGCCGTCGACCTTCGGTTTTCCGATCTGCGTTCATCCGCGCGACCCGGAAACCCTGTGGACCATTCCGTTGAACGGCGACACGGCGGGTCGTTTTCCGCTCGATGCCGCAGCGGCCGTGTGGCGCTCGAAGGACGGCGGCGCGACCTGGCAGGCCATGCGCGATGGCTTACCGCAGGAAGCCTGCTACTTCACGGTTCTTCGGCAGGCCATGGCGCGCGACGAACGCGATCCCGTCGGTGTCTATTTCGGGACCAATAGCGGCTCGGTCTTTGCCAGCGTCGACGAAGGCGAAAGCTGGCAGGAGATCGCGCGGCATTTGCCGACCATTCTGAGCGTCGAGGCGCTGGACCGGCGACCGATCGAGTCGGCCTGAAGAACCGTTTGGGGCCTACCGATCCTCCCACGCCGGCTTGCGCTTCTCGATGAAGGCACAGATGCCTTCATTGGCGTCGCGCGCCATCATGTTCTCGGTCATGACTTCGGCGGCGTAGGCGTAGGCCTCGGCAAGGCCCATCTCGAGCTGGCGGTAGAAGGCCTGTTTGCCGACCTTGAGCGTGTAGGAGGATTTCGAGGCGATACGGTGCGCCAGCGCGAGCGCCGCCTTGAGTTCCTCGCCCGCCGGCACGACGCGGTTGACGAGGCCGATCGCGGCGGCGCGTTTGGCCTCGACCATGTCGGCGGTGAGCAGCATTTCCATCGCGTGCTTGCGCGCGACATTGCGCGAGAGCGCGACCATCGGCGTCGAGCAGAACAGGCCGATGTCGACTCCGGGAGTGGCGAATTTGGCCGTTTCGGCGGCAATGGCGAGATCGCAGGTGGCCACCAGCTGGCACCCGGCGGCGGAGGCCGGTCCTTGCACGGCCGCGATCACCGGCTGCGGCAGGCTGACGATCTGCTGCATCATGGCCGAACAGGTGGTCATGATGTGCTTGAAATAGGCGCGGCCGCCGTCGGCGTCGTCGCGCCGCGACGTGAGCTCCTTGAGGTCGTGCCCCGCGCAGAAGGCCGGGCCGTTCGCGGCCAGCACCACCGCGCGCACCGACTTGTCGGCGGCGATCTCGGCGAAGGCCTGCGACAGCGCGGCGAGCAGCGCTTCCGACAGGCTGTTGCGCGCCTGCGGGCGGTCGAGCGTCAGGATCGCGATTTCCGCATCGCGGTCGCGCTTGAGCACGGGCGGGGCACTGTCGGCCGGACCGGCGGGGTTGTGAAGATTCATGATAAGACGAAGCCCTGTTGCGGCCAGCGATACTCGGTCCGAAGGCGGCCGCAGGCAAGGGGCGGGAACGGCGGCTCGTTCGCGCGCGTTGAGCGGCGGGAGCAACAGCATGGCGAAACGGCGGCGCAAGACGACGGCAACGGCGAAGCGCAAAGCCCGCCGCTGGTCGCAGCGGGTGACCGAGGAGAGCGCCGCGCTCGCGCTCGAGCCGGGCGTTTTCACGCTCGCCGCGCCGAAGGCGATCGCGCTGTCGCTGAAGCGCTCGGCCGAGGCGAGCGCGGCGCGCAAATCGCCGCCGTTCCGCTCCGCCATGTCGATGCTCACCTTCTTCATCAACCGCGCCGGCCGCGGCTTGAGCGCGGAGCGGCGGGCGAAATTGGAGCGCGCCAAGGACGAGTTGCGGGTGCTGTACGGCCGGCCGCGCCGGCGCTGAGTCTCGCGCCGACGCGAAGGGTCTTGAAATGGCGGCGCTATTGCCCCCTCTATGACGGCGAAGCCGGACGCAAGCCGGCGAGGGGGGAGGCGCCATGCGGCCACCGGCACTGAACGCGGAGCAAATCGGCGAATTGCTGCACGAGGTCTTTCCGCAGCTGTTCTATCCGGACTGCGGATTGACGATCGAGCGGGTGGACTACGCGAATGTGCGGGTGCGGCGGCACTTCTCCGAGGCGCATCTGCGGCCGGGCGGCACGATCTCGGGGCCGACCATGATGGAACTGGCCGATTTCGCGATGTATGTGGCGGTTTTCTCCGCGATCGGGCCGCAGCCCTTGGCGGTGACCACCAATCTCAACATCAATTTCCTGCGCAAGCCGGGGGCGGCGGACCTCGTGGCCGAGGCGAAATTATTGAAGGTCGGCAAGAGGTTGGCGGTCGGCGAGGTGACGATCCGGTCGGACGGCGGCGACGAGCCGGTGGCGCACGTGACCTCGACCTATTCGATCCCCAACAATGGGGGTTAGGCGGAGGTATTAAACTACCATTCTTTTAAGCCATTGAAGTGGAAAGGTATTTTATTTAACGGGGACGTTGACCGGACGGATTTGCTCCGCTAGACAACGACGCTTCGACGCGCCCGGAAAAGCGCGCAAGAATCCAAGGATTTGTCATGAAGACCTATTCGGCCAAGGCTGCCGACATCGAGAAGAAATGGGTGACCATCGACGCCACCGGGCTCGTGGTCGGCCGTCTCGCCTCGATCGTGGCGCTGCGCCTGCGCGGCAAGCACAAGGCGACCTATACCCCGCATGTCGACGACGGCGACAACGTCATCGTCGTCAACGCCGCCAAGGCGGTGTTCACCGGCCGCAAGAAAGAGAAGAAGGTGTACTACCACCACACCGGCTTCATCGGCGGCATCAAGGAACGGACTGCCAAGGCGATCATGGAAGGCCGCTTCCCGGAACGCATCGTCGAGAAGGCGGTGGAGCGCATGCTGCCGCGCGGTCCGCTCGGCCGCGTCCAGCTCGGCAATCTGCGCGTCTATCCCGGCCCCGAGCATCCGCATGAGGCGCAGAAGCCCGAGAAGGTCGACGTCGCCGCCATGAACCGCAAGAACGTGAGGAGTGCCTGACCGTGGCCGAGATACAGTCGCTGGAAGGATTGGCGAGCCTCAAGACGGCCGCTCCGGAAGGCCCGAAATACGAGCAGAAACTCGATGCGCAGGGCCGCGCTTACGCGACCGGCAAGCGCAAGAACGCGGTCGCGCGCGTCTGGATCAAGCCCGGCTCCGGCAAGATCATGGTCAACACCAAGACGGTGGAAGCGTTCTTCGCCCGTCCGGTGCTGCGCATGCTGATCCAGCAGCCGCTGGTGGCGGCCAACCGGGCCGGTCAGTACGACGTGATCTGCACCGTCTCCGGCGGCGGTCTGTCGGGGCAGGCCGGCGCCGTGCGTCACGGTCTCGCCAAGGCGCTCACCAATTTCGAGCCGGATCTGCGCGGCGCACTCAAGCGCGGCGGCTTCCTCACGCGTGACTCGCGCGTGGTCGAACGCAAGAAGTACGGCAAGGCCAAGGCGCGGCGCTCGTTCCAGTTCTCGAAGCGCTGATCGCAAGCCAATTCGGTCGGTTCAAGAAGGGCGCGCCGCAAGGTCGCGCCCTTTTTCTTTGGCCGCCGCTTGGTCGCGTCTTCAATTGCAGTGAATTCGTTTACCGAACGGCAACGCTGTGTCGCGAGCGTCGGCGATTGGTAACCCCTACCAAACCACCGCCCGCTATGGTCCGCGCGGGTAAGGCGTGGTGGGACAGCGATGCGGCTTGACGTCCAGACATTGTCGGTAGTGACGGTGTTCGTCACGGCCTTGTTGGGGGCATTGCTCGTCTTTGCCGGATTGCAGAATCGCGCGGTACGCGCGCCGATGGTATGGGGCGCGGCTTTCATTGTCGGCGCCGCCGGCCTTGGCCTTCTCACCACGCACGGCGCCGCACCCGACTGGATTTCCGTCAACATCGCCAATGCGCTCGTGCTGCTCGGCACGTCGCTGATCTGGGCGGGCTCACGCATTTTCGACGGCCGGCCGGTGCGGCCGGGACTCGTTCTCGCGCCGTCGGCATTGTGGCTGATCGCCTGCACGATTCCGGCTTTCGCCGACGACATCAATCTGCGCGTCGTCCTCGTTTCCGCCTTGATGGCGATGCTGTCGGCGGTCACCGCGGAGGAATTCTGGCGCGGGCGCGCCGAGCCGCTGATGTCGCGCTGGCCGACGGTATGCGCTTTGCTCGCCTATGCCGCCGCGCTGCTCGCGCGCATTCCGGCAACGCTGCTTTCGCCCATCTTGCAGGGGCAGTCGCTGATGAGCGGCGTATCCTTCGCGCTGCTCGCCTTCGGCACCCTGTTGTTCACGGTCGTATTGGCGTTTCTCTTGCTCAATATGACCAAGGAACGCACCGAGTTGCAGCACAAGATCGCATCGCTGATCGATCCCTTGAGCGGCGTTCCGAACCGGCGGGCCTTCCTCGACGGCGCCAACCGGCTGCTCGCGCAGCAGAGCCTCGATTTCGAACCGCTCGCCGTGCTTCTGTTCGATCTCGACCGCTTCAAGGCGATCAATGACCGGCTCGGCCACGGCACCGGCGACGCGGTACTGCGTGTTTTTGCGTCCACCGCGAGCCGCACGCTGGGCTCCGACGTGGTGTTCGGCCGGATCGGCGGGGAGGAGTTCGCCGCGGTCCTGCCGGTCGGCGACATGGGCGAGGCCCTGGCGATTGCCGACCGCGTGCGCCGCAATTTCGCGAGTGCCGCGGAGTCGCATGCCATCGACGATCTCAAGCCGACGGTCAGCGTCGGCGTGACGCTCGGTTGCGATCCGACAATGGCGGTGGCAAGCCTGCTGGCGGCGGCCGACCAGGCGCTTTACCGGGCGAAGGCGAATGGGCGCAACCGCGTGGAAGGCTCGGTTCCGGCGGGCAGCGACGCGACACGGGCCCCCGCGGCGATCGCCGGGTTCGCGGAACGGCGGAATTGGCGCAAGGTCGCGCTGCGGGCCTGAGCATGGCGCGGCTTTCTTGCCGCGCCGGTGCCGCCCGCGCGATTCCAACCGTGCAAGATTTAGCTGAATTGTTACAAGTCTTTCGTCGAAGCCGAGCGAAGCGCGCAAGCCTTTGAAGAGAGGGGCGGTGTCATTGTGTTCTTGCCGTCGACGGTTCCGCAGGTGCGGACCGGACGGTGGTGGGAGCCACGATGTTTGCCGCATCCAATCTGCAGCCACTTGGACTGGATGTCCCGACCCTGTCATTCGTAGCGGTCGGATTGTCGGGTCTGCTCGGGCTGTTCCTGATTTTTGCGTGGCTGCAGCAGCGCGACGCGCGCTCGCTCGCCTGGTGGGGTGCGGCCTATCTGATCGGCGCTTCGTCGATAACGTTGTGGGGCGCCCATTCGCCTTGGGTGAGGCTGCCGCCGGAACTGCCCGAGGCGCTGACCTTCATTGCCTGCGGCGTGGTCTGGAACGGCGTACGCGTTTTTCACGGCCGCGAAGTCTTGCCGGTCGGCGGCCTGGCGGGCGCAATCGCGTGGGTGGTCTTGTCGCAACTTCCGGCGCTGTCGGAGGGCAGTGAAGCGCGCCTGGCCGTCGCCGCCTGTATCGTTGCGGCCTATACTTTTCTCATTGCCTTCGAACTCTGGCGCGAGCGCCGCAAGTCGCTCTTTTCGGGGGCGGCCGCCATCGTCGTCCCGTTCCTGCACGCCACCATCTTCCTGACGCCGCTTATCCTGCAAGCCGTGTTACCCCGGCGCTTTTCCGATCTTTGGCTGACCATCTTCACGCTGGAAAGCATGATCTATGCGGTCGGCACCGCCTTTATCGTGCTCATGCTGGTCAAGGATCGCGACCGCCAGCTCCTGCGCGATGCGGCTTCCACGGATCCGCTGACCGGCCTGCTCAACCGCCGTGCCTTCATGGAAAACGCGAAAAGCCTGTGCATGGCGCAGGCCGGACGCCGCGGGCCGGTGACCGTCTTGATGTTCGATCTCGATCACTTCAAGGCGGTGAATGACCGGTTCGGCCACGCGATCGGCGACGAGGTTTTGCGCGTCTTCGCGCAGGTTGCGCGCACCAGCATGCGCGCGAACGACATCATCGGAAGGCTCGGCGGCGAAGAGTTCGCGGCCATCGTGCCCGGCGGCATGGACGTTGCGGTCAAGATCGGGGAGCGTGTCCGCGCGGGGATGGAAGCCTCCGGGGCCATCGTCGCCGGCCACGATATCGGCGCGACGGTCAGCATCGGCGCGGCGTCGATCCAGGCGCCGGTGATGGAGGTCGGCCCGCTGCTGGTGCGCGCCGACGCTGCGCTTTACCGGGCCAAACACGACGGGCGCAACCGTCTTTACGCGGCAGAAGCCGAGCCGGCCGAGTTTTACCTGGGCAAGAGCGCGCCGGTGGAGCGTGACGAGCGGGTATCCGGGAAGCGGACCGCTCGATTGCGGACGCCGGGGGCGGTGGAAGCCTGAAGCGTCGGAGCGCAACGTTTCGCTTACCATGTCGGCGCTAACCTGCGCTCCATGATTCGATTTCCACAGCGCTTGCCGGCTCGCTCCGACATTGGCTCGCTCGAAACCGTCGCGCTTTGCGCGGGCGCCGCTCTCGCCTGCCGCTATTCGAACTCGGCCGAGTTCGACGCCGCCTTGATCGCGGCCCGTCGCGCCGCGGGCGTCTACGGTCCGCGGCGTTACCGCCGGAAGATTCCGGCGATACTGGCCGCGCTGGGCGCGGGCGGCGCCATCCTCGCTCTCATCGTGTTTCTGATCGTGTGAAAGCGCGGTTCGGACGCCGCGCGGCAGCCTCCCTGTCAAAAAAATGGGCGCTTCCATTGCCGGAAGCGCCCTTTGAGTTTGCATCGCTCGGCGCGATGCTGTTGGGAGGAATGCTTACGCCGAGTAGTACATCTCGAATTCGACCGGGTGCGGCGTGTGCTCGAAACGGATCACCTCGGTCATCTTCAACTCGATATAGCTGTCGATGAAGTCGTCATCCATGACGCCGCCCGCGGTCAGGAACGCGCGGTCCTTGTCGAGGTTCTCGAGTGCCTCGCGCAGCGAGCCGCAAACCGTCGGGATCGACTTGAGCTCGGCCGGCGGCAGGTCGTAGAGGTCCTTGTCCATCGCGTCACCGGGATGGAGCTTGTTCTTGATGCCGTCGAGGCCGGCCAACAGCAGCGCGGCAAAGCCGAGATACGGGTTGGCGAGCGGATCGGGGAAGCGGACCTCGACGCGCTTGGCCTTCGGGCTTTCGGTGTAGGGGATGCGGCAGGACGCCGAACGATTGCGCGCCGAGTAGGCGAGCAGCACCGGCGCCTCGAAGCCCGGCACCAGACGCTTGTAGGAGTTGGTGGTCGGGTTGGTGAAGGCGTTGATCGCCTTGGCGTGCTTGATGACGCCGGCGATGTAGGACAGGCAGATGTCCGAGAGGCCGGCATATTTGTCACCGGCGAACACCGGCTTGCCGTCCTTCCAGATCGACTGGTGGCAGTGCATGCCCGAGCCGTTGTCGCCGTAGACCGGCTTCGGCATGAAGGTCGCCGTCTTGCCGTAGATCTGCGCGACCTGCTGGATGCAGTACTTGTAGACCTGCATCATGTCGGCCATCTGCGTGAGCGGCGAGAACTTCAGGCCCAGCTCATGCTGAGCGGAGGCCACCTCGTGGTGGTGCTTCTCGACCTTGGCGCCCATCTTGGCCATGGCCGCGAGCATCTCCGAACGCATGTCCTGCGCGGAGTCCTGCGGCGGCACCGGGAAATAACCCTTCTTGGTGCCGATGCGGTGGCCGAGATTGCCGCCTTCGTAGTCGGTGTCCGAATTGGTCGGCAGTTCGACGGAGTCGAGCTTGAAGCCGGTGTTGTAGGGATCGGCCTTGTACTTGACGTCGTCGAACACGAAGAACTCGGCTTCCGGGCCGAAATAGATCGTGTCGCCGATGCCCATCGACTTGACCAGCGCCTCGGCCTTCTTGGCCATGCCGCGCGGATCGCGGTTGTAGGGCTCGCCGGTGGTGGGCTCGAGCACGTCGCAGACCAGCACCAGCGTGGTCTCGGCGAAGAACGGATCGATGCAGGCGGAGGAGGGGTCGGGCATCAGGCACATGTCCGACTCGTTGATCGCCTTCCAGCCGGCGATCGAAGAGCCGTCGAACATCTGGCCTTCGGCGAAAGTATCTTCTTCGATCATCGAGACGTCGAAAGTGACGTGCTGCCACTTTCCGCGCGGATCGGTGAACCGGAAATCGACGTATTTCACGTCGTTATCCTTGATCATTTTCATGACATCTTTAGCTGTCGTCATCGATTGCATTCCCCCTTACGAGATAAATTGACCGCTGGGACCGTTGCCCGCGGTTCAGATGGCGTCCACGCCGGACTCACCGGTTCGGATCCGGATGGCTTCCTCGATGTTGGAGACGAATATCTTGCCGTCGCCAATCCGGCCAGTCTGAGCGGCGCGCCGGATCGCATCGATCGCCTTTTCCACCATATCGTCGCTGAGTACGACCTCGATCTTCACCTTCGGGAGAAAATCCACGACGTATTCGGCGCCACGGTAGAGCTCTGTATGTCCTTTCTGTCGGCCGAAGCCCTTGGCCTCGGTCACGGTGATCCCTTGAAGCCCGACTTCTTGCAGCGCTTCCTTCACTTCATCGAGTTTGAAGGGTTTGATGATGGCTTCGACTTTTTTCATTCCGATTCCGATCCTTCCCCCCAGCTCGCCGGAAGGAACTCCGGAGAACCGCGCTTACCGTTAGCAGGTCTCGTGCCAAGCTCGGCCGATTGAGAATGAAGCAGTTTGCCAAGGGCTTAGCCGGTAAGCGCGGCAGCCATATCATATTTGCCTAATCTTCAGCGCCCATAAAATAGTCATTCTGATTAAGATTTGTTCATTTCGCTGCATTTGGTCGGGAATCCGCCAAATCCAATGCATTTGTCGCGGTCCAAACGGGCCGATAGTGTCACCGGCCATGATCGAACTGCTCACCACTGCTGAGATGGCCGAGGCCGATCGGTTGGCGATTGCCGGCGGCACGCCCGGCATCGCGCTGATGGAGAGCGCGGGCCGCGCCGTTGCCGAGGCTGTGCCCCGCTTGTCGCGCGGCCGGCGCGTGCTGATTGTCGCGGGGCCGGGCAACAATGGCGGCGACGGCTTCGTGGCGGCGCGCTATCTGGCCGAGAACGGCTACGCGGTTCGCGTATTCCTTGTGGGCGAGCTTGCGCGTTTGAAAGGCGATGCCGCCGAGGCCGCGAAGCGCTGGAGCGGCCCGGTCGAACCGGCGGCACCGGACGGTCTGGCCGATGGCGACATCATCATCGACGCGCTGTTCGGCGCCGGTCTCGACCGCGAGGTGACGGGACTGCCCCGCGCGATGATCGAGGCCATGAACGGTGCGCGCGTTCCCATTGTGGCCGTCGACCTGCCGAGCGGCATCAACGGAACGAGCGGGGCCATGATGGGCGCCGCGGTCCGGGCGAGCCATACGGTGACTTTCTTCCGGCGCAAGCCCGGGCACCTGCTGCTGCCGGGGCGCCTTCATTGCGGCACCGTGGAAGTTGCCGACATCGGGATTCCCGACGGCGTGCTCGATACGATCAAGCCGGCGACCTTCGCCAATGGGCCGGGGCTCTGGGGACGCCGGTTTCCTCGGCCGCGGCCGGACGGCCACAAATATGCGCGCGGCCATGCGGTCGTCCTGTCGGGCGGCCTGCACAGCACCGGGGCCGCGCGGCTGGCGGCGCGCGGAGCGCTGCGGGCGGGGGCGGGGCTGGTGACCCTGGCGAGTCCGCGCGAGGCCGTCGCGGTGAATGCGGCGGCGAGCCTCGCGGTCATGGTGCGCCCGGTCGA
>Ga0182748_1001323_pt1 | contig 24480 bp, 24 predicted proteins | sample eDN3rd37CKraftOP_FD_128877 | JGI IMG/M metagenome (GOLD analysis project Ga0182748, IMG submission 128877) | Enriched Organic Plus compost microbial communities from Emeryville, California, USA - eDNA 3rd pass 37_C Kraft OP (version 2) (version 2) ...
ATGCGTAGGATGCGCGGCGCGGGCGACCGTCGACAAGCGCAAATGCCGGGCAAGGCCGGCTTGCGCGGCCATCCGCGCCGTCGAACGCGCAACGGTTCACCGAGGTCGATTGGTCGCGCGAGGCCTGCATGCGGGCCGACGGAAGCGCCGGACCCGCGTGCCGGGCATGACGCGTGCCGCGCGCAAGGCGTGTCGCCGCTCTTACTCTTCGTCGGCGCGGCTGCCCTTGCCGCCGAGCTGCTTGAGCTTGGCGAACACCGCATTGACGTCGAGCTCGCCCGCCTTCTCGGCCGCCTCCGCGGCGGGGGCGGCGGCCTCGGCTTCCTTGCGGGTGGTTTCGGAGGCCGGCAGCAGCGTCGCGCCGGTGTCGACCGGCGCCGGCTTTTCCTTGTTGGCGCGCGAAACCTCGAGGTCGAGGTCGATCTGCGAGCACAGGCCGAGCGTCACCGGATCCATCGGCGTGAGGTTGGCCGAATTCCAATGCGTGCGGTCGCGGATCGAGGCGATGGTCGACTTGGTGGTGCCGACCAGCCGCATGATCTGGCTGTCCTTCAGCTCGGGATGGTTGCGCACCAGCCAGAGGATGGCGTTCGGGCGGTCCTGCCGGCGCGAGACTGGGGTGTAGCGCGGGCCCTTGCGGCCGCGGTCGGGGGTGTGGATGGTGACCTTCGGCGGGGTGAGCGCCAGGCGGATCCCAGGATTGGCCTCGGCCTCGGCGATCTGCTCGCGGGTCAGCTGGCCGGTGACAATCGGGTCCAGCCCCTTGATGCCCTGGGCGGCATCGCCGTCGGCGATAGCCTTCACCTCGAGCGGGTGCAGCTTGCAGAACTCGGCAATCTGGTCGAACGACAGCGCGGTGTTGTCCAAGAGCCAGACGGCGGTGGCCTTCGGCATGAGCGGAGCTGCGGTCGCCATGGCAAAATCTCCTCTATGCTTCGCCCGCCCCTCGGGCGAAGCCAATTAGATCATCAGCGATGATCGGAAGGTGGGCGGAATATAGGGGTTGAGCCGGAACCATGCAACCATCCCCGCTTGACAGGCATGGGCGGCGCGCCCCATGTCGAGGGGTGGGATGCGCGCAAAATGCGCCGCTTTCGAGGACATTCATGCTTTCCAGCCCGGAAAAACCTGCGCTGAAGGTGCTGCTGTGTTCGCCGCGCGGGTTCTGTGCCGGCGTGGTGCGGGCGATCGAGTCGGTGGAGCGGGCGCTCGCGCTTTACGGGCCGCCGGTCTATGTCCGGCATGAAATCGTCCATAACCGCTACGTGGTGGATGATCTACGCGCCAAGGGCGCGATTTTCGTCGAGGAACTGGCCGAAGTTCCCGATGGCGGGGCGCCGGTGATCTTTTCCGCGCATGGCGTGCCGCGTTCGGTTCCCGAGGAGGCGGCGGGGCGCAGCCTGTTCGCGCTCGACGCCACCTGTCCGCTGGTGACCAAGGTGCACCGCGAGGCCGAAATCCACCATCGGCGGGGGCGCGAAATCGTGCTGATCGGGCATGCCGGCCACCCCGAGGTGATCGGCACCATGGGGCAATTGCCGCCGGGCAGCGTGTCGCTGATCGAGACCCTCGCCGACGTCGACCGATTCGAGCCGCGCGATGCCGGCCGGCTCGCCTATGTCACACAGACCACGCTGTCGGTCGAGGACACCGCGGCGATCGTCGAGCGGCTCAAGCAGCGGTTTCCGGCGATCGTCGGGCCACACAAGGAAGACATCTGCTACGCCACCACCAACCGGCAGGAAGCGGTCAAGCGCGTGGCGCCGGTCGTCGATGCCATGATCGTGGTCGGTTCGCCCAAGTCCTCCAATTCGCAGCGCCTGCGCGAAGTGGCCGAGCGCGCCGGCTGCCCGCGCGCCTTGCTGGTGCAACGCGCCGCCGAACTCGACTGGGACGCGCTCGCCGGCATCGAACGGCTCGGCATCACCGCCGGCGCCTCGGCGCCGGAAATCCTGGTCGAGGAGATCATCGACGCCTTCGCCGCGCGCTACGCCGTGAGCGTGGAGACGATTTCCGCTGCCGAGGAGGGAGTGTTCTTCCCGCTGCCCCGCGCGTTGCGGGAAACGCAGGCGGCGGAGTGACGCGTTCATGGCCGTCTATACCGACGTCACGACGGAAGACCTCGCCGGTTTTCTCACGCGCTACGACATCGGCGAACTGCTCGCCTACAAGGGCATCGCCGAAGGTGTCGAGAATTCGAACTTTCTCGTGCACACCAGCACGGGAAACTACATTCTCACGCTGTACGAGAAGCGCGTCGCCGAGGCCGACCTGCCGTTCTTCCTGGCGCTGATGGAGCATCTGGCGACGCGCGGCATCACCTGTCCGCAGCCGGTGAAGAACAAAGAAGGCGGCATGCTCGGCCGTATCGCGGGCAAGCCCGCCGCGATCGTCACCTTTCTCGACGGCTTGTGGATCCGCAGGCCAAATCCCGGGCACTGCGCGGCCCTCGGCGAAGCCCTGGCGCGGCTGCATCTGGCCGGCGCCGATTTTCCCATGCGGCGGCCGAATGCATTGTCGATCGAAAGCTGGCGCCCGCTCTACGAGCAGGCGCGTCCGCGCGGCGACAGCGTGCAGCCGGGCCTGTGCGCGGAGATCGCAAAGGAGCTCGACGTGCTCGAGCGCGCCTGGCCGCGCAACCTGCCGGCGGGCGTGATCCACGCCGACCTGTTTCCCGACAACGTGTTCTTTCTCGGCAATGCGCTGTCGGGCCTCATCGACTTCTATTTCGCCTGCACCGACACGCTTGCCTATGACGTCGCCATTTGCCTCAACGCCTGGTGTTTCGAGCCGGATCACGCCTACAATGTCACCAAGGGGCGCGCGCTGCTGAAGGCCTATGCCAAGGTGCGCCCGCTGTCGGACGAGGAGCGGGCGGCGCTGCCCATGCTCGCGCGCGGCGCGGCCATGCGCTTCCTGCTGACGCGGCTGGTGGACTGGCTGGCGGTGCCGGACGGCGCCCTGGTGCGGCCGAAGGATCCGCTCGAATATTTCCGCAAGCTGCGCTTCCATCAATCGGTGACGAGCGCGGATGCATACGGCATCGACGCATGATCCCGACAAGCGGGAACCGATTTTCGGATACGAGCATGCGCTAAAAAAGAACAATGCCATGAGCGACCAGCGCATCACCATCTACACGGACGGCGCCTGCTCCGGTAATCCGGGGCCGGGCGGCTGGGGCGCGATCCTCACCGCCGGGGATCACCGCAAGGAACTGATGGGCGGCGAGCCGCACACCACCAACAACCGCATGGAATTGATGGCGGCGATCGCGGCGCTCGAAGCGCTCAAGCGGCCCTGCATCGTCGATCTGCACACCGACAGCCAATATCTGCGCAACGGCATCACCAGCTGGATTCATGCCTGGAAGCGCAACGGCTGGCGCACCGCCGACAAGAGCCCGGTCAAGAATGTCGATCTGTGGAAACGCCTCGATGCCGCGCTCGCCGAGCACAAGGTGCATTGGCACTGGGTGAAGGGCCATGCCGGCCACGCCATGAACGAGCGCGCCGACGAACTCGCGCGCGAGGGCCTGGTGGCGGCGCGGGCCGGGGCGGTCGGGGCGATGAAGGCGGAGTAGCCGCCGCTGTCATGCGCCCCGCGGAAGCGGGGCACCCGGTACACGAAGGCCTTGCCGTATGATCGAACGGCGTGATTACCGGATCGCCCGCTTGCGCGGGCGATGACGGTGTGCGGCGGCGGCGCGGCGGCTGCCGGCTAAATCTGTCCGAGCAGCGTCTGGCCGCCGGAAATCTCGCACTTGCCGGGCGCTTCCTCGATGTTGAGCTGCTTCACCACGCCGTCTTCCACCAGCATCGAATAGCGCTTGGAGCGGATGCCAAGACCGCCCGCCGTGGCATCGAGCACCAGGTCGACGCCCTTGGCGAATTCGGCCGCGCCATCGGCGAGGAAGTCGATCTTGCCGTCTCCACCGGTCGCCTTCGCCCATTCCTTCATGACGAAGGCGTCGTTGACGGCGGTCACCGCGACGGTATCGACACCCTTGGCCTTGAAGGCATCGAGATTGTTGAGGAAGCTCGGCATGTGCAGGTTGCTGCAGGTCGGCGTAAAGGCGCCGGGGACCGCGAACAGCGCGACCTTTTTGCCCTTGAAGACCTCGTCGGTGGTTTTCGGCTTGGGACCTTCCGCGGTCATCACCCGGAACGTTGCGCTGGGCAGCTTGTCGCCGACTTTGATAGGCATGGGACTCCCCGTTTTCGTCGTGTTTGCGTTTCTCGCGCGGTAATTACGCCCATACACGCCGTTAGTCGAGATGGCTTTTCACTTCGAGCGCGCGGTCGCCTTCGACGATCGTGAAAGTCAGTTCGAAATGGCCCTTCGGGTCGACGCCGGGCGGCAATCCGTCGAGCTCGAAGCCGAACTGCCGGTGGCCGGCGGGCGCGCCCTGCGCGGGCACCGGGATGGGCAGAGCCCACTCGGGCGTCGGGCCTTCCACGAACAGCTGCACGGGCTTGTCGCCCGCCGCTTTGAAATCGACGGCGACGAGCGGCTTCGGCGCGTTATTGACGCGGCGAACGGTAAGCCCGACATCCGCGGCCGTTGCCGGTGTCGGTACGCCGGCTTCCGCTGCCTTCAGCGTCGCATCGAGAGCGCTGGGGCCGGGGGCGACGTCAAGCTCGGCGCGCGCTTCCGCCGGCACGCACAGCTTCTCGCATATCGCGTAATCGAGCTTCAGCCGCAGCCGCACGGGCTTGCCGGCCTGCTTCGGCGTCACGACGAGCGGAAACACCACGGCGTCTTCGTAGACCAGCGACTGGCCGGCTTCGTCGCGCAGCAGATGCGGCGCGGGATAGAGCACCTTGGCGGCCGCGAGATTGTCCGAGCGGGAAAAATCGAAACGAGGCGGCACGCCCGAATCGCCCGGGTAGCGCCAGTACGTGTGCCAGCCCGGTTGCAGCTTGATCTCGACGCCGGCGCGCAGTGCCGGCGCCTTCGCGTCGTTGCTGCCGGCGATCAGGCGGACGGCGGCATGGCCGTCGTCGCTCCAGGCCGACATGTCGGCGGCCTCGGCCGCGCCGGCCACCGCCCAAGCAGTCAGGCCGAAAACGAGGCCCTTGAAAACGATCTTGCGCATAATGGTCTTTTTCATGAGGTCCGATCTAGTCGGTAACCGCCTGCACCTCCACTGAATTCATCGTGAGCGGGCGGTGAACCGCGAGCGGCAGGGCGGCGATTCCGCCACAATTGCTACCTATATTCGACGTTGGCCGATCGAACGATCGGCCGCAAGCCGCGTTTGCATTGGCGAACCGATCGGGTAACCTTTGTCCATGACGATGACTGGCAAAAAAGGCGATATGGACGATTTTACTGCGCCCGCGCGCGGCTATCTCGACGGGCAGATGCTGATCGCCATGCCGGCGATGAGCGACGAACGCTTCGCGCGTGCGGTGATCTATGTCTGCGCCCATTCGTCGGAAGGCGCCATGGGTATCGTCGTCAACCAGGCGGCGCAGAACATCAAGTTTCCGGATCTACTGGTACAGCTCGAGGTGATCCCGGAGAGCGAACGCATTCAACTGCCGACGCGGGCCGAGGATGTTCAGGTGCTCAAGGGCGGTCCGGTCGAGACCGGGCGCGGCTTCGTGCTGCATTCGGCCGATTTCTTCATCGAGAACTCGACGCTGCCGATCGACGACGGGATCTGCCTCACCGCCACGCTCGACATTCTCAAGGCGATCGCGCGCGGCGACGGGCCGGCGAGCGCCGTGCTCGCGCTCGGCTATGCCGGCTGGGCGCCCGGCCAGCTCGAGCAGGAAATCCAGCAGAATGGCTGGCTGCATTGCGCCGCCGATCCCGATCTGATCTTCGGCAGCGATATCGAGCACAAATACGAGCGCGCGCTGCGCAAGATCGGTATCGATCTCAGCCACTTGTCGAGCGAAGCCGGCCACGCCTAGCACGCGCGCGCGTTACTTGCCGCCGAGCGTTTCTTGCCGCCGAGCCGTGTCGTGCGACGGCCGGCTTTTGCGGCGATGGCGCACTGACGAGCTTCCGACCTGACCTGCCTCACCTCGGTTCGACGACCGCCACGCACATCTTCGCCGGCGGATTGTGCGGATAGCCGTGCGCCTGCATGTATTCCGCGAAGTGCTTATTGGCGAAGTCGTCGCCTGCGGGCGTCGCCGCCGAATAGATATATTGGCAACTGCCGCTGTTGCAGCCGCCGCCGAGCGTCTGCATCGGGCCGGTTTCAAGCGGGCAATTGCAGGTCGCCTTCGAGGGATCGCGGTCGTCCACCACGCAGGGCGCTCCGTAGCACCAGGCCCAGACCGTGCGCGGGTTCGAGCAGCTCAGCGTATTGTCGAGCGACCCGTTCATCGCGTTGAAGCGGTTGGAATAGGTCGAGATCATGAAGGTGTGCCCGCCCTGGCGCACCGGGCCGCGGTCGGCGCATTGCCCCGGTCCCATCGACCAGCCGGTTTCGACCTCGCAGGAACAGGCGGCATGGTCGACATAGTAATTGCCGAGCCGGTCGAGCGTGACGACCGGGACGCAGGGCGCCTTGATGCACAGCGCGTAAGTGCCGTCGCAGAACACCGCCTGGCTCTTGATCTGCTCGGCGATCTTGTCGATCGCAGGCGCGGATTGGCCCAGTGCTGCCAGCGGCCACAGGATCAGCATTGCCGCGAGCGCGGGCAAAGTCCGGCTTGTCATGACCGTTCCCCTCGGTTGCAGGTTCGCGACGGTCAGGATGGGCGAAAACCTGGCACAACGCAAGGTTGCGTGTTTATTCGGACGCAATCGCCTTCAAAATGCGCGGCGGCGGCGCTTGCTCGCCCAGCAGCTCGCGCGCCTGCTCGGCGGTCATCGGCTCGCCAAAGGCGAAGCCTTGCGCGTATTCGCAGCCGAGCTGGTAGAGCTCGACGGCATCGGAATCGGTCTCGGCGCCTTCCGCCACCACTTCCATGCCGAGATCGTGCGCGAGCGCGATGATCGACCGCAGGATGACCGGCCGCGTGCCGCGCGCGGTGGTGCGCACGAAGGACTGGTCGATCTTGATGGTGTCGAACGGGAAGCGCTGGAGGTAGGCGAGGGAGGAATGGCCGGTGCCGAAATCGTCGAGCGACAGGCCGGCGCCGAGTTCCTTGATGCGGGTGAGCATCTGCGCGGCGTGCTCCGGATTCTCCATCACCAGCGACTCGGTGATCTCGAGCTTGAGCGTGCCGCGTGCGAGCGCGGTCCGGCCGAGCACGCCGCGCAGATCCTGGATCAGGTCGTGGCGCAGGAGCTGGCGCGAGGAGACGTTGACGCTGGCGAAGATCGGCTCGCGCGAGCGGTTGCTCGCCTGCCATTGCGCGAGCTGGCGGGCGGTGCGTTCGAGCACGAACAGGCCGAGGTCGACGATGAGGCCGATTTCTTCGGCGATGGAGATGAATTCCGAGGGCGACAGCCGCCCGAGCTTGGGATGATCCCAGCGCGCCAGCGCCTCGAAGCCGGCGATGGCGCGATCCTCCAGCCGCACGATCGGCTGGTACAGCACCTTGATCTCCTCGCGCTCGATGGCGCGGCGCAATTCGGATTCGATGGTGAGCCGGTCGGTCTTGCGCGAGCGCATGACCGGCTTGAAGATCTCGATGCGGTCGCCGCCGATACGCTTGGCGTGATACATCGCGAGTTCGGCGTCCTTGAGCACTTCCTCCGGCCGGTGCGCCTGGTTCTCGGCCAGCGCCAGGCCGATCGAGGCGGTGAGAAAGATTTCGCGGTCGTTGAAGGCGATCGGCGCGCGCAAGGTGCGCCGCATGGTCTCGGCGAAGGCGACGATGCGCGCGGGCTCGCGCTCCGACATCAGGATCAGCGCGAATTGATCGCCGGAGAGCCGCGCCAGCGTGTCCTGCGGCTTCAACAGCCGCGCCAGCCGGCGCGCGATGGTGAGCAGGATGGAATCGCCGACCACGATGCCGACCGAGTCATTGACCTGCTTGAAGCGGTCGAGATCGATCACCAGCACCGACGGCCGCAGCTGCGCGTCGGTGCGGGCGAAGGCGAAGGCCGCCTCCATGCGGTCGAGGAACAGCTCGCGATTGGGCAGCCCGGTGAGGTTGTCGTGCACGGCGTCGAACAGCAGCCGTTCCTCGGCGTTCTTGAAATCGGTCACGTCGGTGAGCGTGCCGACCAGGCGGACCACCTCGCCGTCGGAGCCGACCACCGGGCGGGCCTTCAGCAACAGCCAGACGAAATGGCCGTCGGCGGCGCGCAGGCGGAAATCCTGGGTGAGACGGCCGCGCCGCTGTTCGACCACGCTGTCGAGCGAGGCGCGGAAGCGGTCGCGGTCGAGCGGATGCAGCACCTCGAGCCATTGCGCGGCCGCGCCTTCCAGCGCGCCGCGCTTGAGGCCGAGCAGGTGCTCGGTCTCCGGGCTGGTGAAGACCTTGTCGGCGGAGACGTCCCAATCCCAGATCATGTCGCCGGCGCCGGTGAGCGCGAGCGCCCGCCTTTCGACGTCGGAGACGATGCCGTGCGTGATGCCGCCGGCGAAGGCGTGCTGCATCACGGTGAAACCGATCAGCATCACGATCAGCACGAGGCCGCCGAGGAGGGCGGGGCCGATGATGTCGTTGGTGACGATGCCGGTGACGGCGGCGGCGGCGGCGCCGGTCCACACCACCAGCAGAATCCAGGTCGGGATCAAGAGCACCGCGCGGTCGAAGCCGTGCGTGGAGAGATAGATCACCAGCGCCAGCCCGAGGACCGCGATGCCGGCGAGCGACATCCGCGCGATGCCGGCCGCCACCGCCGGATCGAACACGGCGACCGCGATCAGCGCCGCGAGCGCGGCGAGCCAGGCGATGGTGACGTGGGCATAGCGCACATGCCAGCGCGACAGGTTGAGATAGGCGAACAGGAACACCAGCAGCGTCGCCGACAATATCGCCTCGCCGCAGGCGCGCCAGACGCGCTCGGCGCCGGCCGTCATGTCGAACACCTTGCCCCAGAATCCGAAATCGATGCCGATATAGATCAGCACCGCCCAGCCGAGCGCGGCGGCGGCCGGGAACATCATCGAGCCCTTCACCACGAACAGGATGGTGAGGAACAGCGCCAGCAGGCCGGCGATGCCGATGACGATGCCGTAATAGAGCGTGAAGGAGTTGACCTTGTCCTTGTAGGCGTCCGGCTCCCACAGATAGATCTGCGGCAACTGGTCGGTGCGCAGTTCGGCGACGAAGGTGATCACCGTGCCGGGGTCGAGCGTGACGCGGAAAATATCCGCGGTCGTGCTCTCCTGCCGCACCGGGCGGTCGCCGGTCGAGGGCGTGATCGCCACCACGCGCGAGAGGCCGAGATCGGGCCAGATCAGGCCGGAGCCGACCATGCGATAATGCGGCACGACGATCAGACGGTCGATCTGCTGGTCGCCGTTATTGGTGAGCGCGAAGACGGCCCAGTTGTTGTTGTGCTCGCGGGCGCGCACCTCGATGCGCCGCACGATGCCGTCGGGGCCGGGGGCGGTGGAAACCTGGATGCGGTCGGTTTCGGTTTTCTGCCGCTCCGTGGCCGCGGTCAGATCGATGGCGGGCGCGTCGAGCCGCACATTGACCGCCTCGACCGCGCGCGCAGGCGCCCCCGCCAGCAAGGCGGCGACGAGCACCAGTGCGACGGCGAGCGCCGTTACCCAACGCGTTGCAACCAAAACTTCTCCCCCGGCCGTGGCAGCGTCTTCCTGCACATTGGTTATTGCGCTTTTTTTGGACTCTGCCGATGGCGAATAACTAAAAACCAGCCCATCTGATTAAGTTTTCATTTACCATTACGCCGATTTCACGGCGTCGTTTTGGGTTCCTTTGCCGCCTTGCGCGCCCGCAAAGGCGGCGGTCAGACGGTCAGCACGATCTTGCCGATATGCTGGCTTGTCTCCATCAGCGCATGCGCGGCCGCGGCCTCGGCGAGCGGGAAGGTCTTGAAGATGATCGGCTTGACCTTGCCGGCGGCGATCAGCGGCAGCACGCTCTGCTCGAGCGCGTGCGCGATCGCGCCTTTGTCGGCGACCGAGCGCGAGCGCAGGGTCGAGCCGGTGTGGTGCAGCCGCTTGAGCATGAGGCGCATGAAATTGACCTCGGCTTTCGGGCTGCCCTGGAATGCGATCTGCACGATGCGCCCCTCCACCGCGGCGGCTTCGTAATTGCGCGCGATATAGTCCCCGCCCACCATGTCCAGGATAACATCGGCGCCCTTGCCGCCGGTGGCCGCCTTGGTCGCGGCGACGAAGTCCTCGCTCTTATAGTTAATGGCGACGTCGGCCCCGAGCTTGCGGCAGGCCTCGCATTTGTCCTCCGAGCCGGCGGTGACGATCACGCGCGCGCCGAATTGCTTGGCGATCTGGATGGCGGTGGTGCCGATGCCGGACGAGCCGCCATGCACGAGCAGCGTTTCGCCCGCTTTCAGCGCGCCGCGCTCGAACACATTGTGCCAGACGGTGAAGGTGGTTTCCGGTACCGCCGCGGCCTCGACCATCGACAGTGAGGCGACCGGCAGCGCGTGGCTCGCATGCGCGACGCAATATTCGGCATAGCCGCCGCCGACCACGAGCGCCATCACGCGGTCGCCGGGCCGCCAGCGCTGCGTCTTGGGCCCAAGCGCCACGACCTCGCCGGCGATTTCGAGGCCTGGAATGTCCGGCGCGCCGGGCGGGGGCGGGTAGTGGCCCATGCGCTGCACGACGTCCGGCCGGTTCACGCCGGCGGCCGCGACCTTGATCAGCACCTCGCCTTCGCCGGGCGCCGGGACCGGCCGCTGTTCCGGCACCAGCATGTCGGGACCGCCGGGAGCCTTGATGCCGATCGCGGTCATTGTCGAAGGGATGGTCGTCATCGCAGTCCTCGCCGAGCCGGTTTCGGTCCTGTTTAGGCGCAGCCCGCTTGTGTGACAACCCGGCTGCCCGGCGCTAGAGTTCCGGGCGCGCGCGGAGACGGACGATGGCACTCAACGACGACGAGGACCGGCCGAAAAAGAAGGTCGCCCACGAGATCGGGCAGGACCTCACGCTGTTGTCGGTGGAGGAACTCGCGGCCCGCGTCGCCCTGCTCAACGACGAGATCAAGCGGCTCGAGGCCGACATGGCGAAGAAGCGCGCCACGCGCGCGGCCGCCGATCAGTTCTTCAAGCGCTGAGGCGCGGACGGCGGGAACTAATTCCCGCAAAATTAATGCCCGTCCGTTCGCACAACTTAACTCCGAATTAAGCTTTCTCGAGCATTACTAAAATCCGTCCATCTTTCTTGGACGTTGAGTGGCTCCTGTCCACTCTGTTTGACGCCTCCCTGTTATCAACTTTTGAGCCGCCGGCTACGGCGGCTCTTTTTTGGCCCGCCCGGGTGCTGTGCCGTATTGGCACAAAGTTCGGAACGCCGGCGTCCGCGCGCGCCCTGGGCGCGTTCCGCGGCAACCATAAGCGAAGGTTTCGCCCCCGGAATCTCTAGACAGGGTGCCCTTGGCGGGGCCATGCTTACCCAATCGTTTACGTGCGTAGCGGCCCGGTCGGCCGAGTAAGGCGTCGCGTCATGTCCGAGAATTCCATTTTGAGCGAAACGCAGCCGGTGTCTTTCGGCGAGCGGCTCGCCACCTCCCAGGCTTTTGCCGATTTGTTCCGTGACGGAATGGGACTGGTCGAGGAGACCGCCTCGTATCTGGACGGTCCCGGCCGCGCCGAATCCAAGAAGCTCGAACGCGCCGGCTCGCTCGCTTATGCCACCGAGAGCATGCGCCTCACGACGCGGCTGATGCAGCTCGCCTCCTGGCTCCTGCTGCATCGCGCGGTGAAGGAAGGCGAGATGTCCCTGGTCCAGGCCAGCAAGGAAAAGAGCAAGGTCAAGCTGACGGCGCCCGATACGCACGATCCCAGCAACGTGGCCCTGCTGCCGGAGAAGCTGCGCGAGCTGATCGACCGTTCGGTGGTGCTGCAAGGCAAGGTGCGCCGGCTCGACGCCACCATTCACAACCGCGCCCAGGCCGGCGAGCCGCCGCCGGTCAATCCGGTGGAGCGGCAATTGGGCCTGTTGAAGGCCGCCTTCGGGCCGGAAAACGGGTAGCCGTCGCAGCCGGCCTGATGTCGTCATCGTCCGCGCCCGCGGGCGATCCAGTCGCCACGACAGCGGCTGCGGCGTACCGGGTCCTCCGCTTGCGCGGAGGACGACAGCCGCGATTGCCGGCCGCCTGCCGGAACGACGAAGCAAAACAAAAGCCCCGGCAAGCCGGGGCTTTTTCGCGGGCTCGGGTGGAGCCGCGTTACTTCTTGCCGGCCTTGTCGAGGAAGCCGGAGAATTTCTTCTGGAAGCGCGAGACGCGACCGCCGCGATCGACGATCTGCTGCTGGCCGCCGGTCCAGGCCGGGTGCGACTTGGGGTCGATGTCGAGGTTCAGGACATCGCCTTCCTTGCCCCAGGTGGTGCGGGTGGTGAATTCGGACCCGTCGGTCATCACCACCTTGATGGTGTGATATTCGGGGTGGATATCGGGTTTCATAGGTATATCTTCCGTCAGGCGTGCCCGCGAGCCCGCCAAAAAGGGACTGAATTTCGCGGCTCTATACAGGAGCGGGAGGCGTCCGGCAAGCTGCCGCAATTGACCGGCAACGGGCGGACGGGGCATATGTCGGGGCTGCTGAGCGAGGGAAGCCGCAAGGCTCCCGCGTTCCAGCGCCGGGGGTGACGCCAACGGCACCAGGGCATCGACGAAGGCGTCGAAAGACAAGATGGAAAAACAGGAATTTCGGGCTGCCTTGTCGCTCGCGGCAGTCTTTTCGGTCAGGCTCCTCGGCCTGTTCATGATCTATCCGGTGTTCGCGGCCTATGCCCAGGGGCTTTCGGGCGCGACGCCCTATCTGATCGGCGAGGCGCTCGGCATCTATGGCCTCAGCCAGGGCCTGCTTCAGATTCCTTTCGGTCTGTTGTCCGACCGGTTCGGCCGCAAGGCCATGATCGTCACCGGCCTGATCCTGTTCGGGATCGGCAGCGCGGTGGCGGCCGGCTCCAGCTCGATCAGCGGCGTCATTTTCGGCCGCGCGCTGCAAGGGGCGGGCGCCATCGGTTCCGTGATCCTGGCGCTGGTGGCCGATCTCACGAGCGAGGAGAATCGCACCAAGGCGATGGCGATGGTCGGCATCACCATCGGCGCCTCGTTCATGATCGCGCTGGTGATCGGCCCGATCGTCGCGACCTTCATCGGCGTCGCCGGCATTTTCTGGCTGATGGTCGGGCTCGCGCTCGCCGGCATTGCAATCACCGAATTCGTGGTGCCGAGCCCGCGCCGCATCCGCGTCCATCGCGATGCCGAAGCCGTGCCGGCCCTGATCGGGTCGGCGCTGAAGAACCCGGAACTGCTGCGGCTCGATTTCGGTATCTTCGCCCTGCACGCGATGCTGACCGCGAGCTTCCTGGTGGTGCCCGGCCTGTTGCGCGCCACGCTGAACGTGACCAGCCACGATCAATGGATCATCTATCTGCCGGTGCTGGTGGCCTCGGTCATCGTGATGGTTCCGGCGATCATCGTGGCGGAGAAGTATCGCCGCATGAAGGGCGTGTTCGTCGGCGCCGTGGCCGCGCTCGCCGTCAGCCAGGCCATGCTCTATTTCGGGGGCGACAAGATCGTCGTCCTGCTCGCCGCGCTCGTCGTCTTCTTCTCGGCCTTCAACGTGATGGAGGCGAGCCTGCCCTCGCTCATCACCAAGGCGGCGCCGCCTGATGCCAAGGGCACCGCCATGGGCATCTATTCGAGCGCGCAGTTTCTCGGCATTTTCGCCGGCGGCATTATCGGCGGCTGGGCGCATCAGCATGGCGGCGATACCGCGGTCTTCCTGCTGACGGCGGCCATCGCGCTCGCCTGGCTCATCGCGGCGGCCACCATGGCGCAACCGAGCTATCTGACCACGCGGCTCGTTCCGATCGCGGACGGCAGCGACGCCGAGAGCCTGGCCGCGCGGCTGCGCCAGGTGCCCGGCGTGGCGGAAGCGGTGGTGATCGTCGAGGAGAAGCTCGCTTACCTCAAGGTCGACTCGCGCGCCTTCGACGCGGCCAAGGCGGAGGCGGTGGTGCGGGCGTAAGCCCTTGCCCGCTTGCGGGGCAGGATGGCCGCGCGCGTCGTGCCATTATCTGCGCCGTCATCCCGGCCGAGCGAAGCGAGAGCTGGAATCCAGTACGCCGTGTGCTCTCGATAGGCTGCGGAGTACTGGGTCCCCACCTTCGTGGGGACGACGGCGTTGCTTTACGGCCGCCACTCCATCCGGTTCACCGCGATCCCCGACACCGGGTTCTTGTCCTCGCCGGCATAGACGAAGCCGTGCTTCTCGTAGAAGCGGATGGCGCGCGCATTGTCCTTGTTGACCAGGAGATCGAGGCCCGAGGGCGACTGCCGCTTGGCCTCGTCCATCAGCGCGCCCGCGACCTCCGAGCCCCAGGCTTCCGGCGCCACCACGAACTGATCGAGATAGCGCGTCTTCGGATCGACGGTGACGAAGCCGACGAGCACATCATCGCGTTCCGCCAGCGTGATGATCGCCGCCGGCACCAGCTCGTTGCGCCAGCGCTCGCGCCACCACGGCACGCGCGCGGTGAAGTCGATGCGCGGATAATGCCGCGCCCAGGTGCGCCGCCACAGTTCGATGGCCGCGTCCTCGTCGGCGGGCGTGTAGGGACGGAGCGTGATGCCGCCGGTCACGTCAGGCCCGCGCAACGGATCGCAGCGCGACCTGGTGGCGCAGCCGGCGCAGCACCATCACGATCGTGGTGCGGTCGGACGGTATCGCGCCATAGCCGATGGCGCGCCGCCGCTCGAACGAAGTGAGGTCGTAATGCGGCGAGGGCGTCTTCGGCGGGCCCTGATAGGACGTCCGCTGCAACCCGAGCTTGACCGCGAAGCGATGCAGCTCATCGATGTCGTCGGCGAGCAGATGGCACCATTTGCGGCCCTGCCAGAGCCAGATCGCGTCGTCGACATAGACCGCCATGAGCCGCCTAGCGCTCCGTCAGCTTGAACTCGATGCGGCGGTTGCGGCGGTAGGCGTCCTCGGTGGTGCCGGTGTCGATCGGCTGGAATTCGCCGAAGCCGGCGGCGACCAGGCGCTGCGGCGAGACGCCCTTGTTGACGAGATACTGCACCACCGAAATCGCGCGCGCGGCCGACAGGTCCCAGTTCGACTTGAACTGTCCGCCGGTGATCGGGCGCACGTCGGTATGGCCGTCGACCCGCAGCACCCAGGGGATGTTGGCGGGGATCTGCTTTTCCAATTCGATCAAGGCGGCGCCGACCTTGTCGAGCTCGGCCTGCGCGTCCGGCTTGAGGTCGGCCTTGCCGGTGTCGAAGAACAGTTCGGATTGCAGCACGAAGCGGTCGCCGACGATGCGCACGTCGGGGCGGTTGCCGAGGATGTCGCGCAGCTTGCCGAAGAAGTCGGAGCGGTAGCGCGACAGTTCCTGCACGCGATGCGCCAGCGCGAGGTTCAGGCGCTGGCCGAGCTCGGTGATGCGGCTCTGCGAATCGGCGTTCTTCTTTTCGGAGGAGTCGAGCGCCTGCTCGAGCGCGGCGAGCTGCCGGCGGAAAGCGGCGATCTGCTGGTTGAGTACCTCGACCTGCGCCAGCGCGCGCGCGGAAATCTGCTTCTGGCTGTCGAGCTGGCCGGTGAGCTCGCCGATCTTGCCCTGCGCGGCGGCGGCGCCGGCGCCGATGCCGTCCGCCAGCCCCTTGTATTTGTCGCGGTCGCTTTGCGCGGTGACGAGCGAGGCGCGCAATTGCGCGATCTGGTCCTCGAGATCGGCCTTGCCCGCCTTCTCCATCGACAGCAGGTCGGTGAGCTGGGCGATCTGCGCGTTGAGCTGCTGGAGCGCGGTGTCCTTGCCGGCGACTTCCTGCTGCAGATAGAACTGCACCACCACGAACACGGTGAGCAGAAAGATGATGCCGAGGATCAGCGTCGACAGCGCGTCGACGAAGCCCGGCCAGTAGTTCATGCCGCTGTCGCCGCGGCGGTATCGGGCAAGGGCCATTTTTACCGAAACTCCTGACTCTATCCGTCACCCCGAGGTGCGAGCCAACGGGTCCGCGCAAAGCGCGGCCCGATGATAAACTCCGCGAGCCGCGAAGGGCGACGGCCGGTGATCCTGTGGCCGTTCATCCTTCGAGGGCCGCCTTCGGCGGCCACCGCAGGATGACGAAACGCGGCTGCGGCGCGGGTGACCGCTACCGGTCCACGCGCTCGCGCACCATGATCTCCAACAGGCGCTTGATCTCGCGTTGCTGCTCGGCCTGGCCGTCGACCCAGTCGCGGATCATCTGCTGCTCGTTGCGCATGTGATGCACGAGGCCCTGGATCGCCTCGGCGAGATTGGCCATGGCGGTGGACGCCGATTTTCCGGAGCCGGTCTGCTCGACGGCCTCGCGCAATCGGTCGATGGCCGAGCGCACCTCGCCGGTCATACCGGCCGCGGCGGCGCCGCCCGGCTCGATGGCGTGGTCGTAGACGGTGGTCGAGAGCCAGTCTTCCAGCTCGGTGTAGAAGCGGTTCTGCGCCTGGCTCGATTGCAGATCGAGGAAGCCGAGCACGAGCGAGCCGGCCAGGCCGAACAGCGAGGACGAGAACGATATGCCCATGCCGCTGAGCGGGGCGGCCAGTCCTTCGCGCAGCGAGTCGAACATCGAGCCGGCGTCGCTGCTGGCCTTCAGCCCGTTGATGACGGTGCCGACCGAGCCGACGGTCTCGATCAGGCCCCAGAATGTGCCGAGCAGGCCGAGAAAGACCAGAAGCCCGGTCATGTAGCGCGAGATGTCGCGCGCCTCGTCGAGGCGGGTGGCGATGGAATCGAGGATGCCGCGCATCAGTTGCGGCGACATCGCCATGCGTCCGACGCGCGACCCGAGAATCGCCGCCATCGGCGCCAGCAGCACCGGCGGCCGCTCGACCGCGAGGCCGGGATCGGCGAGGCGGAAGTTATTGACCCAGGAGATTTCCGGATAGAGCCGCACCGCCTGCCGCAGCGCCAGCACGATGCCGATGAACAAAACGCCGAGAATCAGCGAATTCAGCCCCGGATTGGCCATGAAGGCCACCTGGATCTGCTTATGGAGCAGAAACGCGACCAGCCCGCCCAGAACGATGAAGATCACCATCCGGAACAGGAAGATGCTGGGCGACGACAGTTTGAGCGGGTCGAGTTCTTTTGCCATGAGGTCGAGAAGCCAATACCGGCCCGGAGTCTGAAGAGCCAATATGGCACAGACCCGTGACAGGAAAAAACACTTGTACCGGGACTGTTAATGGTAAAGCGGGCGAATGAGTTAAAATTGCGGTGGGGCCGGCGGCCTGCCGCAGCGGCGTGCCGCAATGGTCATGGCCGGGCGTGGCCCGCTCGCGGCCAGTGCCGGGCGTGCGCGCAAGCGCGGCAAGCCCGAATCCGCTGCCTGGCCGGCCCCGGGTTCCGGGCTTGCCGCGCGCCTCCGGGCAAGACAAGCGGGGTCCGCTACGCCTTACCCGCCTGTTTGATCAGCTTCAGCAGTTCCTTGTGGATCGTCTCGTTGCCCGCGGTCACCGAGCCCGCCCGCAGCGGATCATCGCCGCCGTCGCAGTCCGAGACGAAGCCGCCGGCCTCGCGCACCAGGATGAGCCCCGCGGCCATGTCCCAGGACTTGAGGTCGCGTTCCCAATAGCCGTCGAGCCGTCCCGCCGCCACCCAGGCCAGATCGAGCGCGGCGGCGCCGAAACGGCGCAGGCCCGCGGCCTGTTCCTGCACCGCCACCGTTTCCTTGTGGGCGAGCGCGATATTGCCGCGGCCGTGATGCGGCAGGCCGCAGGCGATGACCGCGTCATGCATGCGCTTGCGGGCGGCGACGCGGATGCGCTGATCGTTGAGGAAGGCGCCCTTGCCCTTCTCGGCCAGAAACATCTCGTCGGTGGCCGGATTGTAGACGAGCCCCGCCACCACCGCGCCCTCGCGCTCGAGCGCGATGGAAATGGCGAATTGCGGGATGCCGTGCAGGAAATTGGTGGTGCCGTCGAGCGGATCGACGATCCAGGTGTGGGTCTTGTCGGCGCCTTCGCGGTGGCCTTCCTCCTCGCCGATGAAGCCGTAGCCGGGACGCGCCTTGCTCAATTCCTGGAACAGGGTCTCCTCGGCGCGGCGGTCGGCCGCCGACACGAAATTGGCCGGCCCCTTGAGCGACACCTGCAGCTTCTCGACCTCGCCGAAATCGCGCTTGAGCGCGCGCGCGGCCTTGCGCGCGGCGGCGATCATGACGTTGAGCAGGGCGGAATGGGCCATGAGGACTTCTCTTTTTTATCCGGCCCCCGAAGGGGAAGGGTGGGCGCGAAGCGCGGCCGGGTTGGGGGCGCTTAGCACATTTGCGAAAAAGACCCCACCCGTCTCTGCATTTGGCGCGCAGACGGCGTCCCTGGCCGGGAGCGGGGGCGGGGGCAGCGGCAGCGGGGTCAAGGGCGCGGCGGCTCGGTCGTCGACAGCCACTTCTTGGCCGCCTTCTCGGCCGCCTCGCACACGGAGGCCGGCTGCTTGGAGGCGAACAGATCGAGTTCCGGATCGCTCGCGCCGCCGGCCTTGGACACGATGTGCCATTTGATCGCCTCGACCGGGTCGGCGGGCATGCCGCGGCCGGCCATCAGGATGCGCGCCAGCCGGTTCTGCGCGACCGGGTTGCCGCGGCGCGACGCCTTCAACAGCAGTTGCGCGGCGGCGGCCTCGTCCTTGGCGACGCCGGTGCCGTTGAACTCGCCGATCGCGTATTCGACCATGGCGTCGAGATTGCCGGCCTGCGCCGCCTGGCCCATCAGCGCCATCGCGCGGTCGATGCTTTTCGGCACGCCGCGCCCTTCCTTGTACATCGTGGCGAGCGCGTATTGGGCTTCCGGATTGCCGAGCGAGGCGGCCTGGGTGAACAGCGCGGCGGCCTTGGCGAAATCCTGCGGAAACTGCTGGCCCTGCAGATAGAGCAGGCCGAGATCATAGGCGGCGAGCGGATGGCCGAGCTTGGCGGCCTGTTCGAGCAGCCGCGTCGCCGCTTCGGCGTTGCGCGGCACGCCGCGGCCGGTGAGTTCGCTCATCGCCAGCGCGAACATGGCGTTACGGTCGCCGCGGTCGGCGGCGAGCTTGTACCACTCGGCCGCCTTGGTATCGTCGCGGCCGATGCCGAAGCCCTGCGCATAGAGCTCGCCGAGCAGCGTCATGGCCACCGGGTCGCCGTTCTCGGCGCGTTTGGTCGCCAGCGCGAAGGCGGTCAGATAGTAGCCGCGCTGAAAGGCGCCATAGGCGAGATCGACCTTGTCCTGATCGGCCGCGGCGGCCGCCGGCGGCTTTTCCGCCGGGGAAGCGGGGTGGGCGGGCTGCGCGAAAACCGGCGCAGTCAGGACGAGCGCGGCGAGCGCCAGCCGGCTGCTGCGCCCGGCCGCCGTCATGCCGCCGGCTCCGTCAGGCGCATGAGCCGGGCGGCCTCGGCGACCGTGGTCGCCACCGCTTCCGGGGCGCTCCAGACGAAATCGCCGAGCGCGATGAAGTCGGCGCCGGCCTTTGCCAGCGGCGCCACTTCCTCGAGTGCGCCGGCATAGGCGACGCACGGGGCCTCGAACACTTCCGCCCACCAGGCGACGCGCTCCTCGATCGCGGGGAAGCCGGGACGGCGGCCGGAGGCCTCCGGTTCGCCGAACATCACGTAATCGGCGCCCCGTTCGGCGGCGAGCATGGCGTCATGGCGGGTAACGAGCCCGCCGCAGCCGGCGATCCGGTCCGGTTTCAAGGTGTCGAGCGCGTCGTTGAAGGCTTCGAGATCGGCAAGATGGGCGCCGTCGGCGCCGGCGCGCGCCACCAGCCCGGCATGGCCGTCGAGCACGAGCGCCGCGCCGGCGCTTTGCACGGTGCCGGCGAGCGCCTTGACCCGGTTGATCAGCGTGCGCTCGTCGGAAGGCGCAAGGCGCAGCAGCACCGCGGCGGTATCGCCGGCGGCGAGCGCGGCCGCAAGCGGCGCGGCGAAGGATTGCGCGTCCTCGATCGGCGGGGTCACCAGATAAAGGCGCGGTTGCGGGCGCGGCTCGGCTTGCTTGGGTCGCGACGTCATGGTTCTCGCATGGTAGGGCAATCGGGCGGAAAATTGACCTCGCACCAGGGTCAGGCCGGGAATTTCGCGAGCTCCGCCCTGACGCGCGCGATCACACTGTCCCATTCTCCGATGGCCGGCTGCCGGAACAGCCGCGCCGTCGGATACCACGGGCTGTCCTCGCGTTGAAGCAGCCAACGCCAGTCCTGGATGTGCGAGAGCAGAACCCAGACCGGCTTGCCGAGGGCGCCGGCCAGGTGCGCGACCGCGGTATCGACGGCGATCACCAGGTCGCATTGTGCGATGGCCGCGCCGGTGTCGGCGAAGTCGGCGAGCCGGTCGTCGATGCGCCTGAGAGCGGGATAGCGGCCGATGACGGCGAGATCCGCGTCGCGATATTCGCGTTGCAGGCTGACGAAGTCGATGCCGGGCAAGGCCAACAGCGGCGCGAGTTGCGACAGCGTGAGCGTGCGGTTGTGATCGTTCTTGTGGCTCGGCTTGCCGGACCACACCAGGCCGACGCGCGTCCGGCCGTCGCGCGGCAGGCGCGCGCGCCAGGTTTCCAGCCGCGGCCCGGGCACGCTGAGATAGGGCACGGCGGCGGGAATGGTCGCGAGCGTGGTCGCGAAGGCGAGGCCGAGACTCATCAAGGGGCAATGCAGATCGAACGGCGGCAGCGGCGCGTCGCGGGTGACCAGCGTCACGCCTTCGGCGATGTCTCCGACCAGCGGCATGATGCTTTCGGGCAGTTCGAGCACGACACGCGCGCCCCTGGCCTTGACCAGCGGCAGGTAGCGCAGGAACTGGATGCTGTCGCCGAAGCCCTGTTCGGCATGCAGCAGGATGGTCTTGCCGGCGATGTCCTCGCCGCGCCATTGCGGCTGCGCGAAGCCGCGCGGGACAAGCTCGGTGGCGCCGCGCCAGCGCCATTCGTAGCCCTCCCAGCCCTTTTCGCAATCGCCGAGCGTGAGGTGCAAGAGCGCCTTGTTCCAATGCGCCTCGGCGAGATCGGGCTCGAGCGCGAGGGCGGCATCGAAGCTCGCAAGCGCTTCCGCGTGGCGGTCGAGATAGCGCAGCGCGCTGCCGCGATTGACCAGCGCGAAGGCGAAGGGCTTGTTCGCCACCGCGCGGTCGTAGTCGGCGAGCGCCTCGGCCGGGCGGTTGAGGTCGAGCAGCACATTGCCGCGGTTGTTGTAAGCTTCGCTGTAGTCCGGCTGGAGCGCGACGGCGCGCCCGAAGCTGTCGAGCGCCTCCTGGTGGCGGCCGAGCGCATGCAGCGCATTGCCGCGGTTGTTGAAGGCATAGGCGAAGTCCGGCTTGATCGCGAGCGCGCGGTCGTATTCCTTGAGCGCCTCGCCGAACGAGCGCATTTCGTAGAAGATGTTGCCGCGCGCGACCACGAATTCGACATGGTCGGGCCGGAGCGCGAGCGCGCGATCGTAAGCGAGGAAGGCGTCGTTGAAACGCTTGAGCTCGCGCAGCACGAGGCCGCGACAGGCATGCGTGTCGGCGTCGCCCGGCGTCAGCGCCAGCGCGCGGTCGTAGTCGGCGAGCGCGTCGTCGAAGCGCCGGCGCTCGCGCAGGAGATGGCCGCGCTCTTTGAGCGCGACCGCGTGATGGGGGACGAGCGCCAGCGCCCGGTCGAAACTGGCGAGCGCCTCGTCGGGGCGCTCGAGCGCGATCAGGCACTTGCCGCGATTGACCAGGGCATCCGCATAATCGGGGCGGCGCGCGAGCGCCTGCTCGTAGCTTTGCAGCGCCTCCGCCGGCCGGCCGCGTTCGAGCAGCGCGTTGCCGCGATTGTTGTGCGCCTCGGGAAAGTCCGGCTTGAGCGCGAGCGCGCGCGCGTAGCTGTCGAGCGCCTCGTCGCCGCGCGCGAGCGCGCGCAGCGCGTTGCCGCGCCCGTTATAGGCCTCGGCGTAATCGGGCTTGAGCGCGATGGCCTGTTCGTAGGCGGTCACCGCCTCCGCATGGCGTTCGAGCGCGGTCAGCACGAGGCCCTGATTGGACCAGGCGGCCGGGACGCGCGCGTCGACCGAGAGCGCCATCGCGATCAGCTTCAGCGCCTCGACCGGACGGCCGCGCTGCTGCATCAGGACGCCGTAGAGATGCAGCGCGTCGAAATTGTCGGGCGCCAGGGCCAGCACCTCGCGGTACAGTGCCTCGGCCTCGCCCAGGGCGCCGCGCTGGTGATGGGCGGCGGCGCGCTGGAGCAGAGCGATAAGGTCGGTTCGCGGCTGGGCTTGCGGTTGGGCCATGGGCGACGCTGCGGGCGAGCGCATAAACGAGGACGCGACGGGGCCGTCCCTGCGAGACCGCCATAGGGCAGGGCGAATCGTTAAGAGACTGTTTGCGGGGCGGAACGCCGGGCCGGCCGAACCGGCGGCTTGTCACGGCCGCTCCCGGCGCGCGGCCCGCGCCCGGACGCGATCGCGATGATCGGCGCGCCCGCGCAACCTGCCCATGTCCTTGGCGTGCAAGACGGGCTAGGCTGTGCATCGATATCGATATTGTACATCTATTTTGAACCGCAACGAGAACCATCATCATGAGCATCGAAGCGTCCGCCTCGCCGAATGCGCGGGAAGCACAATATTGGAATAGTGCGGCCACCAAATCGTGGTCGGAAGGGCACGAGCCGATGGACCGGATGCTCGCCGGTCTGACGCAAGTGGCCATCGATCTTGCCGCGCCGAAGCCGGGCGAGCGGGTGCTCGATATCGGCTGCGGCAGCGGGACGACGCTGCTCGAACTGGCCGCGCGGGTCGGACCCGGCGGCCATGTGTTGGGCGCCGACATCGCCACGACGTCGGTGGAGCGTGCAAGGCAACGCATCGCGCAAGCCGGTTTCGCGCAGGCGGACGCGGTGCTCGCCGACATGTCCACGCACGAGTTCGCGCCGCGAAGTTTCGATCTCGCCTTTTCGCGCCTGGGCGTCATGTTCTTTGCCGACCCGACCGCGACCTTCGCGAAACTGCATGGCGCCATGAAGCCGGACGGAAGGCTGACCTTCATCGTTTTCCGCAAGCCGCAGGAAAACCCGTGGTCGACCGCGCCCGCGGCCGCCCTGGGCGATCTGTTGCCGCGGCCGGTGCCGCCCGGACCGGAAGAGCCGGGCATGTTTTCATGGGCGGATCCTTCGCGCGTGCGCCGCATCCTGGAGGGTGCCGGCTTCCGGGAGATTGCCCTGACGCCGCACGATCCGGCCATGCAAATCGGGGCCGACGTGGCGGAAGCGGTCGATTTCGCCATGCGTTTCGGTCCGCTGGCGCGGGCCGCGTCGATCGGCGCGCTCAAGGAGCCGGAAGCGGTGCGCGCCGGTCTGGAGGCGTTTTTCGGGAAGCATGGCAGCGCGCAGGGCATCGTGCTGCCCGGCGCGATATGGATCGTGCAGGCACGCGCTTGAGCCTGCCCGAAATAAAATCGCCGGGACACGTTCGTGTCCCGGCGATCGGGAGCGCGCCATCGGTCCGGCGCCTCACGGCATCGGGATCGGGCCCATGTCCTTCGGCACGGCATAGCCCTTCTGCACCGCCGGGCGCGCCGCGATGGTCTCGTACCAGCGCTTCACGTTCGGATATTGCTTGAGATCGATGGTCTGCCACTCGAAGCGCGAGATCCAGGGCCAGATCGAGATGTCGGCGATCGAATAGTCGTCGGCGACGAATTCGCGGCCTTCCAGGCGCGTGTTGAGCACCTTGTAGAGCCGGTGCGCTTCCTTCAGATAGCGCTCCTCGGCATAGGGCGCCTTGCCCGGATTGTACTTCACGAAATGGTGCACCTGGCCCAGCATGGGACCGACGCCCCCCATCTGCCACATCAGCCATTCGATCGCGCGATAGCGGCGCTCGCCTTCCTTGGCCAGCAGCTTGCCGGTCTTGTCGGCGAGATAGATCAGGATCGCGCCCGATTCCATCAGCGATAGGCCGTTGTCGCGGTCGACGATGGCCGGGATGCGGTTGTTCGGCGCGATCTTGAGAAATTCGGGCGTGAACTGCTCGTTCTTGTTGATGTCGATGGCGTGCACCGTATAGGGCAGGCCGATCTCCTCAAGCATGATGGAGGCCTTGCGGCCATTGGGCGTGGTCCAGGTGTAGAGGTCGATCACGGGTGGTGTCCTTGATGACGAGGCCGGTCGCGGAGCATACGCCGCCTAGCGTGGTAGGTCCGCTCCAATAGCAGATGGCGCGCATGAAGCTCAATGTCGGCGGACGCAGTTCGCCGCGGCGTGCCGCCGCGACGGCATGTGTCACGGTGCCGCTCACGCAGATTTCATGACTCGAAAGGTCGCCCGTCGCCGCCCACGCGGCGAAAGCGGTTGCGACGCTTTCTTCGCGGTGCAATAAGAACCGCGGCGGGCGACGATCGACAGAGTGCCGCCATGCTTCTGCACAGACGAAATTTTATGCTCGCCGCCGCGACGGCGACGGCG